>ERZ1673753.1409-NODE-1409-length-21957-cov-33.687700_pt1 | contig 21957 bp, 17 predicted proteins | sample MGYA00580201_ERZ1673753 | MGnify/ENA primary metagenome ERZ1673753 (study PRJEB41218, sample SAMN15661747) | gut metagenome | host: Homo sapiens | place: Canada: London | collected 2015-08-20/2019-03-30 | study: EMG produced TPA metagenomics assembly of... | reverse complement strand
TGCCGGACGGCTTTTTGCGTAATGTGATAGATCAAATATTATTTTTTCTGGTTTGCAGGCTCCGAAAAGCCTTGTATTTACAGTGTTCCTAATAGGAAGTAATCATAGGCTGGTGAGATTCAACGGCTTTTTCCCAAAGCCCCAGAGTGGCACATACCTGATTCTTGATGAGGGCGGCTATCAGGTGGCAGGACAAAAAGGCACATGGATGGTATCGGATGAAGTAGAGGTCGATGGTCAGCGGTTTGTTCAGATGAGAAGTGAACAAACGAAAAATCCACCGCCGAGCATTATTCTTCACGAGAGTGGAGCCTTTGTGACGCAGACAGCTTTAGGTTTCGATGGAGAAGCTACCAGAAAGATGAGTGCTTTTTTACAAAGCCCAAAGCCTGAACTGCTGCACCATCAGAAGTTCTTTGAAAACGGTACAGCGGAACGCGCCAAAGAATCCGGCACAGAGCAAAACTACAATATGATAGATGGCTGCGTCAACAATGCACCGAAAAAGCCCCGGCGCATTGGCGGCAGGTGGTCGGTGCTTGATCGGCTGCATATTAAGCAGGCTGAGCGGAGACAAAAAGACAATACGCCGCAGCAGGAACAGGAAAGAAGCCGAAAAAGTTAAAATACCGTAATATCGTTGAGATGGCTTCCCCAAAAAGGAGGCCATCTTTTATGCACGAGTTGAGCCAGAGAAGCTATCCATCTGATGGAATCCTCAGCGTATACGATTTGATTCTGATACCAAAGTTGGTAATGGAGGAAATTGAGGATTCTACATACAGAAGCACCTATGTTGAGCAGCTTCAAGCACAAGGGTATCCTATTCGTTGGATTGATAAAACAAAGTAAGAGTAATATGGTAGAAAAGGGTCAGCCCTAGTCTTTCGCAGGAAAGACCAGAGCTGGCTTTTTGTTTTATAGAGAGTGTTCGTTCTTTCGGGATTGCTGCTGTTCGCGCTGTGCTTCTCGTTCTGTTCCTAGAATATTATCTACATTGGCGCATACAGTCTGGAGTTCCTTGTAGTAATCTCTGAAATAGTGGTAAGTACCATACTGGGCATCTTTCTGAACGGTAAGCTGCTCCTTTTCGGCCCGGAGGTCTTTCATAGTCGGGAACTTTCCATCTGGGGAGTGCTGCTTTAGGATGCGAAGGGCTTCTTCATATTTGGCAATATCTTCTGCATGGGCCTGACGGAAAGACTTCTTATGGCTGGATTTCAAAAAATCACCATAGACTGATTTGGTAGAAAGATACTGACCTAAATAACGAATCTGTTCGTTGACCTTTTTCAGTTTAGCTTCGGTGAATTTGGCATCACTTCGAGCCTTTGCCATTTTAGATTGAATAGTATCAGTGGCATCAGAAAGTTTTTCATAAGAATCGTATCCATGCTCCTGCACATAAGCGACTGTCCGTGCCATCTGCTGCAAATTGGAAATCTTGACTTTTTGCGCATAAGCGCGGCTCTGCTGTGCTTTTACACAGGTCTGCAAGTCAATCACAAGGCGCAGATCGGACTTAATGAACAGAATGGCCATAGGATCATCTGCTGCCCAATGAGGATTGTTCCGTTCTACGCTCCGTGCATTTTCTGCAAAAATGCGGAGAAGCCTATCACGGTCATAATTAGAACCGAGGGCGCGGGCAGAAATGAATCTCTGTCGGTCAACAGGAAGATAGCTGAATCGTCCGCGATGGTCTTTTACCAAAATTCCGTATTCCGCTTTTAATAACCGCTGAAATTCCTCAAAAGACGTAGCACGTTCCGCAATGTCAGAAATGGCATTGCGGATTTTTTCTTTGTTTGTTTCAAAGGTAGTGTGCATGGGAGTGATGCCATCGCCCAGAAGTTCCATATTTGCAATATCCAGATTCAGCTGGCCGCGCCGCTGCGCATGGTACTCCTGCTGTGTGATTTTATCCGCAGCAGGGGAGAGCAGATCGACCTGATGCAGCCCTTCGCGCTGGCAAATATCCATCAAAGATTTTTGCAGGTGCTTCAAATAGTCTTTGGTAAGGTGGTGCTTGTATCCAGCCTTGCAGTCGATTGGCCGTTCGGTGTAGGTCTGAGGCTCTATATCGAATTTGCGCAGGCTGTTGATTATGATGTGGGTATGGATGTTGCCTGTGCCGTTATTGCCATCTGTATGGGTGCAGACCAAAGCCTGATGCCCCGGAAAATTAGCCTTTGCGTATTCCAGCCCGATGGCCTGTGCACGTTCTCCTGTTAAATCATGGTCGGCGTTATCTCTGGGGTCATGGCTGATAATGTAGTGGTGGCTTTTGATTTCATCATAGGCGTTGTTCTTATGGTGCTGCTGGTTTAACAGTTCACATTCAAGGTCGAAGGTTTCGGGATTGCAGTTCAGCCCGTCAAGGTAAAATTCTTCCCGAAGTAGCATATTCCCGCTTTCATCCAGAACGGGAACCAGATGAAATTCATCGTGCTGGTATTTCAGATAGTCGATGGCACTCCCGTAATTGGCATTTTTACTTGCGATGTGTTTTAGAATTGCCACGATATACACCTCCAAGCTGAACGATTTCCTGCCGCAGTTCACGGATTTCCGCAATACACCTTTTTAGTTCTTCCAACATTCCGCGTGATGCCAGACCGCCGCCGTGAAAATAGCGGGCAATTTGGTTGAGATTGTTCCCGATGCCTGCGGCCTGCACCGTCAAATTCTGAATCTCGCCCAGATCGGCAACGATATTATAGTTAACTTCCAGCTTTTCGCGGAGAGCCTGTTTGCGTACAAAAGTACCAATCGGGTATCCGGCATCTTTAGCGTATCCGGCCACTAGCTCATATTCCAATTCTGTGAAACGGATGTAAACCCGCTTTCCCCTATGAAGTGATTTCTCTTTCTTTGGTCGAGCCATAGCATAATCCTCCTGCATTTTATAGGTGCAGAACAACTCCCGATAAGCCGTAGGCGTTCGGCTGCGAACACATTTATGTGGAGCCGGATAGCCAAAATCCAAGATTTTGTGCGTACCGTGGGAATGGGGAACGGAATCCCCATCAAGATTGCCAGCCGGGAAAAACCACGAAAGTGAGTTTTGAGCGGCTATGGGCGAATCTTGCGCTAAGAGAGAAAAAGCCCCACGACCTGGAAAATCGAGAATTGTCCTTATACCTATAACATTCTGGAAGCACCTTTTGGCAACCACTTGAAAAAATATTTTTGTGAAATTTCAAAATTTGGTTGCCAAACACCCCTTTTAGAATGCTATAGGTGAAGGGAGGTATTTGATGTACCAGAAAATGACGCATACACTTGAGGATTTGAAGAAATTGGCAGCAATGGAACTTCGTGATGTGAACCGTGAAGAACTGGTGGACATCAACGATGTGGAAATCAAGAAAGACCTGTCGCAGCGAGAACGGATGGTTGATTTTGTTTCACAAATCAAGAACCCCTACTGCTATCTTGACCGGGGAATGGTCGTAAAGATTAGTTTTGCCGGAGAGAACCGATTAGAGGACACGCTGAAAAAATGCGCAAGGACACATCGGAAATAAAAAAAGAAGAAAGCAGAAGAAAATTTACACTTTAGTACATTAAAGCGTTGACATGAACCGTGAAATATGAGATAATGGCTTTGGGTCAAAACAGAATATGCTGATAAAGCCGATAATTTCTTGGTTTATTGTCTGAACGACAAATAGATTAGGAGGTTATCGGCTTTTTATGTTTTTTCAGGGAAATGAAAAATACAACTGTGCCACATATCTTCGATTGTCGCGTTCGGATGGCGACCAGCAGGAGAGCAACAGCATAAAAAATCAAAGAGCGTTGCTGAACGATTACATGGGTAAGCACCCGGAATTGCACAAGTTCGACGAGTATGTGGACGATGGTTACAGCGGCACAAATTTTGAACGCCCGGATTTTAAGCGGATGATGCAGGACATTGAGAAAAGGAACGTCAACTGCATCATCGTCAAGGATTTATCTCGCTTCGGCAGAAACTACATTGAAACGGGCCGTTATCTGGAAAGAATCTTTCCGTTCATGGGTGTGCGCTTTATCGCCATCAACGATCATTATGACAGTGCAGAGGAAAACGATGATAAGGGCCGTATTCTGATTCCGTTCAACAATCTTATCAATGACACCTACTGCCGGGATATTTCACTGCGCGTTCGCAGTCACTTGGATGTGAAACGAAAAGAAGGTCAGTTCATTGGCAGTTTCGCAGGGTATGGGTATCGCAAAGACCCCAAAGACAAAAATCATCTGATTATAGATGAATACGCTGCGGGCATTGTGCAGGAAATATTCAAACAGAAATTGAACGGAATGAGTTCACAGCGCATTGCCAGTCACTTGAACGAACTGGGTGTCCTGCCGCCGAACGAGTATAAGAGAGCCAATGGATTCAACTATACCTGCGGTTTTCAGGCTGGGCTGAATCAGAAGTGGACAGTGGTTTCAGTCAATCGTATTTTGAAAAATGAATCCTATACGGGAACATTGATTCAGGGTAAACGCAGGAAAATCAATTACAAAGTAAAAAAGAGCCATGATGTTGGAAGTGAAAACTGGATTCGGGTGGAAGATGCGCATGATGCCATTATCAGCAAAGGCGAGTTCCAGCAAGTACAACAGTTGTTGGAACTGGACACTCGTACCGCACCATCGCAGACAACAGTTTATCCATTATCAGGTTTTCTGCGCTGTGCAGACTGCGGGCAGAATATGATTCGTCGCACGGTGACGAAAAACGGAAAGAAGTATCAATACTATCACTGCTCTACCTATAAGAATGGCGGCGACTGCACACCGCACATGATAAACAGTGAGAAGCTGACGGAAAGCGTTCTGGCTGCGATTCGGCATCAAGTGACACTTCTTGTAGAAGCGGAAAAGGTACTCTCCAATGCAGAGTTGGCAAGCGGCGAACAGATTGGCATAAAGATTCTGGACAGCCAGATCACTGCACTGGAAGCTGAATTAGAGCGGTACAGGAATTTGAAAATCCGTCTGTATCAGGACTTATGCGATGATGTTGTCAGTCGGGAAGAGTACGGAGAAATGAATACTCGCTTTGCGCAGAAGATAAAAGAGGCGCAGGATAAGATTCAGGAAATCCGCGAAAAGAAACAGGAGGCATTAAAGCACGACACACTGCTTCCTACTTGGTTGGAAGAATTTAAGCAATACGAACATATCAAAACGCTCGAACGTAGGGTCGTGGTGGAACTGATCGACCACATAGATGTTCATAGCAAAACAGAGATTGAAATTCATTTTTGCTTCGAGGATGAACTGCACAGTATCACAGAAAAATTTATGGAATATCAAGCACATCATGGAAATGAGGTGGCAGAGGAATGAAATGGGTCAGTTATACAAGGTCGATTTCCAGCAGGATCGGAGAAGAAAATCCATCCAATACGATTGCGGAGCAGAATGAGCGAATTGCACGGTATCTAAAAAAGCTTGGGTGCAACGTATCCGAAAAATACAGTGACCGAAAGAGAGCAGCAGAAGCCACAGAGGGCTTTGACAAATTGGTACAGGATGGGATGGCGCGGAAATTTGATGCAGTTGTTGTGGATTCTATCTTCCGCTGTGGAAGAACTCTTCCGTTTGCCATTGAAGCACTGCAGAGGACGTTCTATCCGCTTGGTATCCAATTTGCAGTTGTGGAAGATGACTTTTGCAGCATAGACAAAACTGCCGAAGAAGTTGCAGAGTATTTCAATGGAAAGACCATTGATAAGATTCGTTCGGAATTTATTACCAATCGCCAGAATCACTTTGAAGAAGGTACATTGACCCATCGACAGGCTAAATATGGTTATGCGCTGTCGGAAGATCGCAGAAACCTTGTTCTTAATCCTGAGAGCGCACAGGTTGTAAAGCTGATTTTTCAGATGTATCTGGAAGATATGAAAATCCCGGAAATAGCAAGAGCGTTGGATGCACAGGACGTTCCATCTCCACAAATCCAGATGGCAAAGAAAAAAAGATCAAGAACAAAAATCAAGTGGCCGGAATCAACAATTCGCTCGATTTTGAAAAATCCACTCTATATCGGAAAGTGTACGCTGACACTGGCAAAGGCAAAGCGAGAATTGGTGGTTCCGGCGATTGTTTCAAAGGCGGAATTTCAGAAAGCTCAGAAAAAGTTGGAATCTACGAGGTTGCCTTCGAGAAAAAAGGCCCGAAAAAAACCAAATCTGCTCTTCAAAAAAATCTATGACAAAGAAAGTGGAAAAGGTCTGCTGTGCAGAACATCAGAAGATGAAAGCCAGCAAATCTATTCGTTTGACAAGGGGTATAGATGCTTCTCTGGAAAAGCCCCTTTCATCGAAAGCGAGAAAATCTTTCGAGAGATTCTTTCAGCTTTGGAAAAAGAAAAAATGCAAGCTGTGCATATTGATAGGGTGCTGGACTTGAATCCTGAGAAAGTCAAGCAGTGCATGGATGCTGGACTGTTGCAGTACAGAAAAAGAGCAAATGAGATCGTTGCGCACTTGATGGCCAAGGACGATGAACGAACAGCAGTTTATCGGGAATACGAGCAGGGATCAATTTCACTAGAACAGGTAGAGGAGTATGAACATCAGTATCAGGTGGCGGTCCAGAAGCAGGAAGCGGCTTTTAAAAAAGTAATGCTGGCTGTTAATGACATAGAAAAAGCATTTAGCCATGGGAATCCCTGGTTGATGAAGTTCCGAGCGATTTCAATTCCTGAAACGTTGGAGCGCACGCATCTTAAAGAATGGCTTGACCATGTATGGATCGTAGATTTTGAACAGGTAGAAGTGATCCTACAAGAAAGTGAGTGGAAGAGATTCTTCCCGGAAGAATGGCTGAACAACGGAGAGGAAGATTGTAATGGCAAGAAAGAGTAGAAAGAATATGATGCCGCAGGCTGCTGTGCAGGAGGCCGTACAGCAAAACGAAAAAGAACTTCTGCGCACGGCAGCGTATGCGCGGCTGTCGGTTGAGAACGGCGGGCATGAAACAGAAGATTCCCTGCACACACAGATTTTGCAAATTCATAATTATATCAGGGAAAACCCGGAACTGACGCTGACCGATACCTATGCAGACAACGGTTTTACGGGAACACGTTTTGACCGACCAGAATTTGAGCGTATGATGCAGGATGTACGGACAGGCAAAATTCAGTGCATCGTAGTGAAGGACTTATCTCGATTTGGTCGTGACTATATCGAAACGGGAAGCTATCTGGAAACTATTTTCCCGATGCTCCATGTTCGTTTTATCGCCATCAACGATGATTTTGACAACATCCGGCAGTCGGATGTGGATAGTCTTGCGGTTCCCATCAAGAACATGGTAAACAGCTTGTACGCGAAGGACATTTCAAAGAAAATCAGCCTTAGTTACCAGATGCGCCGCGAGAAGGGAATCCCTACATCGTGGTGTACACCGTATGGCTATCAGTTGAACCAACAGGGAAATAAGCTTGAAGCGACTGAGGATGCGAAGTGGGTCAAACTGATCTATCAATGGTATCTTGCAGGAGTGAGCACAAACGAAATTGCCCGCAGGTTAGAATTTTTAGAAGTAGCAAGGCCGAACGAACGGCTGAATCGCAAATTGCATGAGGGAGATGACCCTACCTATAATAAATGGCACCCCAGTACGGTTCTTCGTATTTTGAACAGCAGTGCCTATATTGGAGAACTGGTATCTGGGAAAACGCAAACTGCATCATACAAAGGGATTGGCCTCCATCCAGTGGAAAAGAAGGAATGGCATATTGTTGAAAACGCGCATGAAGCAATCATTCTGAAATCGGATTTTGAAAAAGTGCAGGCACGGCGGGAACAGAATAAGGAAAAACGGGAAATGGCGATGGCTCGTTCCAAGGCAACCAGAGAAAAGTGTTATAACCATCTCTCAGGAATGGTTTACTGTGGCTGCTGCAGACGCAACATGACGTTTGAACGGAGAGTGCATGGTACGGTGAAAGAAACGCACTATGGAGTGTTCATTTGCAAAAGAAAGAAGAACACGACTCCCTGCGCCTATCATGCGGTGCCGGAGAAAATGCTGATGATGGTGGCGATGGATCAGATTCATCATCTGGTGTCTACCATGTGTGAAGAAGAAAAGCTGGTAAAAGACATGATGCGCGGCAGCAATCTGGATTCTGCCCGTTCCATCAAGATGAAAGAAAACTCTATCCTGTTTCGGATTCAGGAAGCTGAAGAACGGCGGTTGCGCTTATATGAGGACTATAAAGCTGAAATTCTGGACGAAGATGAATATAGTCAGCTAAAGGAACACTACATAGCAGAAAAGCAGCGGTTGGAACATGAACTGCAAAAGCAGCGTCAGCGCGCATTGGAGCTGGAAAAGAGAATCAAAATCTGCGATGCGCAGATGGAGCGGATGCGCGGGATTCTGAATCAAAATGAATTTGATGAAGAACTGGTGCATGAACTTATCAAGAGAATCTATGTAGGAATGGACAATTCTGTGGAGGTCGAATTTAAGTGTAGCGACCCCTATCAGGAAGTGCTTGCAATCATGTCGGAGGTTCAGAATGAATGATAAAATTGCAATCTATCTCCGCTTATCATTGGCAGACGGAGATTTGAAAAAGGGCAGCAAGGATGAAAGTAACAGCATTGAGAACCAACGGATGCTGCTCCACGATTACATTGGGAAGCAGGAAGATTTGTTTGGCGAGATTGTAGAATATGTAGATGATGGCTATACTGGAACAAATTTTAATCGTCCGGCTTTTCAGAAAATGGTCGTGGATTTGAAGCAGGGCGATATAAAAGTCATCATGGTAAAGGATTTATCCCGCCTTGGTCGTGACTATATCGGTGTTGGCGATTACATTGAACAGATTTTTCCGTTGATGGGAGTTCGGTTTATTGCTGTGAATAATTCTTTTGACAGCATGAAACTGAACAACGGAACGCCGGGAATCGAAGTGGCGGTCAGCAATCTGGTGAATAATATGTATAGCCGGGATATTGCGAAAAAGATTCGGGCTGCTCTGGAAACGAACTGGAAGAATGGGAAAGCCACCTGCACGAATGTTCCTTTTGGATATGTGTGGAACAAGAAAGGTGGGCAGCGGTGGGAGATTGACCCGGAGGCCGCACCCTGCGTGAAAAAAGTATTTGAATTAGCATTGTCCGGTCGCAATACAACGCAGATCGCCTATGGCATGAACGAATTAAATCTTCCTACGCCGGGATTGTATGCGAAACGAAAGAATCTGCTGATGGGCAGCAATCCTATTATTGCCCCGGACAGTGAAATGTTATGGAATGCAGCAATCGTATGGAGAATCCTTAGACGGTATGAATACACTGGTGCGCTGGTTATGGGGAGAAGAAAGAAAATTGACGTGAATACTACCTCTGTTCGGACGCTCCCGGAGGATAAGTGGATCATCGCAGAAAACGCTCATGCGGCCATCGTGACAAGAGATGAATACTATCAGGCACAGAAAGCGATCCGTAACGTAACTCCAATTCAATATAAGGTGGGCGATGATTTTGCGTTAAAAGGAAAAATCTGCTGCGGAAACTGTAATCGGCAGCTTCGCCACGAAAGGCAATATGGGGAAATGGTTTTCTATTGCGGCTATAAACGGTCAGCCGGAAAGTTCTCTAAATGCTACGGCGGCTATTACAGAGAACATTCGGTGAACGCAAAAGTGGCTCGTGCGATAAAAACAGTATTCTATGCGCTGGATGTGGTAAATCAGGGGATGCAGGAAAAGCAGTCTGTCACGGTGCGCTGCATGGACATTGAGGACTTGGAAAAGCAAGCAGAAGCCATTCGGGTAGAACAAATCAAACTATATGAATCGTATGCGGACGGTGTGCTGCGGCGAGATGCGTACATAGAAAAGAAAAAGATCCTTTCGGAAAAACTTGTCGCATTGCAGGATAGCATACGGACAGAAAAGGAAGAACAGGAGTGTGCTGATGAACTGGATGAAGAAATCCGCGCTCTGACAAAGCAGGCCAGCGAGAAAACGTACATCGGCGGGCTGACAAAAGAATGTGTGGATGCTTTTGTGAGCATGGTTTATCTGTATGACGATCAAACGATGAAAATAGAGTTCAACTGTGAGGATGTGATTCGGAGAGCGTTGGAAAAGTATGGCACATAATTGGATGGAAGAAGTGGTATAAGAAAAAGAATACCCGTCTGGGTGAGAGGATTCAGAAAATCTTCTCGACCAGGCGGGTATTTCATTCCGCAGGAATGTGTCTATTAGAGGCTAAGGGTTTCCACCCATGCAGACAAGTCGGCTTTGCTGGAGTAAGCATTGAATACCTTGCCGTGCAGGAGTTTGGCACCGGGGCAGCTTGGCGCGAGTTTTTCGTTGGTCTTGCCCATACCGCTGCCGCCAGATGTGGCAAAGGGGATGATGGTTTTACCTTTTAGGTTGTAGCTTTCCAGAAATGTATTGATGATCGTCGGAGCAATATACCACCAGATAGGGAATCCGACAAAGATGGTGTCGTATTCGTCCATGTTATCACGCTTGGCAACGATGGCAGGGCGAGAGGTAGGATCGCTCATTTCGATGGTGCTGCGGGATTTCTTGTCCATCCAGTTCAGATCGGCTTTTGTGTAAGGGACTTTGGGACGGATTTCAAAAATGTCTGCACCGATGGCATTTGCTAAATCTTCGGCAACTTTTGCGGTAATGCCGCTGGCAGAAAAATAGGCAACAAGCTTTTTGCTCATAACAATGCACTCCCTCAATATTTGATTTGATAATAGTATAGCACGGTAAGGGAGGGGTATCAAGAAGTGAAATGAAAGCAAAATTGTTTGGAAAATATTGGTGTTTCAATAGCTGGATTTGGATGATCATAACTTTTATATTGTATCTTAACTTAAAATGAGTTATAATACAGAAAAAGAGTTGTGAATGGAGGCGATAGAGTGGAATACCTTAAGCGAGTTTTAGGAATTGAAGTGCTATATGAAAATAAAGCTTTAGAGCATTTGCCAAACTTCATCAGTACAAGGTATGATTCACAGAAAGTATCTCTGAGTGGTCAAAAAGCTGTTTTTTTGTATCCTAAAACCGAATTGGAGCAGGTGGAAACATTAAAAAAGCATCTGGAACGTGTGAAAAAGATTGCGGATTGTCCGGTGATTTTAGTATTGGAACAGATCACTGCACGGCAGAAAGAGTATTTGCTTCGAGAGAAAATAGCATTTATTGTGGATGGAAAGCAAATTTATCTGCCCTTTATGGCAGCATATTTGCAGGAACGCTGTGATGCAGAAAAGAGTGACAGAGAAGAAATCTTGCCATCGGCGCAGATGCTGTTGCTTTACTATATTTATGAGGGAGCAAAGGAGCTGTCTACAAGTCAAGCTGCAAAAGATTTGGATTTGACACCAACGTCTATTTCCAGAGCTTCTAAACAACTTGAAGGAATGGGGTTTCTGCGATCAAGAAAAAATGGAGTGCAGAAGATACTGCTTTCGGAAAACTCTGCCAAAGAGTTATTTTACAAAGCAGAGAAAGTTCTGCTCAATCCTGTGAAAAGGACGGTCTATGTTCCATGCGAGGAAGTAAAGAGTGAATTGTTGGAGAGCGGATATTTCGCATTGGCGGAGTATTCGATGCTCAATGCGCCTAGTGTTCGGTGCTATGCTTCAGAAAAAATATCTCAGTGGAATGACTGTATGACCAAGGATTTACAGGACTCAAATTCACAGGTGGCTGTTGAAATGTGGAGATATGACCCACGAAAATTATCGAAGGGAAAAATGGTCGATGGACTTTCTCTGGCATTATCGCTCAGGGAAGATGCAGATGAACGGGTAGAAGAAGCAGTAGAAGAAATGTTAAATAATCTGTGGAGGAAGATAGATGGTAACAGGGATTGAAAGCTTTAAGGAATGGTTCAAGGGTAACGAAAGCCAGTATGCAATTATCGGTGGAACTGCGTGTGACATCTTGATGACAGAAGAAGGCTTAGACTTCCGTGCAACAAAAGACATTGACCTTGTTCTAATTATTGAAGCCGTGGATGCGGCTTTTGGAAGAAAATTCTGGGACTATGTAAAACAGGCTGGATACGAACATCGTAATAAAAGCTCTGGTATGCCGCAGTTTTATCGGTTCAGTCACCCGACTTCAAACCGTTATCCAGCAATGATTGAACTGTTCACTAGAAAACTGGATGCAATTCAACTTCCAGATGATGCAGTATTGACACCGCTGCCAATGGATGAGGATATATCGAGCTTGTCTGCAATCCTTTTGGATGATGATTACTATGAGTTCTTGAAGCAGGGGAAAGTGACTGTTGATGGAGTAACGGTTTTGGACGCTGCATATTTGATTCCGTTCAAGGCGAAAGCATGGATGGATTTGACGGATCGCAAAGCAGCCGGAGAACACGTTGATAGTAAAAACATTAAGAAACATAAAAATGATGTTTTTCGTTTGACTGAACTGCTTGACCCTACGGTTAAGATTGTCACTCCTAGTGGCGTGTATGAGGATATGCAGAAGTTTGTTGATCGAATGGAAAATGAAACGGTTGATGTTAAACAGTTGGGGCTTGTGGGACGAACGAAAGAACAGATTCTTCAGGAATTAGTAGAATTATATGCGCTACAATAATTGATGGGTTATGGAATGAACCACTAGCTTGTAAGGAAGTGATATAACATGGAAAAGAAATACCAGATTTTTATTTCGTCAACGTATAAAGATTTGATAGAAGCCCGTAGCAAAGTAAGGGATGCCATCCTATCGATGATGCATTTCCCAGTTGGTATGGAGATGTTTAACGCTGCTGACGAAGAACAGTGAGAAATCATACAAGAGACGATTGATAGTTCGGATTATTATGTTTTGATTTTGGGACAGCGATATGGCTCTGTAATAGAATCTGGATCGGATGCTGGAATTAGCTATACGGAAAAGGAATTTCGCTATGCGAGAGAGAAGAAAATTCCTGTTCTGGTATTCATAATTGATGATGATGTGGCAATTAAGCCGGAATTTATAGAAAAAGATCCAGAAAGTATAAAAAAGCTGGCTGATTTCAAGACAGAAGCTAAAAAAGGACGAACGGTACAGTGGTGGACTAATATTGACGAACTTGCTAGAGAGGTTTCAGAATCTTTACATCAGCAAATGGATCGAAAAAAGCGTCCAGGGTGGATAAGAGGAGATGCCTTTGATATTGAAGCAAGTCATGCAGAAATTCTCAGTTTGAATAAAAAGATAAGAGAACTTGAGCAGGAAAATGCTGAGTTGAAATCACAGATTGTAAAGCGGGTTCCTGAGTTGATGGCCGCAGTTGTGCTGGATCAACAGGATGATGAAGAAGTGGACGGAAAAGGTCTTAAAACACATGGAAAATTGCTTATTGATAGCTCAGATAATGCAATCAAGATCCAGTTATATCATAATGATGGAGAATGCTACAAAAACAAGTATGAACCACTTGATTTAAGTTGCGTTGAATCACATTTAAAAAAGTATGTAAAAGAAAAGGACTTGCAGGCTTACAATGCAGCACTACCGTCTGAAGAAGAAATAAATGATTATGCACACAAGATGAGTGTATATAAGACAATAACAAACGGTGGTGTTGCGCTCAAGCTAAGAGTGCTTAATAAGGGAACAGCGAAAGCAACCGACATTAGAATCTCAATCGTATTTCCAAAAGATATTTTTGTATATGACATTGATGATATCGAAAAAATGAAGGAGCCGAAAGCACCAAAACTTCCACCGAATCCTATTGAAAAGGCAGAGGAACGTTTTATGAGCGACTTAAATCCAGTATATGGCTTGTTGAAAAATAGTATGGACGGAATGCAGCCATTCTACTCAGCTCGAAGCTTGCCGATTATAGACCCGGCAATTTTTAACAACTCCAATTCTTCTGTGTTTGAATCAATATCTATACGAGATAACTCAATATTTGCTGAATGCAATCAGTTGCCACATAAAGATGATACCGAGTTTGATGGGATATATATTGTTCCGGCTAGAAAAGGAAAATTCAAAGTAAGCGTTTCACTGATGTGTTCGGAATATATTGAACCGAAAGTTCATGATATTGAATTTGAAATTGTCTAATAATTAAAATAAGTACGAATAAGCCGCATAGGGCTTCCCAATGGTTTTAACCCAATGGGAAACTTTATGCGGCTTATTTTTTTGCTTTTTTTGAAAAAATTGTTGTCCCTATCTTGACATCAGGGGGCTATGTCGGTTTGTCCATTGCTACGCTGCTATCGCAGCATCATGAGGTCATGGCAGTGGATATTATCCCGGAAAAAGTTGACCTTATCAATCACAAGAAGTCTCCGATTCGGGACGAGTACATTGAAAAGTATCTCGCCGAAAAAGATCTGAATCTGACTGCCACACTTGATGCTGAAGCCGCCTACAAAGATGCGGATTTTGTTGTCATTGCAGCACCTACCAACTATGACAGCAAGAAAAACTTCTTTGATACTTCTGCAGTAGAAGCTGTCATCAAGCTGGTGATCCAGTATAATCCTGATGCCATCATGGTCATCAAGTCCACGATTCCGGTCGGATTCACGGCTTCTGTGCGTGAAAAGTACCACTGCGACAACATAATTTTCAGCCCGGAGTTCCTACGGGAGTCTAAAGCTCTGTACGACAATTTGTACCCGAGCCGTATCATTGTTGGCACTGACGTGGACAATGCCCGTCTGGTGAAAGCCGCCAACACATTTGCGGGTTTGCTGCAGGAGGGTGCTATTAAGGAGAACATCGACACGCTGATCATGGGCTTCACGGAGGCAGAAGCTGTTAAGTTGTTTGCCAACACCTATCTGGCCCTGCGTGTCAGCTATTTCAACGAGTTGGATACCTATGCAGAGATGAAGGGGCTGAACACCCAGCAGATTATCGAGGGCGTCTGTTTGGATCCTCGCATTGGCAGCCACTACAACAACCCTAGCTTTGGTTATGGCGGTTACTGCCTGCCCAAGGACACCAAGCAGTTGTTGGCCAACTATGCTGATGTTCCGGAGAATCTGATTGAGGCCATTGTGGAATCCAACCGTACTCGTAAAGACTACATTGCCGACCGTGTGCTGGAAATTGCGGGCGCATACGAAGCAAACGAGGCTTATGATCCCAGTAAGGAACACAATGTGGTGGTTGGTGTATATCGCCTGACCATGAAGTCGAACTCCGATAACTTCCGTCAGTCTTCCATTCAGGGCGTTATGAAGCGCATCAAGGCAAAGGGCGCAACGGTCATCATCTATGAGCCGACGCTGGAGAATGGTTCTACCTTCTTTGGCAGTGAAGTCGTGAATGATCTGGCGGAATTCAAGAAGCGCAGTCAAGCCATTATTGCCAACCGCTACGATAGCTGTTTGGACGATGTTCAGGAGAAAGTATACACGCGCGATCTGTTTCGCAGAGACTAGTTTAGCGCTGAGGCATCTTAGTCGGCATGTACTATTAAATTTGCAGAAAAATGGTTTTTGCAGACAAAGCGAAAGTTGATTTCCTCATTTCCACATATATTTTCCTACTATAAAACCAGCATTTCAAGGTTGTACTTGTTTGACGAATTAAGATGGCATGAAGGAAGGAATAATCCAAAATCTCCGAAATGACCTGAAGGAGTACATTTTATATGGTGGATATTAAACGAAAACTTCAAAAGATGTCAGAGAGTGCGAAGTCGGCGATTGTCTATACACTGTCTACAGTCTTTTCAAGAGGATTGGCGATTATAACAGTTCCAATCTTCACCAGACTGATGACAACAGATCAAATTGGCGAAGTTAACCTGTACAATTCATGGTATTCCCTGATAAGTGTTGTTACAACGCTCTCGTTGACATCGGGTGGCTATTCAGTGGCAATGAAGGAGTATCCGGATAAGAGAGACCAGTACCAATCTTCTGTGCTGTCACTGACATCTTTGATTGCTCTTATTATTGCCATCATATATTTTATTACTCCTGATATTTGGAGTAGATTGTTGGGACTGCCAAATGGATTGATGGTTTTGATGTTGATTGGATTCCTAGTGGCCCCGGCTCGTGATTTTTGGCTGGCACGTCAAAGATACGAATATAAATATAAGTTATCAGGATGCGTAACGATAGGATCTGCGATATTGGCATCAGTATTGTCAGTTGTTGCAGTGCTTGGCGCAAATAGCGTTGGACATGAGAATATTGCAGAGGTACGACTTTACGCAAACTATCTCGTTGTATATGGTGTGGCTGCAGTAATTTGGGTGTGCCTGTTTTGGAAGGGAAAGACACTGTACAATAAAGAATATTGGAAGTTGTCTTTATCTCTAAGCATTCCGCTTATTGGATATTCAATAGCCGCACAAATTCTAAGTGTATCTGACCGAATGATGATTAGTCAGATGGTAAATAATAGTGCAGTTGGAATTTATAGTACCTTGTATACAGTGAGTTCGCTGTCCTTGATGCTTTGGCAGGCAATTCACGCTTCTTTTGTTCCGTATCTATTTCAGAATATAGAGAGCAATGTAAAAGGTATAAAGAGGATATCGTCTCAAATTATGCTTTTGTATGCAGTGATGGCAGTGATGATGACCTATATGGCACCGGAAATTGTTAGAATACTCGCAACAGAAGAATATTATGAGGCTATCTATATTATGCCGCCGATTGCTGCGGGAGTCTTCTTCACGGCATTTGCCAATATTTATTCGGATATAGCTGTGTACTACAAGAAAACACAGTATGTGATGTATCCGGCAGTGATTGCAGCTGTGGCAAATCTTGTGTTAAACTACATCTTTATCAATGCTTATGGATATATGGCTGCGGCATATACAACGCTGTTCTCTTATATTCTGATGGCACTCTTCCAAGGAATTTGGGCTAGAAAATTGTGCAAAGAGAATGGTATTGCGGAATCTTCTGTTTTTGAAGATAGAAAACTAATATTACTCGCATGTGTAACAACGGTTCTGTGTTTGCTTGGTATAGCTTTGTATAATTTCTATATTATCCGGTATTTGATTATTGTACTTATGGCAGTGCTGAGTATAGTTTTTTATAAGAAATACAAAACAGCCAAGAAAAACTGATGTAAAATAGGCCATGTGTCCTCAAGCACATGGCTGTGCTGCTCAAGTGTGCCACCTCTCCATGGTGAGCAGCAGGCAACGGATAATTATCCGGCTAAAGCATATATACGTAAATTCACTCTTTGGATGAGGAAAAAACTATAATGGGAAAGTATTTTGGAACCGATGGCTTCCGTGGAGAAGCTGGTATTGACCTGACCGCCGACCATGCCTACAAGGTTGGCCGCTTCCTTGGCTGGTATTATAACGCACTGCGCGAGCGCAACGGCAACAACGAGCCTGCACGAATCGTCATTGGTAAAGACACTCGTCGCAGCTCCTATATGTTCGAGTATAGCTTGGTTGCTGGTCTGACTGCTTCCGGCGCAGACGCCTATCTGCTGCACGTCACTACTACGCCCAGTGTGGCCTACATCGCCCGCGTGGACGACTTCGACTGTGGCATCATGATTTCTGCCAGCCATAATCCCTACTACGATAACGGCATCAAACTGATCGACTGCTATGGCGAGAAAATGCCCGAGGAAATCCTGTTGCTGGTAGAGGACTACATCGACGGAAAGCTCCATGTGTTCGACAAGGACTGGCCGGAGCTGCCCTTTGCTCACCGTGAGCACATTGGCTGCACTGTGGACTATGTTTCTGGTCGTAACCGCTACATGGGCTATCTGATCAGCCTCGGTATCTACTCCTTTAAGGGTGTCAAGGTCGGTCTGGACTGTGCCAACGGCTCCAGCTGGAACATTGCCAAGTCTGTGTTTGATGCTCTGGGAGCAGATACCTACGTCATCAATGCACAGCCCAACGGCACCAACATCAACAACAATGCGGGCTCCACCCACATTGAGGGTCTGCAGAAGTTCGTGGTGGAGAACGGTCTGGACGTTGGTTTCGCTTATGACGGTGATGCGGACCGTTGCCTGTGTGTGGATGAAAAGGGTAATGTGATCACTGGCGACCATATCCTGTACATCTACGGCTGCTACATGAAGGAGCGCGGCAAGCTGCTGACCAATACAGTCGTTACCACGGTCATGTCCAACTTTGGCCTGTATAAGGCTTTTGATGAGCAGGGCATCGGCTACGCAAAAACCGCTGTGGGCGACAAGTACGTCTATGAGTATATGGCTAAGAACGGCTGCCGTATCGGCGGTGAGCAGAGTGGTCATATTATTTTCAGCAAGTATGCCAGTACCGGTGACGGCATCCTGACCAGCCTGAAGATGATGGAGGTTATGCTGGCCAAAAAGCTGCCCATGAGCAAGCTGGCTGAGCCGCTGAAGATCTACCCGCAGGTGCTGGAGAACGTTCGTGTGACTGACAAGAAGGCCGCACAGGATGACGAAGCAGTGCAGGCAGCAGTCAAGGCCGTAGCCGAGGCACTAGGCGACACTGGCCGTATCCTTGTCCGTGAGTCCGGCACTGAACCGGTCGTGCGTGTGATGGTGGAAGCACCTGACCACGACACCTGCCAGAAGTATGTAGATGAAGTTGTGGAGACCATCAAGAGCCGGGGTTACGGAGTTTGTGAGAACTGCTGAGCCAGATCCACTACGCCACATCTGCAAACCTGTCGCCCTCGGAGCTTGTGCTTCTGGTACTACTGGGTACGATTGCGTGGCACAACCGCAAAGATAAGCAATGGCTCCCAGTTGTGTACTGTGTCTTTCTGATCCTCTATATCACGCTGCTACGCCGTGCGCCGGGATATAACGAGAGCATTCGACTCAGGCTTAAGCTATGGCCGAATGCGGGTGTATGGGCAGGCAACTTGCTCAATTTGATTCTCTATGTGCCGTATGGGGTAACAAGCTGGCAGTGGAAGCGGGAAGGCAAGAAGATCGTCGTTGCCGGGTTTGCCTTATCTGTGTTCTGCGAAGTGCTCCAGTACTTGACTGGGCGTGGAATGGCAGATGTCAACGACGTGTTGTTCAACACGTTGGGGGCGGCTGTGGGAGTATGGTTGGCCAGGAGAATAGCTTAGTAGTCACTGTCGTCGTTATCCTCCTCATCTTCATCGTCCTCTGGTTCTATGCCATTCCATCCGATGAATTCTTCTGTGGAGGACGGACGGGATAGTCCATTTCGCCCTCGTCCTCGTCGATGATAGAATTGTTGATGTCGGATTTGTAGAAATCTGTGTTCATTTTAAGTCACCTCTATGGATAAGCATAAAGGCGAAATTGGAACATTATGATGTATATATGCTTGATATCGTAAGTTGACCTTGAAAACAATGGACTGAAAGTATAATATTGAGCTGTGAGGACCTGTGTCTCACAGCTTTGCCGCTCGAAACTTTGCACACCTCTACGCGGTGAGCGGCAGGCAACACAAATGATTGTGGCTAAGAATGCAAAGTTTTTAGCAATTCAAAATATTTAGGCAGGTGAATTCGACTATGGCAGAATACAGAATGACCTATTTGGATGCAAAAAAATTTATTGATGATTGTGCCGATAAATCTAGCACGCCTGAACTTATTAAATCACATTCACCGGAAATACTTGCGGCTTTAACGGCGAAAACAAGTGTGGATTGCGGGATGAATGAGAAATCTCTAGATGAAACAGTAACACTGTGGAAAAACCAAATAGGAAATCCCAGCGAATTATTACTTGGAACAAAGTATTTTTCAATTAAGAGTAGTATGATAGAACTGGTTGAAGGAATGGCTGGATCGGGAATACTGGACTTAATTATTTCGAATTGCGTAGCAGGTGTCCCGTTTAGTTTTCAGGGGATTACGGTGGGGGCAATTGCTAATTTGGTAATCACCTTAGAACATATTTTCAAGGCAGCCAGTGATTTGGAAGATCATGATTTTTGTGTCTACATGCAAGCAACAACACACTTTAGAGAATATAGAGAATTTACGCATGATGATTTGGTTCATTGGTTCCCTGATGAACCGGACAACATCTGTAATATGCACAATTCAACATGGGATTGCGAGTACTACATAAATGATGATAAGTGTGATATGCTGAAAAACGGCCACCTTGATTGTGCTTTGGCATCTTTGAAAGGAAAAGGAATCCTGTCTTTAAAACGAAAAAATGGTAAGGATTACTATTCATTTGTGTGGTAAATATGGTGTAAATATGAATGACGAAAAAGAAAAGTACACAGCAGATGATTATAGGGAAACTTCGTTTTTAGTTATTGACGATGAAGATTCCTCGAAGGTGATTCACGATTTTTGTGATGCTGTATTCGCCCAACAGTTGCCAAGTGAAAATGATAAGAATGAAGATGTTAAAGAGCAACATGATGCGGAAGAGCTCATTCTTTCTGGAAAAGAATTTCTGGCACATTTTATAATTGATTTACCAAAACCAATTACAATTGTCCAGGAAGTCTACCATATAGATCGGAGCTTTAGAGATACATACTATATGTATTTCTCAAATCAACATTTTCAAGTTGAACGGTATTCGCGACGCTTATCATTCTTTTTTGGATCATACGGCAGAAAGAAATTCTTGGGTAATAGTAGTAAAATACAGACAGAACTGGAGAATAATTTCATTGGATGTTGTGTCATAAATCCTCTGGTAGCAGGCGGTTTGGGAAGAACACTGATAAATCCAAAGTATGTCCTTCCAAAGAAAGAACTGCCGGTGTATATGAGACTGTCTGATTTCTGTGTTCATATTTATGGAAGAACATTGAAGGTAAGAGCATTTCCGTACAGAATGCAAGATCAGGAAACTATGCGTTGTGCGGAAGTGACTCTTATGAATATATTGGAATATTATTCGAATGGCTACAACGACTATAAGAGTGCTCTTCCCAGCGAAATTATTGAAAAAGAAAGAGAGTGTGCTTATGAGCGTGTGCTTCCGTCAAGAGGAATTACATACACGGTCTTGACAAAGGTTCTTTCTGAATTTGGATTTTCTCCAAGGCTATATCATATTTCTGCTATTGATGACTTTGAGTACTCATCGATACGGCGAGAAAACGAATTGAGAAGATGGTTGCACTATTACATTGAATCTGGCATTCCTGTGGCAATAGGACTTGGTTCAGTGGAGGGAAATGAATCGGGCCATTCTATGGTTTGTATTGGACATGGAAAAGCAAAAGATACATTGAAGAATCAGGCGTACATAAACAGATGGATCTCGTGGGAAAATCGAAATCAAGCCCATCCTATTATCAATTCAGCGGATTTTTATGAGGATTACGTTGTGGTAGACGATAACCAGCCAGTTTATCAGGTTAGAAGCTTTGACAATCTTTCCCTCTATCCCAATATGAGAGTTGAGAATTTAGCTGTTCCACTGTATAAACGTATGTTTTTAGATGCACCGGATGCGACATCAACTATTAGATCACTGTTAAACGATGAGAGATTAGGTCTGAATGTGTGGGCAAAGGATTGTCTTCATGAAGGTGAAAGTGTTGTAGTCAGAATGTTTATGGCTTCTTCACGCAGTTATAAAGCTTTTAGGGCGAAAACACTGTCAGGTGTGCTTGTAAAAGAACTTTATACACTTATCCCTATGCCACGATTTATTTGGGTCTGTGAATTATATAGGATTGGCGATTATGACAACTTAATGGCTTTTGGGGAAATCGTTATAGATGCAACATCTGCGCCTAATCGTAGTCATCAAAGCCTTATTTTAATGCATTATCCAAAATTGATTGCATATCGCGAACCGGACCAGAATGAAGCTGGATTTAGTAAAATGGCAGAATTGCAAAGTGATCAATTGATTCCAGGATATAGACGAAATCTGGACGAGATCACTTTGGAATGATGCGTATTTATGTCGAAGCGAACTATAATGGCGTTTGAAATGATAATTTGCACTCCTACGAAAAAAAGATTGACGTGACCCGGAGAATGTGCTATAAT
>ERZ1673753.1397-NODE-1397-length-22079-cov-10.133899_pt1 | contig 22079 bp, 15 predicted proteins | sample MGYA00580201_ERZ1673753 | MGnify/ENA primary metagenome ERZ1673753 (study PRJEB41218, sample SAMN15661747) | gut metagenome | host: Homo sapiens | place: Canada: London | collected 2015-08-20/2019-03-30 | study: EMG produced TPA metagenomics assembly of... | reverse complement strand
GGCCGGGCAGTGCTCGAAGCTCAAATGCTGCATGATGTACGAATACGACACCTACGTCGATGCCCGCAAGGAGTTCCCGCGGCTGCGCGAACCGTTGCAGGCCGTCGAAGGGGAGTGGTTCCTCGTCAAGAGCGACGTGCTGGCCGGCACGATGACCTTCTCGTCGTCGAAAGACACGATGGCCAACGTCGTCACGCTGCCCGTATCGCGCGTGCGGGAGATTCTGGCGCTGAACCGTCAGGGCAAGAAGGTCGAGCAGCTGCAACACGCCGACGACATCCGCCCGACGGTCGAGGAGCCGACCTACCGTTCCGAGGAGGACAGTATCACCCGCTTCGACCAGGCCAAACGCCGCAACAAGCGCGGAGGCCGCAACAACAAGGGCCGCGGCGGCGACCGTCCGCAGCAGAACGGCGGCGGAAACGAACGCCGGGAGGCTTCGGGAGAGGCCCGCACGCCCCGCGAGGGCCAGCAGGGACGCCCCGAACAGCGGCGTCAGCAGCGTCCGAACAACGACGGCGAACGGCCGCGCAACAACAATTCCGAGGGCGGCGGCAACGCTCCCCGCGAGAACAACGGCAACCGGAACCGCAACAACCGGCGCCGCCGCGGCAACGGAGGCAACGGAGGCAACGGAAGCGGCAATAACGGAAACAACGGCGGGAACGGCGGTAACAACGGCGGGAACGGCGGTAACAACGGCGGATCGCCCCAAAACCAATAGGCGCGTGAGGGCTTCGGCACGGCATATCGCCGCGGCCGCGACGGCCGCGCTGCTGGCCGGAGGGTGCGTTTCGCCCCACCAGTCGGCGGCCACGGATGTCGATCCGTTCCGCTGGGAGCTGGGCGCCGAAATCCTTCTGCCGAACGCCGACACCGTAACCCTGCGCGACGCGGAAGTGTTCCTGCGCTGCAACGACCGCTTCGCCGAAGATACGCTGACGCTCCGCATCGCCACCGTGACGCCCGATTCGCTCCGCTTCGAGGAGCCTTTCCGGCTGGTCATCCCCCGCGGAGAGAGCCGCCCGACACCGCTGATGCGCGAAATAGTCGTCCCCTACCGCATCCGCATGCGGTTCGCGCAGCAGGGCGACTACCGCTGCATCCTCACGCCGACACGCCCCGTCCGCGGGGTCGAGGCTGTGGGCATTAACCTGACAAAGAGCGAATAGATACGCAATATGGGCAAAGACAAGCTCCGGAGGTTCCGCGAGAACCTCGGTTTCGAATGTTTCGTACAACCCGAATTCGACGAGGTGTTCCGCCGCGACCACCCGCTGAAAGGGAACTGGCGCCGCGACTTCTTCCGCAACGACAACCCCATCGTGCTGGAACTGGGGTGCGGCAAGGGCGAATACACCGTGGCGCTGGCCGAACGCGACCCGATGCGCAACTACATCGGCATCGACATCAAGGGGGCCCGCATGTGGCGGGGCGCCCGGACCGCCACCGACCGCAAGATGCCCAACGTGGGCTTCCTGCGCACCCGCATCGAGTTCATCAACGCGCTGTTCGCCGAAGGCGAGGTCGCCGAGATCTGGATCACCTTCCCCGATCCGCAGCTCAAGACGCGCCGGGCCCGCAAGCGGCTCACCTCACCCGTCTATCTGGCCTACTACGCCAGACTGCTCCAGGCGGGCGGAGCCATCAACCTCAAAACCGACTCCAAACACCTCTACGCCTACACCGCCGAGGTGATCCGCCGCTTCGGGCTTCCCTGCGAGGTCTCCGAACCGGACATCTACGGCACGGGCTGCGCCGACGAGGTGCTCTCGATCAAGACCGCCTACGAGGAGCGGTTCCTCGGCATGGGGCTTCCGATCACCTACACCCGTTTCTCCCTCGGCGACCGCCGCGACTTCCCGTGGTTCGACTGGGAGGGAGACGACGAAACGGAGAAGGACAGCGAAGCCGAACGGCAGCTCCGGTAATCCTGCGCAAACGAAAACAACTCATATTCCGAAATATCATGGATGTAAAGATCGCACCCGACTGGAAAGAGATCCTCGCCCCCGAATTCGAGAAACCCTATTTCGCCGCCCTTACGGAGTTCGTGCGGCAGGAGTACGCCTCGCGGCGCATCTTTCCCCGCGGCAGCAACATTTTCCGGGCCTTCGACAAATGCCCATTCGAAAAGCTGAAAGTGGTCGTCATCGGCCAGGACCCCTATCACGGTCCCGGACAGGCCAACGGACTCTGTTTCTCGGTCGCCGACGGCGTTCCCTTCCCGCCCTCGCTGCAAAACATCTTCAAGGAGGTCGCCGACGACACCGGCACGCCCATCCCCCCGACAGGCAACCTCGACCGCTGGGCCGAGCAGGGGGTACTGCTGCTCAACGCCGTGCTGACGGTCCGCGCCCACGAGGCGGCCTCGCATGCCGGGCACGGCTGGGAGACCTTCACCGACGCCGTGGTCCGCGCCATCGCCGAACGCAAACAGCACATCGTCTACATGCTCTGGGGGAGCTACGCCCAGCGGAAAGGCGCCATCGCCGATCCCGGGCAGAACCTGATCCTCAAGGCCGTGCACCCCTCGCCGCTGTCGGTCTACCGGGGATTCTTCGGCTGCCGCCACTTCTCGCGCGCCAATGAATACCTCCGCTCCGTGGGCAAGGAGCCGATCGTGTGGTAACCTCCCGGAACACAAAAATCCCGGCCTCGCTCGTTGCGAGGCCGGGATTTTTTACGGACTGCGGGACTCCCTATCCCAGATAGGATTTCAGCAGCTTCGACCGCGACGAGTGGCGGAGGCGGCGGATGGCCTTCTCCTTGATCTGACGCACGCGCTCGCGCGTCAGGTCGAATTTCTCGCCGATCTCCTCGAGGGTCATCTCCGAGGTGCCGATGCCGAAGAAATACTTGATGATGTCGCGCTCACGCTCCGTCAGGGTCTCCAGCGCACGGTCCACCTCCGTCGATAACGACTCGTTGATCAGCCCGCGGTCGGCGTTGGGCGAATCGGGATTCACCAGCACGTCAAGCAGCGAATTGTCCTCGCCGTCGGCGAACGGAGCGTCCACCGAAACGTGGCGGCCGGCGACACGCAGCGTGTCGGTGACCTTCTCCTTCGGGAGTTCCAGCTCCGTGGCCAGCTCCTCGGGCGACGGCGTGCGCTCGTGCTCCTGTTCGAAGCGGGCGAACGCCTTGTTGATCTTGTTCAGCGACCCCACCTGGTTCAGCGGCAGACGCACGATGCGCGACTGCTCGGCCAACGCCTGAAGGATCGACTGGCGAATCCACCACACGGCGTAGGAGATGAACTTGAAGCCGCGGGTTTCGTCGAACTTCTCGGCGGCCTTGATCAGTCCGAGGTTGCCCTCGTTGATCAGGTCCGGGAGGCTCAGTCCCTGATTCTGGTATTGTTTGGCCACGGACACCACGAAGCGCAGGTTGGCTTTGGTGAGCTTTTCGAGCGCTTCCTGGTCTCCTTTCTTGATTCGCTGGGCGAGTTCCACCTCCTCCTCGACCGTGATGAGCTCCTCCTTGCCGATTTCCTGCAAGTACTTGTCCAGCGAGGCGCTTTCGCGGTTGGTGATGGACTTTGTGATCTTTAATTGACGCATATCTCTAACTACCTAAAAAATTATCTCTCTGCACAACCCGCCCGGGTCCGCGTACCTACTCCACCAGCGTATAGCTTGCCGAGCGTCCGTTGGGATAGACGCCGTCGATCGCCGTGACCTTCTCCGTCATCCGCTGCATGTCGTTGAGCGAATAGACCGGACGGTCGTTGATGTGAGTAATTACAAATCCCTGCTTGACACGGGCGCGGGCCAGAATTCCGTCGGCCTTGATGCCGACCACCTGCACGCCACCCTTGATATCGAGCTCGCGGCACAGTTTGGCGCCCGCATCGGCAAACTTACCTCCGAGGGCCTCGACCACATCGACATCCTCCTTGGTAACCAATTCCGTTTTACCTGCCTTATTACGCAAAGTAACGTCAAATTGTTTCACCTTGCCGTCTCTTTTTACCGACAATTTCACCGTATCGTTGGGCCGGCGCTTGGCGACCTGCTCCTGGAGCGTCGAGGGATCGGTGACTTTCACGCCGTCGATGTCGAGAATGATGTCGCCCTTGCGGATTCCGGCCTCCGAGGCCGAACCGCCCTCGATCACACCGGCCACGTAGGCCCCGCCAAGCTCCTTGATGCCGAGCTCCTTGCCCTCCTCGTCGAGGAAGTCCTGATCCACGACGCGGAACTGGATGCCCAGCAGCGCACGCTGCACGACGCCGAACTCCTTGAGGTCCATCACGACCTTCTTGACGATCGACTCGGGAATGGCGAACGAATAGCCCACATAGCTGCCCGTCTGCGACTTGATGAGCGTGTTGATGCCCACCAGCTCGCCGTGCGTGTTGACCAGCGCGCCGCCCGAGTTGCCGGGGTTCACCGCCGCGTCGGTCTGGATGAACGCCTCGATGCGGAAGTCATTGGGAATAACGCCCAGCTGACGCGCCTTGGCGCTCACGATACCGGCCGTGATGGTCGATTGCAGGTCGAACGGCGAACCGATCGCCAACACCCACTCGCCCAGACGCAGGGCGTCGGACGATCCGAAAGCCAGCGTCGGGAGCCCCTCGGCCTCGATCTTCAGCAGGGCGAGGTCCGTCGCCGAGTCCTTGCCGATGAGTTTGGCATCGAACGAACGGCCGTCGTTGAGCTTCACCTTGAGTTTCGAGGCGCCGTCCACCACGTGGTTGTTCGTGACGATGTAGCCGTCCCCCGAAATAATGACGCCCGAACCGCCCGCGCGCTGTTCGCGGTACTGCGGACGCCCGTCGCCGCGGCCGTAGTCCTGCGGAATGCCGAAGAACTCCAGGAACGGGTCGTAACCGCCCCGGCGCTGGGGCATCTCGACCTGCTGGATGGCCTCGATGTTCACGACGGCCTTCACCGCATTCTCGGCGGCATAGGTCAGGTCGGGATACTGATCGGCCTGGTAGGAGGTGAACTGCGCACCCAGCGCGGGAGTGCGTTCCTCCTCGCGCTCGACATATCGTACCGAATCACTGCGGTCGCCCGCAACGGTCCACGCCGTAAGTCCGCCGGCTGCGGCCGACACGGCGACTATTCCTAAAATCAAAAATGCCTTTTTCATAATGAATTAAAGTGTTAAGTTCTATTAATCGGAGGCAACTTCATTGCATAAGCCGTACGTTTAGATTTCAAATTCGTAGGACAAACGCACAATAACGCCCGGTTAGTATGTCATTTTCACACAAAAATCGGGACATCCGCGCCGGACATCCCGATTTTTCAACACATTCGTCCGTCAAAGTCCGAATTCTTTCCGGATCTGCTCCACGGCGTCGAGTTTCTCCCAGCCGAAGAACTCGATCTCGCGCTCGACCTCCGCGCCGTTCTCCCAGACTTTCTCGGTCCGGGTGTAGGGCCGGTTGCCGAAATGTCCGTAGGAGGCCGTGGCCTCGAAGATCGGATTTTTCAGTCCGAAGCGCTTCACGATGGCCGCAGGGCGCAGGTCGAAGAGTTTGCCGATGCGGCGGGCGATCTCCCCGTCGGTCATGCCCTTCAACGCCTCGGGACGGGGCGAATTGTAGGTATCGACATAGATCGACAGCGGCTCGGCGATGCCGATGGCATACGACAGCTCCACCAGAATCTGGTCGGCGACGCCCGCCGCCACGAGATTCTTGGCGATGTGCCGCGCGGCATAGGCCGCCGAACGGTCCACCTTCGAGGAGTCCTTGCCCGAGAAGGCGCCGCCGCCGTGCGCACCACGCCCGCCGTAGGTATCGACGATGATCTTGCGGCCCGTGAGGCCCGTATCCCCGTGAGGGCCTCCGATCACGAACTTGCCTGTGGGGTTCACGTGCAGGATGTAGTCGTCGCCGATCAGCTCCGCGAGCTGGTCTCCGGCACGCTCCAGACGCGCCTTGACGCGCGGGATCAGGATCGTGCGCACGTCCTCGCGGATCTTCTCCTGCATCTGCCGCTCCGCCTCCTTCTCCGAGCGGCCCTCGCCCGGGAGGATGAACTCGTCGTGCTGCGTCGAAACCACGATCGTATGCACGCGCAGCGGCTTGTTCGTCGTCTCGTCGTACTCCATCGTCACCTGCGACTTCGAGTCGGGGCGCAGGTAGGTCATCACCTTGCCTTCACGGCGGATGACGGCCAGCTCTTTCAGAATCACGTGCGAGAGGATCAGCGTCGCAGGCATCATCTCGCGGGTCTCGTTGCAGGCATAACCGAACATGATGCCCTGGTCGCCGGCGCCCTGCTCCTCCTCGGCCTCGCGAACGACGCCCTGGTTGATGTCCGACGACTGTTCGTGGATGGCCGACAGAATGCCGCACGAATTACAGTCGAACTGGTATTCGCTCTTGGTGTAGCCGATGCGCTCGATCACGCGGCGCGCCACGCCCTGCACATCGACATAGGCGTCCGAACGCACTTCGCCGGCCACGACCACGAGGCCCGTGGTGCAGAGCGTTTCGCAGGCGACCTTCGAGTTGGCATCGCGGCGCAGGAATTCGTCGAGGATTGCGTCGGAAATCTGGTCCGAGACCTTATCGGGGTGCCCTTCAGACACCGACTCCGATGTAAATAAAAAGCCCATTTTCATACATTTTTTAATGGTTAAACGTATAAAATGGGAAAAATTGGCTGCTTGGGAATAAAAAACGTGCTGTTTTAGCGATTTTTTATTGTGGTTTGCAATCAGTCAAATCTTTCCACATTTCCCCGCTTGACAGACGGGACTGCAAAGATAGGCATAATTTCGGAATCTGCAAAACAAAAGCCACCGCGTCGAGCGGTGGCTTTTGCACAATATATAAATAGGTATTACTTCCCGAGCATCTTCTTCACTTCGGCAGCGACTAAAAATCGTTGCCGCCGAAGGTCTGTCAATGACAGCTATTTCCCGAGCATCTTCTTCACTTCGGCGGCGACGGTAGCCCCGTTGTAGCCGAACTTCTCGTCGAGCACCGTGTAGGGCGCCGAGTAACCGAAATGGTCCAGACCGTGAATCGTTCCCTTCTCGCCCACAAGGCCCAACAGGTTGATCGGCAGCCCCGAGGTCATGCCGTAGCGCGCAACGCCTACGGGCAACACGCTCTCCTGGTACGATTTGGGCTGGTCACGGAACAGTCCCTCGCTCGGAACGCTCACCACGCGAACCGGAATACCCTCCGCAGCCAGCAGCTCGGCGCCTTCGACCAGCGTCGAGACCTCCGAACCCGTAGCGACCAGCACCACGGCGGGTTTGGCGGCGTCCATCACCACATAACCGCCCTTGGCGACCTGTGCGGCCTCCTCGCGGCGGCTGTCGCCCAGCGTCGGCAGGTTCTTGATGTTCTGACGCGAGAGGACCAGCGCCACAGGGCGGTGCTCCTCGACGGCCAGTTTCCACGCCATGACGGTCTCTTCGCCGTCGGCCGGACGCAGCACGACCATCGAACGCTCGCCGTGGTGGTTTTTCAAATGCTCCATCAGGCGGATCTGCGCCTCATGCTCCACGGGCTGATGCGTAGGACCGTCCTCGCCCACGCGGAACGAGTCGTGCGTCCAGACATAGATCACGTGCAGACGCATCAGCGCCGAGAGGCGCACGGCCGGTTTCATGTAGTCCGAGAAGACGAAGAACGTGCCGCAGACGGGGATCACGCCGCCGTGCAGCGCCATGCCGTTCATCACGCAAGCCATCGTCAGCTCCGAGACGCCCGCCTGGAAGAATTTACCGGAGAAATCGCCCTTCGTGAACGCCTTGGTCTTCTTCAGGAATCCGTCGGTCTTGTCCGAGTTCGACAGGTCGGCCGAAGCGACGATCATGTTGTCGATCTTCTCGGCGTAGACGCCCAGCACCGCAGCCGAAGCGGCACGTGTGGCCACCCCGGCCTTCACCTCGACGGACTTATAGTCGATCTCGGGGAGTTTGCCCGAAAGGAAATCGTCGAGCTTGCGCGCCAAGTCCTTGTGCTCGGTCCGCCACGACTTCTCGACGGCGGCCTGCTTGGCGGCCCACTCCTTCAATGCCTCGCGGCGCTCGGCGAAGACCTCGCGGCTCTCCTCGAAGATGGCGAACGGATTCTCCGGATCGCCGCCCAGATTCTTCACCGTAGCGGCGAAATCGGCTCCGGCGGCCGTCAGCGGCTGGCCGTGGGTCGAAACCTTGTGCTCGAAACTCTCCCCGGCGGGACCTTTGGCACCCTTGCCCATGACCGTACGGCCGATGATGAGCGTCGGACGCTCCGTTTCGCTCTCGGCGGCGACGAGCGCCTCGCGGATCTCGTTGATATTGTGTCCGTCGATCGACAGCACGTTCCAACCCCATGCCTCGTATTTCATGGCCACGTTCTCGGTCATCACCTCATCGACCTTCGTCGAGAGCTGGATGTTGTTCGAGTCGTAGTACATCACGAAGTTCGACAGGCCCAGATGGCCGGCGATGCGGCCCACGCCCTGCGAAATCTCCTCCTCGACGGCGCCGTCCGAGATATAGGCATAGGTCTTGTGCGCCATCCACTCGCCGAAGCGCGCAGCCATGAAACGCTCCGCGATGGCGGCGCCCAAAGCCATAGCGTGCCCCTGCCCCAGCGGGCCCGAGGTGTTCTCCACGCCGCGCAGCACGTCCACCTCGGGGTGGCCCGGCGTCACGCTGCCCCACTGGCGCAGCGACTGCAAATCCTCGGTCGAATAATGTCCCGCCAGCGCCAGCGTCGAATAGAGCATCGGCGACATGTGGCCCGGGTCGAGGAAGAAGCGGTCACGGTAAGGATAAGTCATATTGTCGGGATCGTAGCGCAGGAATTCCGCGAAGAGCACCGTGATGAAATCGGCACCGCCCATAGCGCCGCCGGGGTGGCCCGACTTCGCCTTTTCGACCATTGCTGCCGACAGGATGCGGATGTTGTCGGCTACGCGCGTCAGTTTCGAGTTCGTTGTTGACATGGATTAGTGTTTTTATTTTTTTATTTCAGAATCTTCCCGGTAAAGGTAATCAAAAAGAAGCTATCCGACTTGTTTTAGCTCCAAAATATTTGCTTTTTCTATCTTTTTCTTTGCATAAGGCAAAGTAACGGTGAATTTCCGGGTATCGGTCGAAGGAATGTCGAACATCGTGTCCATCATGATCGCCTCGCAGATCGAACGCAGACCGCGGGCCCCGAGTTTGAACTCGACAGCCTTGTCAACGATGTAGTCCAGCGCCTCGTCGTCGAACGAGAGCTTCACGCCGTCCAGCTCGAACAGCCGCTTGTACTGCTTGACGATGGCGTTCTTCGGCTCGGTGAGGATCGACCGCAGCGCGGCGCGCTCCAGCGGCTGCATGTAGGTCAGCACCGGGAGACGCCCCACCAGCTCGGGGATCAGCCCGAACGACTTCAAATCCTGCGGCGTGACGTACTGCATCAGGTTCGAACGGTCCACGGGATCGGCATTCAGACGCCCGTAACCCATCGCCCGGGTGTTCAGCCGCTGGGCGATCTTCTTCTCGATGCCGTCGAAGGCGCCACCGCAAATGAAGAGAATGTTGCGCGTATCGACCTGAATGAATTTCTGTTCAGGATGCTTGCGCCCGCCCTGCGGCGGAACGTTGACCACCGTTCCTTCGAGAATCTTCAGCAGGGCCTGCTGCACGCCTTCGCCCGACACGTCGCGCGTGATCGAGGGGTTGTCGCCCTTGCGGGCGATCTTGTCGATCTCGTCGATGAAGACGATGCCGCGCTCGGCCTGCTCGACGTTGTAGTCGGCGACCTGCAACAACCGTGAAAGGATGCTCTCGACATCCTCGCCCACGTAGCCCGCTTCGGTCAGGACCGTCGCATCGACGATCGTGAAGGGCACCTTCAGCAGCTTGGCGATCGTGCGGGCCATCAGCGTCTTGCCCGTGCCCGTCGGACCTACCAGCACGATATTCGACTTGTCGATCTCCACTTCGTCCTCCTTCGGGGCGTACAACAGCCGCTTGTAGTGGTTGTAGACCGCCACCGACATATAGCGTTTGGCGGCATCCTGCCCGATGACGTACTGATCGAGGAACTCCTTGATCTGCGCCGGTTTCAACAGCTCCTCCATCTTCAGCGGAGCCGCCGTTCCCCGGCGGCGCTGTTCGGTGGCGATGTCGTTGTCAACGATGATCTTATAGCCGTTCTCGATACATTTGTTGCAGATATTGGCGCCGTCCGCGCCCTGGAACATGATCTCCACGTCCGAGCGCTTGGCACCGCAGAACGAGCAGCAGTCGCCGCCGTTCTTATGATTGTTCTTCTGTGCCATGCGGTTTACTTTTCGCGTTTGGAGAGCACTTCGTCGATCAGCCCGTACTCCCGGGCCTCCTTGGCCGAAAGCCAGTAGTCGCGGTCGGCGTCCTTCTCGATCTTCTTCACCGAAACACCCGAATGGGCCGCGAGAATCTCGTACAGCTCGCGCTTGGTCTTCATGATCTCGCGCGCCGTGATTTCGATGTCCGAAGCCTGCCCCTGGGCTCCGCCCAGCGGCTGATGGATCATCACCCGCGAGTGCGGCAGCGCCGAACGCTTGCCCTTGGCGCCCGCCGTGAGCAGCACGGCGCCCATCGAGGCCGCGAGGCCCGTGCAGATGGTCGCCACGTCGGAGTTCACCAGCTGCATCGTGTCGTAGATGCCCAGTCCGGCCGAAACCGATCCGCCGGGCGAGTTGATGTAGATCTGGATGTCCTTGTCGGGATCGACCGATTCGAGGAACAGCAGCTGGGCCTGGATGATGTTGGCCGCATCGTCGTAGATCGGTGCGCCGAGGAAGATGATGCGGTCCATCATCAGGCGCGAGAAGACATCCATCGTAGCGATGTTCAGCTGGCGTTCCTCGATGATCGTCGGCGACACGTAGGCCGAGCTTATCGACTGGAAATCGTGCAGTTTCAGCGAGCTGATACCGCAGTGGTTCCGTGCGTATTTTTCAAATTCTGACATAGTTGTATCTGTTTACTTTTCATTCATCCGTCGGGAGCGGGCAAAACCGGCCGTAAGCATTCGGCTTCCCATCGCCTTCTAAAACCAGCTTCTTAAGCGGGCGGGCCTCCTGCCGCCCCTAAGAGTGCCTTCTTCAGGCACAAAGCACAAAGGACTTTGCAAACATCACGCCTGCAAAGTCCAAAGATACACAAAATCCCGCTAAATCTAAAGCTCCTTGGCCAATTTAGCGAAATCGTCGGCAGATACGGCTTTTTCCGTCACCTTGATCTTCGATTTGACATCCTCGACGACCTTCACTTCGTAGAGCTTCTCGTAGATCTTCTGACCCTGATCCTTGTCCGCGAGAATCTTTCCGGCATAGTCGGCCAGCATCTCGTCCGGAGCCGACGGCATGCCGTACTGCGCGAACTGCGCGGCGGCCAGCGCCTTGGCCTCGGCCAATGCCTCCTCCTTCGTCACGGAGAGGTTGTCGGCCTTGATGAAATGCTTCTGGAGGTAGTTCCAGGTGAACATTTTCAGGAACTGGTCGAAATCCTTCTCGATGTCCTCCATCGAGAACTTGCCCTCGTTGATGGTGTAGAGCCAGCGTTTGAGGAACGCCTCGGGCATCTTCAGCCCGGCTTTCTTGACGAGGTAGTCACGCAGCTGCATCGTGAAGAGATAATCGCTCTCGCGGCGCAGCTCGCTTTCGATCTGAGCGTCGATGAACTTGTCGAACCCGGCCTCGTCGGTCACTCCGCCCTGCGGGAAAGCCATCTTGAAGAACTCCTCGTTCAACTCCGGCTCGGCGAACTTGCGGATCTTGGTGATTTCCAGCTCGAATTCGGGGTTGATGCCCTCCAACTCGTTCTCCTTGACTTGCAGGCAGGCGGCGCGCTGGGCGGGATTCTTGTAGAGATCGTTGAGATTGACCTTCATCTTGGCGCCCACTTTCTTGCCGACGAACGGCTTGCGCTCCTCGTCCGTCATCGAGATCAGACCCACGTAGGCGTCCGCCACGTTCATCTCGCCGTTGTCGAGCGTCACGGTCAGCGCCTCGTCCGAAGTCACCTTGTCGGCGTCCACCAGACGGCCGAAGCGGCGCAGGTAGTTCGAACGGTAGTCGTCGTGCATCTTCTTGTCCACCTTGATCTTGCTGTAAGTCAGCTTATCCTTGTCGGAGAGCTCCAGGTTGACGGCGGGAGCCTCGCCGATCTCGAACACGAATTCGAACTCCGTGGCGTTGTCGAAATCGAAATCGCCCTGCTCCTCCGAGGGGATCACGTCGCCCAGGTAGTCGATCTTCTCCTTTTCGAGATACTCGAAAGCGGCGTTCGACGCCTTGCGGTACGACTGCTCGGCCAGGACGCCCTTGCCGTACATCTTCTTGACAAGCCCCATCGGCACCATGCCCGGGCGGAAACCGGGGATATTGGCCTTGCGCTTATACTCGCGCAGGGCCTTCTCGACCTCCTGTCCGTAATCGGCCTCGCCGACAGTCACGCGGATCAGCGAGTTATTCTCGCCGCGTTGTTCTCTTACAATGTTCATAATGAATGAATTATATTTGTTATTCTTTGTTTTTGCGCCCAGAATCGGGAGGCAAAGATACGAAATTATTCCGTTTCCGGCAAGACATTTCTCTATATATGGTGAAATTATGGTTTTTTGGAACCATCCGGCTTTTTTCGTACCTTTGTAAGCTATATTTGCCCCGAACGATGAAAACGATCTTCATATTCCTGCTTTCCCTGCTGCTGCTCCCGGCATGCGGCGGCTCCGCGGCACACTCCAAACGCCCCGCGCAGACGGCCCCGGCAACCGCACAAGTGCAGCCCAAGACATACACCTACCGCATCGCGGCGACCTATCCCCACTCGACGACAGCCTACACGCAGGGGCTGTATTACGACGACGGCCTGCTGTGGGAGGGAACGGGACAATACGGCGAATCGCGCATACAGACCGTCGATCCCGAGACCGGCAGGACCGACGTGCTGGCACGTCTGCCCCGCTCGGAGTTCGGCGAGGGAATCGCCCGCGTGGGCGACGAACTCTTCCAACTCACCTGGCAGTCGAACACGGCGCACGTCTATTCGCTGAAAGACGGCAAGCTGCGCAAAATCCGCGACCACCGCTATCCGGGCGAAGGCTGGGGCCTCACGACCGACGGCACAAAGCTCTACATGTCGGACGGCACGGCCTCGATCTACACGGTGGACCCGGCGACGTTCCGCCGCGAAAAGCGCGTGACGGTGACCTTCCGGGGCGCACCGGTCAACTACCTCAACGAACTGGAGTGGATCGGGGGCCGGATCTGGGCCAACGTCTACACCACCGACCAGATCGTGATCGTCGATCCCGCGACGGGCATCGTCGAGGGCGTCGCGGACCTCTCGGGACTGCTTTCCGAGGAGGAGACCACCCCAGCGACCGACGTACTGAACGGCATCGCCTACGACGCCGCCGGGAAACGCATCTTCGTGACGGGCAAGAACTGGCCGAAACTCTTCGAAATAGAACTAATCGAGCGATAAATGGCAATGACGCTATACGAACAACTGGAAAAACGCATTCTGCTGCTCGACGGCGGCTTCGGGACGATGGTCCAGGGCTACGGCCTGCAAGAGGAGGATTACCGCGGCGAGCGCTTCGGCGACTGGCCCGTGCAGCTGAAGGGGTGCAACGACCTGCTCGTGCTGACACGCCCCGACGTAGTGCGCGAAATCCACGAAAAATATTTGCAGGCAGGGGCCGACATCATCGAGACCGACTCGTTCAACGCCAATGCCGTGTCGCTGGCCGACTACCGCATGGAGGGGCTGGCCTACGAGATGTCGAAGGCCGCGGCCGAAACGGCCCGCCGTGCGGCGGATGCATTCACGGCCCGCAACCCGCAGAAACCCCGCTTCGTGGCAGGCTCGATGGGCCCCACGAACCGCACCTCCTCGATGTCGGCCGACGTGGCGAACCCCGCGGCCCGCGAAGTGACCTTCGCGCAGTTGGCCGAAGCCTATTCGGACCAGGCGCGGGGTCTCATGGACGGCGGCGCGGACATCCTGCTGGTGGAGACCGTCTTCGACACGCTCAACGCCAAGGCGGCCCTCTACGCCATCGACACGCTCTGCGCGAAGCTGGGGCGGAGGATTCCCGTGATGGTCTCGGGAACGCTCGCCGACGCCAGCGGCCGCACCCTCTCGGGACAGACCGTCGAGGCGTTCGCCGCCTCGGTGTCGCACGCCGAACTGCTCTCCATCGGCCTCAACTGCGCCTACGGGGCCCGGCAGCTCCTGCCCTACCTCGAACGGCTGGCGGCGGTGGCCGAAACCCGCGTCTCGGCGCACCCCAACGCCGGGCTTCCCAACGTCATGGGCGGCTACGACGAGACGCCCGAAATGTTCGCCGAGGATGTCGGGGAGTACCTGCGGCGCGGACTGGTCAACATCGTGGGCGGATGCTGCGGCACCACGCCCGCGCACATCTTCGAACTCTCGAAGATCGCCGGGCAGTACGCCCCGCGGCCCCTGCCCGAACCCCGCCATACGACGGTGCTGAGCGGTCTGGAGCCACTGCGGATCGTCCCCGAAGCCAACTTCATCAACATCGGCGAACGCACGAACGTCGCCGGATCGGCCAAATTCGCCCGGCTGATCCGCGAGGGCAACTACGAAGAGGCCCTTTCGGTGGCCCGCGCGCAGGTCGATGCCGGGGCGCAGATCGTCGATGTCTGCATGGACGACGGGCTGATCGACGGTCCCGCGGCGATGCGCACGTTCCTCAACCTGATGGCCTCGGAGCCCGAGATCGCCCGCGTGCCGGTGATGATCGACTCATCGAAATGGGAGGTGCTCGCAGCCGGACTCGAAGCGACGCAGGGCAAGTCGGTGGTCAACTCCATATCGCTCAAGGAGGGCGAGGCGGAGTTCCTGCGCCGCGCCGCGGAGATACACCGCTTCGGAGCGGCCGCCGTGGTGATGCTCTTCGACGAACGGGGGCAGGCCGACACCTGCGAACGCAAGATCGAGGTGGCGGAGAGAGCCTACAAGCTGTTGACCGGCAACGGATTTCCGCCCGAAGACATCATTTTCGACCCCAACGTGCTGGCCGTGGCGACGGGCATTCCCGAACACGACGGCTACGCCAAAGCCTTTATCGACGCTACGCGCTGGATCAAGGAGAACCTGCCCCACGCGAAGGTTTCGGGCGGGGTGTCGAACCTCTCGTTCGCCTTCCGCGGCAACAACGCCGTGCGCGAGGCGATGCACTCGGCGTTCCTCTACCACGCCATCCGCGCGGGAATGGACATGGGCATCGTCAACCCGCAGCTGCTGCGCGTGTACAGCGAGATCGAACCCGAACTGCTCGCGCGGGTCGAGGACGTGATCCTCTGCCGCCGGGCCGACGCCGCCGAGCGGCTCACGGAATACGCCCAGGAGGTGCGGCAGACGGCCGAAACGGCCCCGCAGGCCCCCGACGCATGGCGCGCGGGGACGCTCGAAGAGCGCATCGGCCACGCGATGCTCAAAGGCGTGGCGGATTATATCGAGCAGGACGCGCTGGAGGGTTACGAGGCGCTGGGCACTCCGATGGCCGTGATCGACACGCTGCTGATGCCCGCGATGGAGCGTGTCGGAGCGCTGTTCGGCGAGGGCAAGATGTTCCTGCCCCAGGTCGTGAAGACCGCCCGGGTGATGAAACGCGCCGTAGCGGCCCTGACGCCCTACATCGAACAAGGGTCGGCCTCGCAGGCCCACAACGCCGGAAAAGTGCTGATCGCCACCGTGAAAGGCGACGTGCACGACATCGGCAAGAACATCGTGGCGGTCGTGATGGCCTGCAACGGCTATGAAATCCGGGACCTGGGCGTGATGGTCGAATCGGAACGCATCGTTGACGAGGCGGTGGCGTGGGGCGCGCAGTGCATCTGCCTGAGCGGTCTGATCACGCCGTCGCTCGACGAGATGGCCCACGTCTGCGAGGAACTCGAACGCCGCTCGCTGCGCATCCCGGTCATCATCGGCGGCGCGACAACCTCGGACCTCCACACGGCCGTCAAGATCGCCCCGGTCTACTCGGGTGCGGTGATCCACTCCGCGAACGCCAGCAGCAACAGCCAGATACTCGCGCAGCTGCTGGGTCCCGACGGCGGCGCCTACATCGACAAGGTAAAAGCCGATCAGCAAGCCCTGCGCGAAGAGTACGCCCGCAAAATGCGCGAACGCGACCTGCTGCCGCTCGCCGAGGCCCGCGAGGCGGGGCGGAGCATCCGGCCGCACGATCCCGTAAAACCGCTCCACACGGGGCGCATGGTCTTCCCGGACTTCGACGTGGCCGACGCCGAGCCGTTCATCGACTGGAATTTCTTCTTCCCGGCGTGGGGGCTCAAGGGGCGCTATCCCGAGATACTCGACCATCCCCAGCGGGGCGCCGAGGCCCGCAAGGTCTTCGACGATGCGCAGGCGCTGCTGGCCCGCATCCGCGACGAACGGCTGCTGACGCTGCAAGGCGTCGTGGGCATCTTCCCGGCGCGCTCCGAGGGCGACGACATCCGGGTGACGGACACCCGGGGCCGCGAAAAACGCTTCCCGATGCTCCGCAACCAGACGCGCGGGCAGGAGAACCGGTCGCTGGCCGACTTCATCGCCCCGTCCGGCGACTGGATCGGCTGTTTCGCCGTGTCGGCCGGCATCGGGCTGAAAGAACTCACGGAGAAATTCCGCGCCGAGGGCGACGACTACTCGGCGATCATGGCCAAACTGCTGGCCGACCGGCTGACGGAAGCCTTCGCCGAAGCCGTGCACACCTTCGTGCGGCGGCAGATGTGGGGCTACGAGACGGGCGAACCCCTCGCGCCGAAGCAGATCGTCCGCGGCGAATACCGGGGCCGCCGCATGGCGTTCGGCTACCCGGCGACGCCCGACCACTCGCTCAAACGCGAGGCTTTCGACCTGCTGGCCGCCGAGGTGACGACCGGCATGCGGCTGACCGAGAACTGGATGATCGACCCCGGCGAGGCGCTGTGCGGCCTGATGCTGTCCGACGCCGACTATTTCTCGGTCGGAACGATCGACGCACAGCAGCTGGAGGAGTATGCCGACCGCCGCGGAATGACGGCCGAAGATGTGAAAAAGATTATACCGAACAACGTATGAACGTCGTAGAGATCATCAACGAAGCGGTGGCCACCGGGCGCACGCGCTTCGCTTTCGAGCTGCTGCCGCCGCTCAAGGGGGACGGCATGCAGAAGATATTCGCCGCCGTGGAGCCGCTGATGGACTTCGACCCGGCCTATGTCAACATCACGTTCCACCGCGAGGGGATCAAGGAGACCGAGCGCGAGGACGGAAGCATCGAATGGCACGTCGTGCGGCGCCGTCCCGGAACGGTCGGCATCTCGGCGGCCATCCAGCACCGGTACGGCGTGGAGGTGGTTCCGCACCTGATCTGCGGCGGGCTGTCGAAGTACGACATCGAGGACACGCTCATCGACATGGACTTCCTCGGGCTGCACAACGTGCTGGCGCTGCGCGGCGACAAGTCGCAGAACGAAAAACGCTTCATGCCCCACCCCCAGGGCCACTCGCACGCCGTGGACCTCGTGAGGCAGATCGCGGACATGAACCGCGGAAAATTCATCGACGGCGAGGTCGAGGAGTGCCACCACTCGAAATTCTCGATCGGCGTGGCGGGCTATCCCGAGGTGCACGCCGAAGCCCGCGACATCACCTCGGACATCATCCGGCTGAAAGACAAGATCGACGCCGGGGCCGAATACGTCGTGACGCAGATGTTCTTCGACAACCGCAAATACTTCGATTTCGTGCGCCGCTGCCGCGAGGTGGGGATCGGGGTGCCGATCATCCCCGGCATCAAGCCCATCTCGACGCTCCGCCACCTGGAGATCCTCCCCGAAACGTTCGGCGTGGAGCTGCCCGAAGAGCTGGTGCGCGAGGCGAAGGCGCATCCGGACGACGTGCGCGAGGTGGGCACCGAATGGGCCATCGCCCAGAGCCGCGAACTGATGGCCGCGGGCGTGCCCGTCCTGCACTACTACACGATGAGCCGCACGACGAACATTCAGAAAATCGTGAACACGATTTTCTAACAGTAAAAATGAAAAATCAAGTAATGAATAATTTTTTTCGTCATTCCGAGCGAACGCATGTGAGCGTGGGAATCTGCGCAGGACCCGCGCCCATACGACTTGTCAGCCGATTGCCACGGCATCTGCGATGCCTCGCAATGACGGGGTGTTTCTTAAATTATTCATGGTTAATTATCAATTAAAAAAATGAATCCTGTCGAATTTCGGCGTCACCTGCATGCGCATCCCGAGCTCTCGTTCCGGGAGCACGATACGGCGGCGTTCATCGAGCAGCAGCTCACGGAGCTGGGCATCGAGCACCGCCGGATCGCATCCACCGGCGTACTGGCCCGCATCGAGGGCCGCAAGACGCCCGCAGGCGACCGGCGCGCCGTCGTCCTGCGCGCCGACACCGACGCCCTGCCCATCGCCGAGCGGAACGACTGCGCATGGCGGTCGCAGAACGAGGGCGTGATGCACGCCTGCGGCCACGACATGCACGCCGCGGTGCTGTTCGGGGTCTTGAAAGAGTTCGCCGCGGAGCCCGACTTCCGGGGCACGCTCTTCGGACTGTTCCAGCCCGGCGAGGAGTGCAATCCCGGCGGAGCGTCGCTGGTGCTGGCCGAAAAGCCGTTCGACGGATACGACGTGCGGGCCGTGGTGGGCGAGCACGTCGAACCGCAGCTGGAGGTCGGGACCCTCGGGTTCCGGGCCGGGAAATACATGGCCGCAAGCGACGAACTGCGCTTCCGCATCCACGGCACGGGCGGTCACGGCGCCATGCGCAAGCAGCTCAAAGACCCCGTGGCGGCGGGCGCCGAACTGCTGACGCGCCTCATCGCGCTCAACGGCGAGGAGTGCGTGCTGTCGATCGGCCGCGTGGAGGCCGGCGGGGCGACGAACATCGTCCCCGACGAGGTCTACATGGAAGGGACGCTACGCACGTTCGACGAACGCGAACGCGGGATCATCCACCGCCGCATCGGAATCATCGCGGCGGACATCGACAAACGCCACGGCGTGCAGACCGACGTGGAGATCGGCCGCGGCTATCCCTGCGTGGTGAACGACGAAACGCTGGTCAAAAAGGCCGTCGCGCTGGCCCGGGCCGAAGGGCTCGGCGTGGAGATGCTGCCGCTGCGGACCACGGCCGAGGATTTCGGCTTCTATTGCAGACAATATCCGTCGCTGTTCTACCGGCTGGGCGTGGGCGCCGCAGCCGGACGGCCCCATACGGCGACGTTCTCACCCGACGAAGGGGCCTTGGACGTGGGCATCGGCTTCATGCGCCGCATGGCCCTGCAAATTTTGGAAAAAAGATGAAAAAACAGAACCAACGCTCCGGAAAAGGAGCCCGGAAAACGGACCGCGCATCGGTCATACTGAGCCTGCTGCGCGAATTCCCCAACAATAAATTCTCGCTGAAACACCTCGCTTCGGCGTCGGGAGGCGCCTCGAAGGAGGGCCGCCGCGAAACGCTCGAAATCCTCGACCGCCTCTTCGAAGAGGGGATCGTCGAGGAGTGCGCCCGCGAAAAATACCGCCTCACCCAGAAGCACCTGCCCCACTACGAGGGCGTGGCCGACATGACCCCCTCGGGTTCGGTCTACGTGAAGGTCGAGGGGCTGGAAGCCGACATTTTCGTCAACCAGCGCAATGCGGCCAACGCTCTGAACGGCGACCGCGTGGAGGTCGTGGCGATGCACCGCGGCCGCAACGGACAGATGGAGGGAGAGATCACCCGCATCATCGAACGCAACCGCAAGCCCTATGTGGGCGTGGCGGAGGTCGGCGCACACCAGATCTTCGTACGGGCCGACTCGCGCCGCATGCCAATGGACATCTACCTCTCGAAGCGCACCTGGCCCGACATCAGGAACGGCGAGAAGGTCGTGGTCCGCATCGTCGATTGGCAGCCCGGGAGCAAGAGCCCCGAAGGCGAGCTGGTCGAACGGCTGGGCATGGCCGGAAACAACGACACGGAGATGCACGCCATCCTCGCGGAATACGAACTGCCCTACCGCTTCGAAACGGAGGTCGAAGAGGCCGCCGAGGCCATCGACGCCCGGGTGACGGGCAAGGAGATCGCCGAGCGGCGCGACTTCCGGCAGGTCGTGACCTTCACGGTGGACCCGGCCGACGCCAAGGACTTCGACGACGCGCTGTCGGTGCGTAAAATCAAGGACGGCGTGTGGGAGATCGGCGTGCACATCGCCGACGTGACCCACTACGTGCGGCCCCATTCGGTGATCAACGACGAAGCCGTGGAACGCGGCACGTCGGTCTATCTGGTGGACCGCACCGTGCCGATGCTCCCCGAGCGGCTCTCGAACGAACTCTGCTCGCTGCGCCCCCACGAGACGAGCCTCTGCTTCTCGGCGGTCTTCACCCTCAACGAGAATCTCGAAATCCTCGAAGAGTGGTTCGGCCGCACGGTCATCCACTCCGACCGCCGCTTCACCTACGCCGAGGCGCAGGAGATCATCGAGACGGGCCGCGGGGATTATGCCGAAGAGGTGCTGACCCTCAACCGGCTGGCGCAGGCGCTGCGGGCAGAGCGGTTCAAGAACGGCGCCATCTCGTTCGACCGCGAGGAGGTGAAATTCAAGCTCGACGAGAACGGCAAGCCCCTGGGCATCTATTTCAAGGAGCAGAAGGAGTCGAACCAGATGATCGAGGAGTTCATGCTGCTGGCCAACCGCCGCGTGGCGGAGTTCTGCGGCAAGCGCCGGACCGAAAGCGGCCGCACGACGGCGCGCACGATGGTCTACCGCGTGCACGACTCCCCGAGCGAGGAGAAGCTCGACCGCTTCCGCCAGTTCATCCTCCGCTTCGGGCATATCTTCAAGGCCACGAAAGGCCGCGCCGTGGCCAAGGAGATGAACAAGCTCTTCAAGCAGATCAAGGGCACCACCGAGGAGAACGCCGTCTCGACGATGGCCGTGCGCTCGATGGCCAAAGCCTACTATACGACCGACAACATCGGCCACTACGGACTGGCCTTCCCCTACTACACGCACTTCACCTCGCCCATCCGCCGCTACCCCGACATGATGGTCCACCGCCTGCTGGCCCGCTACCTCGCAGGCGGCAAGTCGGCCGACAAGACCGAACTGGAGGAGCTCTGCGCACGCGCCTCGGAGCGCGAGGTAGTGGCCGCCGAGGCCGAACGCGCCTCGATCAAGTACAAGATGGTCGAATTCATGAAGGAGCACATCGGCGAGGAGTTCGAAGGGCACATCTCGGGGCTCACGGAATGGGGCGTCTACGTGGAGCTGGACGAAACCCACATCGAGGGCATGTCGTTCCTGCGGGACATCGAGGGCGACTTCTTCCAGTTCGACGAGCAGCTCTACGAGATCATCGGCCGCTCGACGGGCATTCGCCTGACGTTGGGCAGCCCCGTGCGCATCCGCGTGAAGCGCGCCGACCTGCAAAAGCGCCAGCTCGACTTCGAAGTGCTGCTGCCCGATGCCGCAACGCGCCGCGCCGCCGCAGCGTCCGAAGGCCGCGGCAAAGGCCCCAAGGTCCGCACGTCGTCGCGCCGCAAAGGCAAATAGGCTCGACGCTCACGACGCAAAAAAGGGAAGCCCTCGGGGCTTCCCTTTTTGCATGCGGGTGTTTTCTCTTTAGAAGAGGTTCACGCCGTCGAGCGTGGCGATCAGATAGGTGGCGGCCACCGTCAGAATAGCGTAAAGCTCAGGGAAAGCCGCGAGAATCAGCGTCTTACCCATCACGTCGTGACCGTTGCCGATGGCGGCGATACCGTTGGCGCAGACCTTGGCCTGATATACCGAAGCCGCGAGGTTCACCATGCCGACCAGCAGACCGGCACCGAAGATAGCGGCGCCCTGCACCAGCGTCGGAGCCGTCAGGCCGTTCTGCACCAGGAAGAAGCAGACGAAACCGTAGAGACCCTGCGAACCCGGAAGCGCCGAAAGGATCATGTAGCTACCGAAAGCCCCGCCGTTCTTCTTCATGGCCCCTACTGCGGCCTGACCCGTAATGGCAGTACCGATCGACGAAGCGACGCCTGCCAGGCCCACCATCAGCGCTACGCCGACGTAAGCCAATACCAATGCTGTTGTTTCCATAATG
>ERZ1673753.1396-NODE-1396-length-22102-cov-5.401959_pt1 | contig 22102 bp, 20 predicted proteins | sample MGYA00580201_ERZ1673753 | MGnify/ENA primary metagenome ERZ1673753 (study PRJEB41218, sample SAMN15661747) | gut metagenome | host: Homo sapiens | place: Canada: London | collected 2015-08-20/2019-03-30 | study: EMG produced TPA metagenomics assembly of... | reverse complement strand
GTCAGCGCGTAGCCGTCCTCCCACTCAAGCGGCGGAAGCTGGTCCAGGGTGCCGGTCGCCACTGCGTTCAGCACCCCACCCAGCGGGGTCTTGAGCAGGCGCAGCACGGGCTGAGTCTCCGGGTCGCCGAAGCGGCAGTTGAACTCCACCACAGCCGGGCCTTCACTACCCCACGCCAGACCTGCGTACAGCAGGCCGTTGAAGGGCACGCCCTCGGCGACCATCTGCTTGGCCACCGGCTCCACGACCTCGGTCACAATGCGCTGCACGCCGTCTTCCGGCAGCCACGGCAGCGGGGTGTAGGCGCCCATGCCGCCGGTATTCGGGCCTTCGTCGTTGTCCCCCACTCGCTTGAAATCCTGCGCGGGCAGCAGCGGCACCACGGTCTCGCCATCCACCAGGCAGAACAGGGAAACCTCGGGGCCATCCAGGAAGCTTTCCAGAAGCACCGGGTTGCCGCCTGCGTGCACGGCATGGATGTGCTCCAAAGCCTCCGCGCGGTCGGCCGTGACCACGACCCCCTTGCCGCCGGCCAGTCCATCGTCCTTGACAACGTAAGTTGGGCCGAATTTGTCGAGGGTGGCGTCAATAAAAGAATCGCTAGATCCGACAGGGACAGCAACGGCATCGGCGGTACGGACCTGCGCCTTGGCCATGATGTCCTTCGCAAAGGCCTTCGAGCCCTCGATCTGTGCGGCGGCGGCCGACGGGCCGAATACGGCGAAGCCCGCCGCGCGCAGCTCGTCGGCAACCCCGGCGACCAGCGGGATCTCGGGGCCGATAACAACCAGGTCTGCCTCGGTCTCGCGGGCCAGGGCCACCGGATCGCCGTCCGGGTGCAGGGTGGCCACGGCCGTCATCCCGGCGTTACCCGGGCTGACGTGGACCTGTTCGACGGAGGGATCCAAGGACAGAGAATAAGCCAGTGCGTGCTCGCGGGCACCGCTGCCGATAACAAGAATGCGCATGGTTCCCCAGTCTAGCGAAGCCAACCCCCGCCACCAGATACGTTTAACGCGCTAACATCGGCAGCATGGCTACGGTATTCACGAAAATCCTGAACGGCGAGATCCCCGGTCGCATCGTCTACCGCGACGAAACCGCGGCGGCGTTTTTGACCATCGAACCCGCGGCTTACGGCCACACGCTGGTCGTGCCGATCGAGGAGGTCGATCGCTGGACCGATATGGATACAGCAACGTGGGCTCACTGTAACGAGGTCGCGCAGCTGGTGGGCAAGGCTATCGTCGAGGCTTTTGACGCCCCCCGTGCCGGCTACCTAATCGCTGGATTCGAGGTGCCACACGCCCACATCCACATTTTCCCGGCTTCCGACATGTCCGGCTATAGCCTGCAGAACGTGATGCGGATGGACGAGACGGATCCGGAGAAAATGGATGAGTCGGCAGCCAAGATCCGCCAAGCGCTGCAGGCTCAGGGTGTCGACGAGGCGAAGATCCCTTCCGCTTAAAGAATCCTTTTTCTTTCGTTTCATTGTCCTTTCGTTACATTGTCATTGCGGTGGATAACCAGTGGAAAACGACAACGACGACAACAACACCGAAAGCACTCACAACGCTGACGACGTGCTCGACCCAGAACTCGAACTAGAGGAACTAGCCGAGGTCGATCCCCCGGCGAGTGCAGCCGTGGCAGAGAACTTCGAGAATCCCGATAGCTTCGATAGCTACGACGGCTACGGCAACCATCGCAGTGGCTCGTCGGACGATGATTACGACCCCGCCAACGCGGGCGACGTCATCGGCCCCGACCCTGATATCCGCAGTTGGCTTAGCCGCCTAGGCAGCGGCATGGCCAGCAGTATTTCCATCACCGGTCGCTTCCTCTGGGACATCCCGGGGCGCATGACCCGCCCGCAGCTACCGCAGCTCCGCGGTGCCATCCCCGACCCACCACTGGGCGCCCGCCAAGTCTCCCCCGGTTACGCGGACGACCTCTGGCAGGCACGTCCCACCATCGACCGCCCGTACCCGGTAATCCTGATCCACGGGACGATCAGCTCGAAAAACGTGTGGCAGAACCTGGTTCTGCGCCTGCGGGACGACGACTTTGTGGTGTTCAGCCCAGACTATGGCGTGCACGGAACGCAGGATATTCCAACCTCCGCCCAGGACATCGGTGCCTACATCGAGCAGGTGCTGGCCGCCACGGGCGCGGAGGCGGTGGACATCGTGGGGCATTCCCAGGGTGGGCTGCTGGCCCGCTATTGGATTAACGAGCTCGGCGGCGAGGATTACGTCCACCACCTCATCACTCTCGGCGCTCCGCACCAGGGCACCACGCTCATGGGCATGTTGGGCGGCATGTTTACCACGGACATGAGCCAGCGCGTGGCGGCCGCCACCATTCGCCGGGTCTTCGGCGCGGCGGGCATGCAGCAGGTCATCGGTTCGCCACTGATGGAAACCCTGGCGGCCTCACCCGAAACCCGCAACCACATTCGCTACACCTGCTACGCCACCCGCAACGATGCCACCGTGGTGCCTCACGAAAATGCCTTCTTGGGTGACCGGCAGCCCACCATCCCCAGTGACCACACCACCTTCCAGCTCGAGGACGGCCATTCAAACGACACGGGTGAGGCCATCATCACGAATTACTTCCTCCAGGATCTGGGCGTATCCAAGTGCAAGCACGAGGAGCTGCCCACGAACCCGGACGTGCAGGACATCGTCCACTTGGCGCTCCTCGACGGCTTGGAGGAAGGCGATACGGAGGCCTAAGCACCCCCGCATGCCCCGCGGGATGCTATTCCACCTCGGGCGCTTCAGGCAACTGGATCCGGAAGCGCGTTCCCTTGCCTTCCTCGCTGTCCACGGAGACCGTGCCGCCGTGGACCTCCACCAGCCCCTTGACGATCGACAGCCCCAGCCCCGAGCCACCAGAAGCGCGGGAGCGCGAAACATCCGGGCGGTAGAACCTTTCAAATAGGTGTGGCACGTCTTCAGCCGGGATGCCCTGGCCGTTGTCCTCCACGTCCACGATCACGTTGCCGTCGTGCTTATCCAGGTGCAGCTTCACCTCGGCATCTTCGCCCGCGTGCCGCAACGCATTGGTCACCAGGTTGCCCAGCACCTGGTGCAGGCGGTTCACGTCACCGATGACGATCGGCACATCCCCGGTTTCATTGACGACCTGCACAATACGGTTCGGGAATCCCGCGCGGGCCGACTCCGCGGTTTCCAGCACCAGTTCCAGCATGTCCACGCGGTTCTTCGCCAGCGGTCGCCCCTCGTCCATGCGGACCAGCGCTAGGAGGTCTTCGACCAGCAGACTCATGCGGTCAGCCTCTTCAGAAATACGGTCGATGACCATGGAGGCGTCATCAGTAGCACCCGATTGGTACAGCTCCGCGTAGCCGCGCACCGACGTCAACGGCGTGCGCAGCTCGTGCGAAGCATCCCCGATGAAACGGCGCATCGATGCCTCGGAACGGCGCGCCTGTCTTTCCGAAGCGCCGATGGCGACGAACGCCGTTTGGATCTGCGCGAGCATCTTGTTGAGCGCCTGCGAAAGCCGCCCGACCTCTGTGTTGGGCCGCCAGTTCGGCACGCGCTGCCCGAGGTCGCCGTTCGAAATTTTTGACGCCGTCAGTTCCACCTCGTTCAGTGGACGCAAAGCGCGGCGCACCAGATACATCGATGCCAGGATGACGAACGCGACGACCGTCAGGCCGATGACTGCCTGCAACAGCACGAGGCGGGAAATAATGTGCTCTTCTTCGGCCAGAGGCAGGGCGACGATGGTGATGGTGCCGTCGTCATTGCGGAAACTGGTGGCGCGCCAGCTGATGTGCGTACCGGAGTCCTCGCGCGAACCGACGGTCACGGGCATGGTGGGCTGCCCCAGACCGCGGATCTCGGGGCGAGCCTTCAACGGGGAGTTGAAGTACTCATAGGAGACCTGGTCGTCGACCACCAGAATGTAGAAGTCGCTGGGTGGGCGGGTAACACCGGTGACGGGATTCGGCGGCTGCTGGAGGTTCAGTACACCGAAGCCTTCCAGCCCCAGAGCGGTGCTGTCGCTCCCGCTCCCGCTCGGCGCGCTCTGATCCTCGGAATTTCCGTCGGCGAGGCCGGACCGGTGAGCCCAACCGTTTGTCGCCTGATCCAGCTGCTCATCAACCCTTTGAATGAGGAAGCGCTGCAGGGTGGTCGTCACGGAAACACCGGAAACTGTTAGCCCCATGGCGACCAGCACCGCGATAACCACCACCAGGGAGATACGCAGCGGATAGTGAGACAGAAAATGCCCAGGATGGCCGGAGCGGACGGGGACGGCAGAGCCTACAGCAGGCGCCTCAGACACAGCGGCTTCAGCAGGCACAGCAGACTCAGGCGCGCCGGTGTTTTCAGCGTTGGACATAGGAATTGGTTTTAGGTGCGGGGCTTACGCAGGACATAGCCCACACCGCGGACGGTCTGGATGAGGTGTGGCTCTTCCTTGTCGATCTTGCGGCGCAGGTAGGAAACATAGGACTCAACGACGTTGCCGTCGCCGCCGAAATCGTAGTTCCACACGTGGTCCAGGATCTTCGCCTTGCTCAGCACAACCTCGGCGTTGACCAGCAGGTAGCGCAGCAGCTTGAACTCTGTGGGCGATAGGTCGACGACCTCGCCAGCCTTCGTGACCTCGTGCATGTCGTCATCCAAAGTGATGTCTTCGTAGGTGATCAGGCTGGATTCCTGCTCTTCCTCGGAGGACACACGGCGCAGGATCACGCGCAGTCGGGTAATGACCTCTTCCAGGCTGAACGGCTTAGTCACATAGTCGTCGGCGCCGATGGTCAGGCCGTGGATTCGGTCCTCCACACCATCCTTTGCAGTGAGGAAGAGCGCCGGGGCATCGTGGCCTGCGGCACGGAGCTTGTTGAGCAGGGTGAAGCCATCCATGCCGGGCATCATGACGTCCAGGATGAAGGCGTCCGGCTGGTAAGTTTCCGCTAGCGCCAGTGCGTCTTGGCCGTTGTCGGCCGTTTCCACATCAAACCCCTGAAATTTCAGGCTTACCTTAAGAAGGTCAGAAATATTGTCCTCGTCGTCGACGACGAGGACCTTCACCGGCTGGGTGTTAGGCATTGTCATGCACCTCATTGTGCTGCAGAGAATTAGCGTCTATCTGCATGATAGCTGGATGTTTGCTGTGAACCCTTCAGCGGCTTCCCACCACGACATACCAACGCGGAATACTCTCGGAACGCTCTTCCTGCCTTCCACGCGCCAACTACCGCGCCAACTTCATTGCCCTCGAATAAATAGCGGTTCTGGAAAGAATCTAGGAATTAACTCGTGATTCAGTGCACATACTCCCGGCGCAACCCATTAAGCTGTGCCCATGACGAAATCCAACTCTCGCTCTCTCCGCCGCCGTCTCGCCGCTGCCGGTGTCGCAACCATGATGGCTGCCTCCCTGGGCACCGGTGCCGCATCCGCCGCTCCTCTGGGCTCCTCCCAGCAGGACATCAACAACTTCGTTCTGGGCGCCCGCGATAACGTCCACAACAGCACCCGTGGTCTGCCAGAGCCCGCACGCGGCCAGATCAACCGTGCAGCCGACGATGCCGCTAACTTCTTCGCCCCAGGTGCCCTGGCTGCCCGCGAGCGCGCCAACAAGCCCGCCCCGCGCCCGGCTCCGAAGCACCGTCCCGCTCCGCGCAACACCCAGTGCCCGGCTCAGGCCCGCGGCTGCGTTAACCTGCGCAACCAGACGGCTTGGCTGCAGCGCGGCGGCAAGACCAGCTATGGCCCGGTGAAGATCTCCAGCGGCAAGCGCGGCTACGAGACCCCGAAGGGCTGGCACGTGATCACCCGCAAGGTGAAGGACGACTACTCCCGCACCTACGGCAACGCCCCGATGCCCTACTCCGTGTACTTCACCAACAACGGCCACGCCTTCCACCAGGGCGACCCGAACGTGATGTCCCACGGCTGCATCCACCTGGCTTCCCCGCACGCAGCGAACTTCTTCAACGCGCTGAAGGTCGGCGACCGGATCTACATCTACTAGGATTCAACAGCACTAGGGTTCACCAGCCGGTTCACCCCAACCCCCAGGGCAAGCGCCACACCGGAGCAGCTTCGCCCTGGGGGTTGCTTTCGCTACGCTTACTCCTATGACTTCTTACAAAGAAAACCCTGAACTGTTCACCTTCCGTCGCGCGGTCGAAGCCGACCGCCCATTCATCCACAAAATGAACGCTGAGACGGATACCTGGGGTGATCCGAACAGGGAGTACTCGGAGACCTTCGACGAGGACACCGTGTTCTACGTGGATGGCTGGACCGAGGGACAAGGTGGCGTCATCGTCGAAGAAAACGGTGAGCCCATCGGCGCAGCATGGCTACTCGACTCTACGGAAGAAAACCACGGCTACGGCTACGTATCCGCCGAATACCCGGAAGTGGCGATCGCCATGGCGCCCGGCAACACGGGCAAGGGACTAGGCACGAAACTGATGCAGGCGGTGCTGGACCAGGCGAAGGCCGACGGCAAGCCAGGCGTAAGCCTGTGCGTCGTTTTCGGCAACGACCGCGCGAAACACGTCTACGAGAAGGTCGGATACGTCGAAAAGGGCGTGGACGAGGCCGAACACGCGCACGTGATGCTGTACACGTTCGAGTAACGCAGGTTCAGGGAGTTAATCGACGTCGCCGTCGGACGGCTTTTGGTTCGCCGGTAAAGCAAGGCTGGCTAGATATTCTTCCGGGGTTTCGTAGAGTTCATCCCAACCCTCCTTGAGGATGCTGTGTGGCTGCCACATCATTCGAACTGAAATTGGCCCCCTCACAGGCCCCGTAGCATCCTCATCCCACTGTGGATTCAAGCCGTAGCTTTCCAGCTTATCGACGATGATCTGCGTCGCCGCGGTCACTTGACCCGAGAACGACCGGACGTAGAACTGGATCTCTACTTCCTGCAAATCAAAATCTTCCGCGATCTCAAAGGGGATGAGCGCCTCACCAACCTTTTCGTCATCACTGTCTATCGATCCCCAGTCATCGAAAACCCAGATGTCCACACCTTTGGTGCGCATTTCCAAAATGGAGCATTGCAGGCGATCGAAATCGGTGACTTTTCCTGCCCAGGCTTCTATTTCAGCTGTCAACGTCTGGACAACCTCGTCCAAAAAGTCCTTGGACAAGTCAAGGTAGTTTTCATGGTGAGTTGGTAGCTCTGCTAGGCGCTGTTTCCAGTCTTTAGGAACAGCCAAGAAAACCGGGAAGTTAACCAGAGAACCTACAAGTCCGTCGTAGCTTTCCGCGCCAGATACCAGTGCGGCTCGGAGCGAACGGATCAGTACCTGAGATTCCTTAGGAGTAAGCAGATCAGCGATTTTTTGTGGTGAGCGTGTGGGTTTCGGCATGTCAAAAGCATACCTTTGGAATTTGAGCCGGCGACGAGAATCGAACTCGCACTCTCAGCTTGGGAAGCTGATGTTCTACCACTAAACTACGCCGGCAGTTCCAGCACACGGATGCATCAACGCAACCTCTAGCGTGCTGTCGAATACTCTAGCACCAGGGGTTCGGCAGCCACGAAAGGCGGGCGAACTCCCTGGGCGCGAGGTGAGCTGGAGACGAGACTTGAACTCGCAACCTACGGTTTACAAGACCGTTGCGCTACCGATTGCGCCACTCCAGCACTGATCCACCCTTAAAAGCGAGTTTTAGCAACCGGCGACGGCCGGGAGCTCACCCGCAGGCGATGGACTTTCCAAGCCTAGCAAGCCGCACCTGCGAACAGTAAAACTTCCCCGCAGCACCCCATCCCACCTGGGGGAACAGGCTCTTGTGAAATCTCCCTAACCCCGATGTACGGTGTGGGAGTGTCTAGTTTCATGTCGAGGGCATTGAGGAAGAGCTCTGACCTGCTATTTTCCGGCAACAGGGCAACGATCGATGCTATCCGCTTAGCGCCGCCGCCATCCCCTTTGGCGCCGGTGGATCTTTCCGATCCCGTGAAGATCCACGCAGTAATGGACCTGGCCAGCCGCATCGGCGACCAGCTCCTCACCGCGGGCACCAGCAACTCGGATGCGAAGGCGCAGATCCGAAGCATTATGAGCGCGTACGGCCTGAACAATACGCACGTCGACATCACGTTGAACACGATCTACGTCTACTCGCGCTTCAACGAAAACACCCCGCCGACGAACATGTTCCGCGTGGTGCGGCAGCTGTCGACGGACTTCTCCCGCATTACTGAGGTCGACCGCCTCATCCGTTCAATCGTCGCGGGCGCCACCCCGCTGGAGATGGCGCAGAAGATCCTCTTCGACATTGAAACTTCCCTGCTGCCCTACCGCAACCGCTATGCGCTGGCCAGCTGGGGCGGGTTCGCCGCTGCCGTCGCCCTGCTTCTCGGCGGTGGTTGGGCCGTGGCGATTGTTGCTGGCATCACCACGATCTTCACCATGTTCGCCAACGCCTGGCTGGCCTCGAAGTCCCTGCCGCTGTTCTTCCAGAACGTCCTCGGCGGATTCGCGGCGGTGATCCCGGCGGCGGTGACGTATTCGATTGCGGATCGGATCGATTTCTATCTGCCGCCCTCGTTGATTATTGGTTCTTCCATTGTCGCCCTGCTCGCGGGGTTGACGCTGGTTCAGGCGCTGCAGGATGGCATAACGGGCGCCCCGGTCACCTCCGCTGCTCGTTTCTATGAGACGGTTCTGCAGACCGGCGGCATCATTACCGGCATTGCTGCCGGTATTCAAACAATGGCCGTCATGGGTATTACCCTGCCCCCGCTGGACACCACCCACACCTCGGGCGTGCTGGGTTCGGTGACCATTCAGATCATCTCTGGCGCTGTGGCCACGGCATTCTTCTGCAGCGCCTGCTTCTGCGAGCGGCGCGCCACGGTGGTTGCCAGCCTGACGGCTTTGATCGCCTCGCTGGCCCTGTTCAGCGTGACGAACGTACTCAACTGGCCCGGCACCTTCGGCAACGCTATGGCCGCCCTGGTCGTCGGCCTGGCCGGTGGTCTGCTTTCCCGTCGTTACATGATTCCCCCGCAGATCACTGCGGCCGCGGGTATCACCCCGTTCCTGCCCGGCCTGGCACTGTACCGGGGCATGAGCTCCGTCCTTAACGACCAGTTCGTAGTCGGTATGTCCAACCTGGGCCTCGCGCTGACAACCGCGACCGCGCTGGCTGCGGGTGTGGTGCTGGGCGAGTGGATCGCCCGCCGCATTCGCCGCCCCCGCATTCTGCACCGCTACCAGCAGTTGCGGCGCCCCCGCGTGGATCCTCGACGAACAAACCAGAACGAGCCCCGGATGGGCGCCGACGGACGGGTGCGCCAGCCTTTGCACTGGCGTAGGCGCCGCAGGAGCGCGTCGAAGAGTACGTGGCAGCTGGATAGCGAGATGCGCGCGGCAGAGGGCGAAGAACAGACCGAAGACCACCCGGCGGGCACGAGCGAACACTAAATCGCGTAAAATATTTAAAGTTGAGACTTTAAGTTCCGTACGTCGACTTTGTAGAAATGGGGTCAGGCTCGTGCCTCCGAAGGTCACCGACAACCGTTCCGCCAACAATGAATCCCTGCACGCGGTAGAAGCGGAAACCGCACAGGCAGCGCAGCGCATCGTCGCGACCTTCTCCGAGGACTTCCTCGACGCTGCAACGCTGATGTGCATGCTAGGCGTGGAGCCGGAAGGGCTGATCCACCGCCGCGTAGTTGCCGAGCTCGAGGAGGCGGAGCAGGAGGCCAAGAAGTCCACCCGCAAGACCACCAAGAAGTCCGCAAAGAAAACTGCCAAGAAGTCGACGAAGAAGACCACCAAAAAGGGCGCGAAGAAGACGACCAAGAAGGCCGCTAAGAAGTCTACGAAGAAGACCACCAAGAAAACCACTAAGAAGACGGCGAAGAAAGCTACCAAGGCTAGCGAGTAGCACGTAGCGAATAAACCGCCTAACTGCACCGACACGGGTGATACACATGCAGTCCGATTTTCTGGTTGTTGCCAATCGCCTTCCCGTCGACCGCAACGTGGATGGCTCCACCGGGGAGGTCACGTGGATTCCCTCCCCGGGTGGGCTGGTTACTGCGCTGAAGCCGGTGCTCGAATCCAACCGGGGCGCGTGGATCGGCTGGCCGGGGGCGACGGACGAGGTCGCGGCCGAGGATATGCCCGCGCCGGAGGATGCCGGCATCCAGATGGTTCCAGTGAACCTGGACGCACAGGATTTCGCGCAGTTCTACGAGGGTTTTTCCAATGCCACTCTGTGGCCTCTGTACCACGACCTGATCGTGCACCCCACCTACGATAAGCGCTGGTGGGAGCGCTACCAGCAGGTTAATCAGCGCTTTGCCCAGGCAGCGGCGGATACGGCCGCGCAGAATGCAACCGTCTGGGTGCAGGATTACCAGCTACACCTGGTTCCCGGGCAGCTGCGCGAACTACGCGACGATGTCTGCATAGGCTTCTTCCTGCACATCCCCTTCCCCGCTCCAGAGCTTTTCCGCCAGCTGCCGTGGCGCCGCCAGGTGCTGAACGGCACGCTGGGCGCGGACGTGGTGGGCTTTCACACCCAGGATTCCGCGCGGAATTTCATGGTGGCGCTGCGAGCCATGGATTATTCGGTGCAGATCGTGGACGATTCCGAGTCCGCGAACTTCCTGCGCGGCGCCCGCCTACCGGAGGAAGCGCAGATGGTCGGCACCGTCACGCTGGAATCTGGCCGCCAAGTCAAGGTGGGCGTGTTCCCCATTTCCATCGACTCCGCGAAGGTAAACGCGCAGGCCAATCAGCCGGATGTTCTGGCCCAGGCCAGCGACCTGCGAGCCCGGCTGGGCAACCCGAAGGTACTGATCGCGGGCGTGGATCGGCTGGACTACACCAAGGGCATCCAGCACCGGCTAGAGGCCATCGAGTTCCTCTTGGACTCCGGCCGCCTGGCCCCGGAAGACGTGGCTATGGTGCAGGTCGCCACCCCGTCGCGCGAGCGCCTGGATGATTATCGGCGCACCCGCCAGCAGGTGGAGGCCATCGTTTCCCGCATCAACGGCAACCACGGCAGCCTGGGGCGTTCGCTAATCCACTACATGCACTCCGGCCTGCCGTTCGAACAGATCGTGGCACTGTACACCGCGGCGGACGTCATGCTGATCACCCCGCTGAAGGATGGCATGAACCTGGTGGCCAAGGAGTACGTGGCCTGCCACTCGGACGGTTCCGGCGCGCTGGTGCTCTCGGAGTTCGCGGGCGCGGCGACCCAGCTGGTGCAGGCGTACCTGTGCAATCCGCACGACGTCGACTCGATCGCCGACGCGCTGCAGCTGGCCATCGAGGACGAGCCCGCGAATAAGATTCGCCGCATGCGCCAGATGTGGGAGCACCTGCAGGATCACGACGTCAACCGTTGGGCCGATGCGTTCTTGCAGCAGCTACGGGAGGTTGAATGATGCGCCGTGCCGCTACTTTCCTCGCTCTTGGTTTAAGCGCTGCAACCGTGGCTGGTCTTTCGGCTTGCTCCGATTCGGGAGCGCCGCTGGGCAACTCCCAGTGGCAGGTTTCGGCGATCTACGATTCGGAGGTGCGCGGCGGCCTACTGCCGGAAGCTCAGCAGGGCCGCAGTTACTTGATCTTCGGCAGGGAATCGCTGAACGGCGTCAGCGGCTGTGTCCACTTGACCGGAAACGTGGAGTGGAAGGACGAGTCCATACACATCACCAACTTCTCCTCCTCCCACATCGACGGCGCCCAGTGCCTGCCGGGCGACGAGGACACTGCCGATCGCCTGAAGTCCGTCCTCAACGACCAGGATCTCACCTACACCCGCCCTTCCGATAACACGCTGAAGCTGCAGCAGCCCGCGCCGGAGGACAAGCAAGATTGGCAGTCCGTCCCGGCGGTTGAGTTCATTAGCGGTCCGCGGGAGGACTAGGCGAATGGATGGTTCGTTACTGCCCTTTCTTTCTGACGCCGACCTCTCCGGCCTGGCCGCCTCTCCAGACTTGCTGGTAGCGATGGATTTCGACGGCACCCTGGCTCACTTTTCGGACGAGCCCACGGGCGTGCACGCCGTCCCCGGCGCGATGGAGGCTCTGAAGGGTCTGGCGGAACTGCCGAACACGGTGGCGATGGTGATTTCCGGGCGCAACTTGGAGCAGCTTGCGCATGCGACGATGCTGCCCGCGCACGGGCCTGTGCGCTTGGTCGGCAGCCACGGCGCAGAACCCGCCGACGGTGGCACGGCGAATTTGAGCCCGGAGCAGCAAGCCTGGCTGGGCGATCTGCGTTCCCACGCGGAGGGCATCGCCGCTGAGCACGAAGGCGCGTGGGTGGAGGTCAAACCCCTGGCGGTGGGACTGCACACCCGCCTGGTGTCGGATAAGGAACTGGCAGCGCAGCTGAATCAGCGCCTGGCGGACTTCGCTGCCACCAGCGAGCTTTCCCAGGTGACGTGGGGTAAGGACATTCTGGAGGTCGCGGTGGACAAGACCACCAAGGGCTCCTATATCGAGGGTTTCCGCCGCGCCTACGCACGTCAGCACGGCCGGGAGCTGCGGGTGCTGTTCGCGGGGGATGACACGACGGACGAGACGGTGCTCTCCACGCTGCGCTACTCCCCTGCCACCTCACCGGGCACCCCGCCGGCCACCGCGCCCGCCCCGGACGTCGGAATCCGCGTCGGCGGCGGGGAGACCTCCGCCACGCACCGCTTGGACACCCCGGAGGATGTCCGAGACTTCCTGCAGGATCTACTGCGGCGCCGCGACGGACGTTCCGCGGATTAGCTCAGTCTCCAGCAGCACGCTCGGCGCCGCTGCCCGGCGGGCGGGTTTGGCCGGGTTTTCACTCAACCTCTGTTCGATGAGCTCGGCAAGCATATTGCCGCTCTCCAGCCCCTTGTCTTTGCTGGGTTGGCGGACGGTTGTGATGTGGGCGTCAATAGCTTCGGGAATACCGTCGAAACCCGTAACAGAGAGCTGGTGCGGTACGCCGATCCCCTGCTCGGCTGCGTAACGCACCACCCCAAGGGCCTGCGAATCGGTGGTGCAGGCGACGGCGGTGAGCTCGGGATGGTTGGTCAACAGCTCCTGGGCGGCTTCGAAGGCGGTCTGGGGATTGTTGATGTGCCGCTCGACGATGGGGGTCCGCGAGATCCCGGCTTCCTCCAGCACGTCGAGGATTCCCAGCAGACGCGAGCGCTGTACGTGCATGTGGGCACCTTGGATGCGTTCGTTGCTCACCGGGCCGTTGTTGGGGGTGCGGTCCAGGCGGATGCACAGCACGCCAATGTGGCGGTGGCCTGCGTCGACGAGCTCGCGGATGGCAGGCTTGATGGCCTCGCGGTCATCGATCCCCACGAAGGGGTCACCTACTCCGGCGGGCTGGTCGCACACCACGGTCGGCAGCCCACGGTTGCGCACGGCGGCCAGGTACGGGTCGTCGACCGCCACGGAGTAGACGATGAATCCGTCCACGCTGGCCTGGTTCACTAGCTGTGCGGGGCGGTCGGCGGTGGGATTATCGTCCACACCCGCCGGGATGAGCAGCATGGAGGCGTCCATCGATCCGCAGCTCACCGACACACCGGAGACGAATTCCAGCGAGGCCTGGTCTTCGAACGCATAGGGCAGCTCTTCGGTCAGCAGCACGCCTATCGCCCCCGCCCGGCGCGTGCGCAGCGAGCGTGCCATAGGGTCCGGCCCGGGGTAGCCGACCTTCGCCGCGACGTGCAGGATCTTGTCGCGCAGCTCGGGCGAAAGTTGGTCCGGGCGGTTGTACGCATTGGACACCGTGGTGCGCGAAACGCCCAGTTCGGCCGCAATGGAGGCCAAGGTGCCGCGCCGTGCTGGTCTGTTCATTCTCTTAAGGGTAGTCGCCGGCCCTTCCTTCTTGGGGGTTGACGCCACCTTCTCCCGACTGCCGTGGAGTTCCGTAGTTGGTTCAACCTCATATTGATTCATATTGACGATCGTTTTCGTGACCACTAATCTCGGAAGAATGAAGAAAATGGTTGCCAATATCGCAGCAATGTTTAGCATCGCAACGTTGGCGTTGGGCGTAACCGCCTGCGCCGGCGGCTCCGAGGACCCCGCCGCCGACGGAGACAAGATCAAGCTCGTCGCCTCCACCTCCATCTGGGGAAGCATCGCGGAAGACATCACCGAGGGAAACGATGACGTCGAGGTGACCACCATCCTCAGCAGCAAGGACGACGACCCGCACGAGTACGAGGCCACTGCCCGTGACATCGCGGCGGTTAAGGACGCGGACATCGTGGTCGCCAACGGCGCGGGCTACGACAACTGGCTGACCGACAACGTGGAGGAGGGCACTCCGCTGGTTACGGCCCAGCCGCTGGCCGAGGCGCACCACCACGGCGACGAGGGACACGAGCACGGTGCGGAGGGGCACGACCACGGTCATGACCACGAGCACGGCGAAGATGCCGAGCACGATGAGCACGAGGGGCACGACCATGAGCATGGTGACGAGCACGATCACGAGGGGCACGACCACGGCGGAGCCAACCCCCACGTCTGGTTCGACCTGGACGTCGTCTCCGAGTTCGAGCAGAACCTTTCCGCCGAGCTGCACAAGCTGAACTCCGACATCCCGGAATCCAACGAGGACGTCACTAAGAAGACCGACGAGCTGAAGCAGCGCATCGAGAAGCTGAGCGGCAAGAACGTCATCCTCACCGAGTCCGTCGCCGCCGAGCTGGTGGACGATTCCGAGCTGAAGGACATCACCCCGGAGGGCTTTGCCCACTCGGTGAATAACGAGTCCGAGCCTTCCGCCGCAGATCTGGCGGCCACCCGCCAGCTGATCACGGACAAGAAGGCCGACATCCTCATCACCAACGAGCAGTCGGAAACCCCGGCTGCCGAACAGCTGACCGACGCAGCCAAGGAAGCTGGCATTAAGGTAGTAAACGTCAACGAAACCCCCGATGAGGGTCAGGATTACTTCGAGTACGCCGATGCCCTGATCAAGCAATTGGAGGATGCAACCAAGTAATGGTTCTCGCTCTCCGCGAAGCGGCAGTCGAACCCCTCTGGCGCGACCTCAACCTCGAGGTCGCGCCAGGGGAGTTTTTGGCTATCTTGGGGCCCAACGGAGTGGGAAAATCCACCCTGCTGAACGTCGCCCTCGGCACCCGCAGACTCAGTCGCGGCAGCGTCAAGGTGACGGACAAGCTGGGATACATCCCCCAGCAGAGGATGTTCGACCCGACCATTCCGCTACGCGCGAGAGATCTGGTTGGCCTCGCGCTCGCAGCGGGCGTCATAAAGAATAGGCGACCGAAGAAAGCCCAGATCGACGCAGCGCTGGAAGAAGTAGGCGCGACCGGCCTGGCCAATCGGCGGGTCGGCGAGCTATCCGGCGGGCAGCAACAGCTGATCCGGCAGGCGCAGGCGATGGCGCAGGATCCGGAGCTGCTGCTGTGCGACGAGCCGCTGCTTTCCCTGGACCTGCGCGCGCAGAAGAAGACCGTGGAACTGCTGGATCGCAGGCGGCGGGAGCACGACACGGCAATCGTGTTCGTCACCCACGGCATCAATCCGATTCTTAACGTGACCGACCGGGTGCTATACCTCGCCCCGCACGGCCACACGATCGGCACGGTGGACGAGGTAATGAACAGCGAGACGCTCTCCCGCCTGTACCAAACGGACGTGAAGGTAGTGAACGTAGACGGAAAGCTGGTGGTCGTATGAGTAGCCAATTTCAGACCGGCGACTGGTGGGAGGACACCCTCGCACTGCTTTCGGTGGACTTCGTGCAGAACGCGCTGCTGGCGGCGCTGCTACTGGGCATTGTCTCCGGCGCGATCGCTCCGCTGATCGTGATGCGGAAGATGAGCTTCGCCGCGCACTCCACCGGCGAGCTGGCGCTGATGGGCGCCGCCGCCGCGCTGCTGTTCGGCTTCAGCGTGAGCTGGGGCGCGCTGATCGGCGCGGTGCTTGCTGCCGTGGCACTGACCGCGCTGGGGCAAAGGGAGCAGGACGCCATCGTGGCGGTGATCTTGAGCTTCGGCATGGGCCTATCCGTGCTGTTTATTTACCTCTACCCAGGCAGGTCGTCCGCCGCGTTTAGCCTGCTGACGGGCCAGATTGTGGGCGTGAGCTCCGCCTCGCTGGGCATCCTGGCGGTGCTGGCAGTGCTGGTAGTGGTGACGATGGCACTTCTATGGCGGCCGCTGCTGTTCGCCACGGTGGATCCGGTGCTGGCCGCAGCCTCGGGTGTGAAGGTGCGCACGTTGGCGCTGGTGTTCGCCGCGCTGATCGGTGTGGTGGCCAGCCAGGGCGTGCAGATCGTCGGCGCCCTGCTGTTGATCGCGCTGCTGATCACGCCCGGCGCAGCAGCGGTGAAGGTGACCAGCAGCCCGGTATTGGCAGTGGTGCTGTCGGGCGTTTTCTCCGTGGTGTCGGCGGTCGGCGGGCTGGTGGCATCGCTGGCGCCGGGGCTGCCGGTTTCGGTGTTCGTGACTACCTTAAGCTTTGTGATCTACCTGATCTGCCGCGGGATCGCGTGGATGCGTTCCCGGAATGTGCAGGCGGATGCGGTGCGAGCGCGGGAGTATTCGGCTGCTGGCGAGTCGATCTCGAAGCAAACCAGCAACGAGGCCGCAGGCCACGCACACCACGCCTAGAGCAACCAGGCGGGTAAACCGCATAAAACATAAGCACCGCCCCCGGAAGAGGGACAAGGTCAGCGCGGCTCGTTAAGGTAGCACTTGTGATTACCGAGACGTCTGCGAACTCACAACCCGCAAACCCCTGGATCGTCCGCACCACTACCGGGCTGATCAAAGGCCACGCGGAAACCGGCGTGACCGCCTTCCGCGGAATCCCCTACGCCGAAAAGCCCACCGGGGAGCGCCGCTTCCGCCGGGCCGAACCCATCGCGCCGTGGGAGGGCGTGTTCAACGCCGCCACCTCCGGCGATGCGTGCTCGCAATACCGCCCGGCGCGCAAGTCCGCCGGCAACTGGGAGGGCACGGAGGATTGCCTCTGGCTGAACGTGGTCGTTCCCCGCCCGGCGGACTCACCTACCCCAGCCATCGACCCGGAAGCCGGCCGCCCGGTGGTGGTCTACTTCCACGGCGGGTCGAACATCCACGGCTCGGCGAACAAGCCCCTGCTTTCCGGCGAGTACTTCGCCCAGGCCATCGATTGTGTGTACGTGGCCGTGAACTACCGCGTGGGCATCTTTGGCCAGCTGGCTCTGGGCGAAGGCACGCATACACCGGAGGGCATGGATAGCAACGCGGGCCACTCCGACCTGCTGACGGCACTGCGTTGGATCCACGACAACGCCCGCGCTTTCGGCGGCGATCCCGACCGCGTAACCATCATGGGCGAATCCAGTGGTGGCTCCATGGTCACCGCACTGATGGCCACCCCGTCCGCGAAGGGTCTGTTCAGCGCGGCCATCGCGCAATCCCCCGCCCCGATGATCGTCCACACCCGCGCGAATGCGAGGTATTGGACGGACTTCGCCGCCCGCTGGCTGCACCGCATGCGCGCGGAAGAATCCCTGCCGATGGACCAGCGCACCCCGGTTCGCCAGGTCCCACCGGAGCTCAGCGACGAGGAGCTTGCAGCCGCCGCCGAAGACCTGCTTACCGCCGAGCACGCAATTCTGGGTCGCCTCTCGGACGAGATCGTGCGCTTCCACGCGGACAATCCGATCTCCAAGGCCGGCCCGTTTGCTCCGGTTATCGACGAGGACCTGCTGCCGGAGCACCCCCTTTCCCCCGGTGCGATGATGGATGTGCCAATGCTGATCGGCACGAACCGCAACGAGTACGACATGATGCACCTGGAGCCGAAGCGTAGCTCCATGCAGTACACGCGCACGCGCACGTTCGCCCACGCGATTTCCGGCGCCGATGCTCAGGCCGCCAACATCCTGGAGCAGCACTACGGTGGCCCGAAGTCCCGCAAGCTCAAGGGGCGTTTCTTCGGCGATGCGCTGTTCACCGGCCCCTCCTGGTACTTGGCGCAGAATCACCCGAGCGACCGGGCGTGGGTTTACCGACTGGATACCACTACCCCGTTCCTGCGCTATTCCGGCATGGGCGCGATGCACGCCCTGGATCTGCCGATCCTCTTCCAGCGCTATGACCAGGACAAGGGGCGCATTGCCGTGCTACTCGGTGGCCGTGACGAGATGCGCGCCACCACCGTCGCTATGCAGTCGCGGTGGAGGCAGTTCGTGCACTCTCACGACCCCGGTTTCGATCCCTATTCGCTGGGCTTCGCCACGCAGGTTTTTGACGCCCACTTCCCCACCGGCGAGGAAACCATCTACGACCCACAGCCCGAGCTACGCGAGGCTTGGGCGCAGGTTCAGTGGGATAAGCAGGAGGAAATGTTCGGCTAGCGCTGGAGCCGGCTACGGCTGAGACGAAGGGGCGTCACTTAGCAACGCGGCGCTGGCGGGCAAACTCGCTGAGCACCACGCCCGCAGCGACCGACGCATTGAGAGATTCCACCCACTTGGCCATGGGGATCGACATGATCGTGTCGCACGTCTCCGAAACCAGGCGGGACAGGCCCTTGCCCTCCGAGCCGACGACGATGACGGTCGGGGTGGTGCCGTCGTAGGTATCGAGGGTGTGGTCGCCGCCTGCGTCCAGGCCTACGACCTGGTAGCCGGCCTGCTGGAACTGCTTCAGGGAACGCACCATGTTGGTGGCCTTCGCTACCGGCAGGCGCGCGGCCGTGCCCGCGGAGGTGCGCCAAGCAACGGCGGTGACGGAGGCGCTGCGGCGCTCCGGGATGATCACGCCGTGGCCGCCGAACGCAGCGACGGAGCGGATGACTGCACCGAGGTTACGCGGGTCGGTGATGTTATCCAGCGCAACGACCAAGCCGGGCTGAGGCGCAGAGGCGGCCCGCTCGATCAGGTCCTCTACCTGCGTGTACTGGTAGGGCGGGATCTGCAGGCCAATGCCCTGGTGCATGCCGTTGCCGGTCATGCGGTCCAGCTCTGCGCGGGAAACCTCCAGCACGGAAATACCACGATCGGCACAGGTGTGGACGGCTTCGGCCAGGCGCTCGTCGTTCTTGGTGCCCTCCGCGACGTACAGCGCGGTGGCGGGAACCTTGGCGTGCAGGCACTCGATCACCGGATTGCGGCCGACCACCAGCTCCACCTGGTTGTCGTCCTTCGCGAAGCGGTCGTGCGCGCCGGATGCCCGGCGCTTGGCGGCCTGCTTGCGCTTGTATGCGGCGTGGTAGACGCGATCCTCCGCCTTCGGCGTGGCCCCCTTGCCCCGCAGGCTGCGGCGCCCCTGGCCACCGGAGCCCTTAGTTGCGCCCTTTTTGTTCTTCTTGCGCACGCCTCCGCTGCGCTGGGTGTTGCCCGCCACTGTGATTGCCCCTCTTACCTGGTCGACTACGTGCGTTTGTGTATGTTACTTCCCGGCACGCAAAACTGGAACCAGGCTCACGAGAACGTGGACAGCAAAGCACCCCACCTGCTGTGAATTTGTTGCTTCCATTACCAATCTTGCCGGCAGCAGCTGAAACGAGCAATAGTTCTTCGCAGATGGGGTGGTACGATGCTTTCCTTCTAGGCAGTGATGCCGAAGTTCTTCAAAACTCCTTGCCAATCCACGGGCCCGAAGGCCAGTGCCCCTACCCCAATCACTGCCACAATGGCGGCGATCACACCGGCCGCGATGCCAAGGGACGAGTTTTTGGAACTGCCGCTAGAAGAACCGGAGAATCCGCTTGCACTTCCCTGCAGTTCCTGCGGGGTTACATCTTCTATCTGCTTGCCATCGTCATAGTCCAGCAGCAGGTCAACGTCCGCGCCCTCCAGCTGCTCGCCCTCGTTGTAGCGGAGTAGAGATCTCTGCAATCCGATACCGGCCGTTGTGGGACGGTTCTGGGCAACGAGATCCTTACCCGGATCAATCGGGGCTTCCAGGGTGAAGGTCACGATTACTTCATCGTCGCCGCGCTTGTCTAGCTGTGTAGGATCGTTCGCCGTGTTACCGGAAAGGGAGTAGTCCCCAATAAGCGATACCGCCTGACCTGTGACATTCAACTTCAAGTCGAAGTAAGAGACATCCAAAGCTGGCCCGCCGTTCTTACCAAGACCTTTGTATGCGGTCACATGTGCGCTGCCGTCCAGGGCAATCGTGCCATTCCCCTGCGGGTCCAGCTTTGTTTCTTGGGTATTTACTGGGAACACAAACTGGTTTCCCTTAAACTCCGCGCCTCCATCGCCGATGACGGTTCCCCTGGCGATCGGCCCCTGCACATGCTTAAGGAAAGAGGTTTTGATCGGCCAGGCAAAAGCACCGGCTCCTAACACTGGGGCGGACACTTCCTCTGCCTGTGCTACAGGAACCGCCATGCCGCTTAACGCGACGGAACCGGCCAAGGCGCTGGCAACGAAGTGGCGGGAAGTGGACTTGGACAAGAAAGGTGGATTCACGCGCAGACTCCGTAAAGATCTGTGAACAGGGAAAAATTCATACCAAAAGCATCGATGGCTTCCTCAATCAATTCGGAACGCTGCTGTGCTGTGAGTGGCAGGCTATCGAGGCGCTGACGGTAGCTGGTTCGGTACGGAGGGATCTTGCCAATAGCGGAGAAGTCATAGAACTTCAATGCCTCAGGAGCGACATTGTAGAGGTCTGCTACACGCGCAGCGATAACCTGACCGCCGGAAATATCCCCGAGGTAGCGGACATAGTGATGAGCGATCACTCGTACAACGTCTTGTTCTCCGAAAGAGTCGAGGCGATCTACATACCGCCGGGTGGCGGGCAGTAGTTCAAGTTGTTCGCGCCAATCGGAGCCGAGGCAATACGTCAGATCGTGTTCCAACGCAGCGCAACGTTGCAGGCGCGGATCGGCAATAACCGACCCGATGGGAGTGCCGGAGACTCTTTCTACAGCGTTCTCTAGAGCGCTGTAGACAAACCAGAGTTGTCCCGAAAGCGCATACACCGCTTGAGCGTCAAGCTCGCCTTTGAAAAGGGTGCTCATGAACTCGGATCCTTCTGCGCGCCCGTGCGCCTCCGCAGTGGCATTGCGCAGTGCCTGAGAGATCGGCTCGGCTGTGTTAAAGCTTGTGTTTGAAAGTGTGGAGGTCGAAGCCATCACGTTATTCCTTTCGAAAGAGTTTCAAGATCCGCGTGGAATCTGGAATTTGTCGCTGAACGAGAAAAGGGAACTCGTTATTAGCGCAAGTTGTGGTGGCGTAGGAATTCATCAATCTTCTTGTGAATGCCATCGAGAGCGCCAGACACGTTGATCGCGTGGCCAATGATCGCCAACATGCCTAGGATTCCGACCGTGCCAAGAATGTAGTTCCACACCTTTCCAAACTTGCCCAGCGAACCTTGGCCTTGCCCCTGGTCGTCCGGGTTGCTCGGGTTATCCGGGTTGCTCGGGTTATCCGGGTTGTCCGGGTTATCCGGGTTATCCGGGTTGTCCGGGTTATCCGGGTTGTCCGGGCCGGAACCACCTTCATCATTCGGCTCCCCTGGCGATTCACATTTCTTCTCGGTGGTCAGAGAAACATTGATGTCATCCAGCTCTGGCTTGTAGTCCGCCGAGTAAATGCCCATGAATAGGACGTCTACGCCCTCCACAATGTTCTTGTCCCCATCCGTTCCTGGCTTAGGAACGTAGGTCATGCTGCTTGCATCCAGCGTGACAGTATCCCCGTTGACCTTCCAGTCTCCGTTGCCCTTCGAGAACACGTCCCTGCCGGAAACTTTGTTCTTTTCGATACGGTCCTCAGGCGTATATTGAGTCATGTGCTTGCCAGGCACGTAGTATCCCTCATAGCTGGCGCCGCCCTGAATACTAGCTCCCTCGGCTGTGATGTAAGGGGACTTGAAGTTCGAGTACAACGCGCCATGATGGCCTTCGAAAACGACATCGGACGGCTTGGTGCCGATCTCTGCCTTGGTTACGTTGCCCTCGGAATCGACCTCAATGCTAGATACACTTGGGTCTACCTGGAATTGGAATTGGAAGTCCTTGGACTTCTTGTTGGCAGGATCAGATTCCTTAACCTCACCCTTCGTCTCCCAGCTTCCCTTAGCGATATTCCCCAGAATGTAGCTGCGGAAGCTCTCCTTCAATC
>ERZ1673753.1389-NODE-1389-length-22177-cov-16.886629_pt1 | contig 22177 bp, 19 predicted proteins | sample MGYA00580201_ERZ1673753 | MGnify/ENA primary metagenome ERZ1673753 (study PRJEB41218, sample SAMN15661747) | gut metagenome | host: Homo sapiens | place: Canada: London | collected 2015-08-20/2019-03-30 | study: EMG produced TPA metagenomics assembly of... | reverse complement strand
CGAAGGACGACGGGAACGACAAGATACACGTCGTGCCGCAGATCAACTTCGGCAGCGGACAACTCGACCAGCCGAACGCGCTGGTGTTCGACGGCTTCGGCAAGATACTCGACTTCACCGTCGCCGGGCTTTACAAGTAGCCCGCACCGGCGTCGAAACACGCCCCATGCCGCAGATGTTTTCAGAGCGTCTGCGGCATTTTTTTACTTTTTTGATTATATTTGCCTCGGTTTCACCCCCGAAAAGCGGCGGAAACCGCCCAAAACAAAAAAAGCATCAGGACGGACCCGACAAATGCACAGCGAATCCAAACGGTATGATTTCGAACGGCTCTACATCGACTGCCAACCCCGGTTGACGGCCTATGCGCTGCGTTTCGTCAACAACCCCATCGAGGCGCAGGACCTGGTTCACGACTGCTTCATGGCGCTGTGGGACCGGCAAGCCCCCCTCGACCCCGAAGAGGCCCGCATGCTGCTGTTCGCCATGACCCGCAACCGATGCCTCAATTACCTGAAGCACAAAAGCATCGTCGACAAATACACGATCAGCTGCCTGGCCCGGGCGAAAATCGGGGAGGAGCGTCTTTACAACTACGATTTCTCCTTCGCCGAAAACGGGCATCCCTACCTGTACCAGGAGTTGGAACAGCAGATACAGCGCATCATGGACTCGCTGCCCGAACGCTGCCGCGAAGTGTTTTTCCTCAGCCGGTTCCAGGGGTTGAAGAACCGGGAAATAGCCGAACGGCTCCACATCTCCCTGCATACGGTCGAGCGGCACATCCAGCGCGCCCTGCGCATCTTCGCCGAAGTCCTCGAACGCGAACAATCCATTTACCTGCAAATACTGATCCTCGCCTGGCTGATGAACCAGCCGTCCTGAAGCCTTCCAGAGGCGAATTTCAAAAAATATGCGAATTTTTCCGGAACCGGGGGGGGGGGGGGGGTAAATTTATTTGGCAACTTTAGTATTTCTCCTATAGTTAGATCCCATTCTTCAGGTATAAACTTACCATAGCCAGATGCTGGATAGAGGGTTATCTCACCAAAAAATTCCTCGTCATCAATCACATACAAGTCTATTCGTGAGAAACTCATGTCCTTACTCAGTTTATGACATATTTCAATCATCTTATCAAGATGCAGCGGCCTCACAACAGGTTGCACTCCATTCCTTGCTACGGGATTTAACCCAACAAATGGCAAATGATTCCATTCCATATCATAAAAATCAATAGTCTCATTACTATTACGATCTCGTATCACTTGACAATAATGAGGTTCTCCATTAAAACAAAAGAACTTATAATCCGTCAAATCAGTTAGAACATTTTTTTTTATAGATATCATGAATTTTTCCGCAAGAATACGTTTTGGCACATCTTTATATGCCCATTCTCCCATAGCCTTATAAATATCATTAGCCATAGATTTTTCAAGTTTTTCCTTGGCTGTTCGCTTATCAAAAGTAGCTTTGTCAGTACAGATTACAACACCGCTACTGCCACCGCCATTTGTAGTTTTGAGCACAAACTTATCAGGAAGACTATCAAAGTCAATCTCTTCAAAACTATCCCATACCCCCAATGTAGGAATAATATACTTTTCACCTATTATATCCGCAACAAACTTTTTGACCTCATACTTATCTACCATCTGATGATAAATTGGGTTGTGGTCATAAAACTTAAGCCACTGGAGTTTCTCCGTGAACGTTTTGGGGAAATCTAAGTTGAGTTTCTTACCCAACTGAAGACGATACAAAACTTTTATCAACAACTTCTGATTGTTAGTATAATAAGCCCACCTAAGTTGTATGCCTATCAACAATCTCTCTGGTCGCTCAATAACTCGTTTTATCTTATCAAAAAAAATCATTTGTTTTTCAAAATTAGCGAATCATATATACCAAGGATAGTTTTCTCAAGCGTATCTGGATCATGTCTTTTTCTTGCAGTTGCTCTTGCATGTTCAGACAGACAATTTGCTAAATCATCAGACTCGAAGATTTGACTCAAATATTCGGCAAGCATATTGGGTTCATTGTAACAATAAAGGAAGCCATCCTTGTTATGCTCAAGCATATCCATATTGCCACCTACGTATGTTGCAATAGTAGGAGTACCCACAATTTCCCCCTCAGCTAACGAATTTGGTGCATTTTCAATTGATGAAGGTATTACTACTGCATTTACTTCAGTCAACTTTTTAGCAAGTTTTTCGGCTGATAAAAACCCTGTATAGTGAATTATATCTTCAAGTTGGTTTTCCTTAATCAAATGTTTCAGATATTGAGCATATCCACCAGGCATAAGTCTTCTGCTAAGCCTTTCAGGATGAAGAATATCCTTGCCTGCAACATATAATTTAATATCCGGATATTTCTTTTTTAGTTTGCCCAACGCTTCAAAAACAAAATGAAGCCCTTTGATAGGATAATGAGCCTGATGAACAAGAACGGAATGACGCTCCATTCTATCAACGCTCCACTTTTCACTATAAAAAGGTGCACGAATTAGTCGTGGACAAAAATAATACTCCAGTTCAGGATTAATATTACGGGCAGAAACACGATCCCAAATAGAACGGCCTTCCACATACTTCGCCAACTTGAGAATAGCCTTTTCAAATTTTGCTCTCCTGATAAATGAACGACGACCACTAAAAAATCCTGTTGGAACTAAAATATCTTTTAATGTTGTGTAGCGCAACATCGTAGAGAAATCAATTCCTGCATAATAATGATGCTCATATTCGGAAATAATTCCTTGCAAAGAAACCACTATTGGAACTTCAGAATGATTTTTCAAAAGAAGATAATTATGCTTACCTTCTGTACCGTATGCGTGTATAACCTCAGGCTTAAATGAATTGATAATACAAGTCCAATAATCAACCTTCTCACAGTCTTTACTCGGAAAAGTATAATAAGTTATGTTATCCACTTCCGTAATTTGCGGCTTATCACACTTCAGTGGACAAGCGATAGCAAGTTTAATGTCCTCTCTAACAGAAAGTCGCTTACTCATTGCGTCAATCCACGAAACTGCGTGTCCCGCAGTAAGTCCCATTGCTTTTGCCGCATTTGGCATTAACATATTTATAGTCCAAAGTATTCTCATCTTTTTGATCTTCTGAAATCAATAAACTCTTCATAATCTCTAATATAGTCTTCTTTCCGATAAACCTCTGACGCAAGTACCATACAAATAGCCCCAGAAGAGAAATCATCAAGATCACGCCACATTCCTGATTTAATATAAAGGCCTTGATATGGACGATTTAAGAAGAACGTACGTTTGCAATTGCCATCATCGAGTGTAACCTTAAACGAACCAGAGGCAGCTATCATGAACTGTTCAAGATCACGATGAGCATGAGCACCTCGAGATTCTCCACCAGGAATATCATAAAGATAATAAACTCGCTTAACATCAAACGGAAGGGTCTTCCCATTCTCTACAACTGTAAGATTCCCCTTACGTTCGCTGTGGTGTTTATCAAGTTCAATCATTGTACAGTCGAATACATTATATAGTTCCGGCGATTCTTTCTTTACTTTTTTGGGGGGAGTATGTGCATCTTCAGTATTTACTTCTATATAATTCGCTGCAAAGTGGCAGAATTCGTCATAGTCACGAATATAATCGTTGACATCATATACGATACTGCCAAACTCAAGTGCCAAGGCATTGGTAGAGAAATTCTTTATCTCACGCCATAATCCTTTGGGAATATAAAGTCCATAGTAAGAGCGGTTAAGGGTAAAGGTCTTCTGCTCACGGCCGTCATCAACGGTAATATCAAAAGCTCCAGACATAGCAATGATGAGTTCTTCATTGTTGATTTCAGCATGTCCACCACGGTTGACGTTACCTGGGACATCATAGAGCCAATAGGTGCGCTTGATTTCGAACGGAATCTGAGTATTGTTCTCTGCAAACGACAAATTGCCTCTTGCATCAAGGAATTTTGGCAATTCTATTATTCTGCAATCGTTAATATTCATATTTATATTCTATTCTTATTGGTATACATATAATTACTACAATATAGGATACTTTCTATGAGATTATCCAAAAGTTTTGATAATCTCACAGAGTGTCTCGAAAGCATAATACACCTAGCCTATCACACACAACAGATACTTAAGCACACCCAAGGTCAGCGATTGCAATTTCTCCCCTCCAAATGAAGATAATATGATACCTTTCATGCGTTGTTAGCGATTATCGTACATATCAAAATAATACTTCATATAGTCGCCAGAGATGATATTGTTAAGCCATTCTTCGTTATCTAAATACCAGCGGACTGTCTTCTCTATACCCTCTTCAAACTGTAGTGAAGGCTCCCAACCGAGTTCTTTCTGGAGTTTGGTAGAGTCGATAGCATAACGGACGTCGTGTCCAAGACGGTCGGCAACGTAAGTAATGAGATTAAGGTCTTCCCCATCGACTCTACCAAGCAAATGGTCAACGGTTTTGATAACCATCTTGATAATATCTATGTTCTTCCACTCGTTGAAACCGCCAATATTATAAGTCTCTGCGATTTTGCCTTTATGGAAAATCAAGTCAATGGCACGAGCATGGTCTTCAACATACAACCAATCGCGAACATTCTCACCCTTGCCATAAACAGGCAACGGTTTACGGTGAAGGATATTGTTGATAAAGAGAGGAATGAGCTTTTCAGGAAACTGGTAAGGACCGTAATTATTGGAACAGTTCGTTACAATTGTCGGCATTCCATATGTATCATGAAACGCACGAACAAAATGATCACTGCTTGCCTTGGATGCCGAATACGGAGAATGAGGATTATATTTTGTCGTTTCGTAGAAGAAGTCATCACCGTATGCAAGATGATGTTCTTCTGAACTTGCCTTTGTTGTGAACGGAGTTTTTACGCCTTCGATATGTGTCATCTGCAATGCACCATACACTTCGTCAGTAGAAATATGATAGAAACGCTTACCTTCATATTTTTCTGGAAGTGACTCCCAATAAAGTTTTGCAGCCTGAAGAAGACTGAGAGTACCCATTACATTGGTACGAGCAAATGTGAATGGATCCTTGATTGAACGATCAACATGACTCTCGGCTGCAAGGTGGATGATACCGTCGATTTGCTCGTCCTGCATCAGCTTGTAGAACGCATCAAAGTTACAGATGTCCATTTTGACAAACTTATAGTTTAGTTTATCCTCTATGTCCTTGAGGTTTTCAAGATTGCCAGCATAGGTCAACTTATCTATATTGATGATGTTATACTCTAGGTACTTGTTTACAAATAAACGAACTACATGGCTGCCGATGAAACCGGCACCACCGGTAATTACTATATTCTTCATATCATCTTCTGTGCTTTTATTTATTTTCTGAATGTATCTGAATCTACTTCTTGTTTCTTTTCCTCAATTACTTTGAGGAGGTACTGGCCATATTGATTCTTCAACATAGGTATTGCAAGTTCACGCATACGCTCTTCAGAAATCCAACCTTTGCGATATGCAATACCCTCAAGACATGCAATCTTAAGACCTTGACGTTTTTCAACAACCTCAACGTATGTAGAAGCCTCACTCAATGAATCATGTGTACCTGTATCAAGCCATGCGAAACCACGCCCAAGAAGCTGAACCTTAAGTTCACCCTCCTTTAAGAACTCTTGATTAACTGTGGTTATCTCGTACTCACCACGAGCAGAAGGCGTGATTTCAGAAGAGACCTTAACAACCTTATTAGGATAGAAGTAAAGTCCCACAATAGCATAGTTTGACTTGGGCTGAACAGGTTTCTCTTCAATAGAAAGACAGTTGCCTTCTTTGTCAAACTCTGCTACACCATAACGTTCTGGATCTGAAACCCAATAACCAAATACAGTTGCTTTTCCTTCCTCCGCATTCCTGACTGCATTTTTTAACTGATCGGTGAATCCGCTTCCATAAAAAATATTATCACCTAGTATGAGACAAGTGGAATCATCACCAATAAATTCCTTACCAATAGAGAAGGCTTGAGCAAGACCGTCAGGTGAAGGCTGTTCTGCATACTCGAAGTGAACGCCATAGTCAGAACCGTCTCCTAACAGACGTTTGAAACTAGGAAGATCAAAAGGAGTAGAGATAATTAGTATATCTCGAATACCCGCCAACATCAATACCGATATAGGATAATATATCATCGGCTTGTCATATATAGGCATTAATTGCTTTGAAATACCCTTGGTAATTGGATAAAGGCGAGTACCTGACCCTCCTGCTAATACTATACCTTTCATTGTAAAAAAGTAAGTGGTCATTTTAGACCTGTTAGACCTAATTTTATAAAACCTTTATTGCTTTTTGAAATAAGAGATTTGGCTTATACCCAAGTGACGATAAGCAGCTATCTGTATGTAAACAAGTCCACCAATTTATCTTTAGATAATCTTTTAATCTGACGCTCACAATTGTTAAAGAGGCCACAACTTTCCTCCTCAAGACAACGAAGTATATAAGGATATCCGTAAGTGCATAGTTTACCACCTTGAGAGATTCAGATTCCTCCTCATTCTCAAGATTCTTTGCCTACTTATCCAAATTTGATTTCATGAGGTAAACAAATTTATTACAATTTTCTCCAAACCATTTTATTGACAATACCCACATATGACTGTACAATCTTCACAACTTTAGTTGAGACATTCTCGTCCACATAGTCGGGTACAGGAATACCATGTTGATCATCTTTACACAGTTCAACTGCAGTATCTACAGCTTGCAAAAGACTCTTCTCATCAATACCTGCAATGATAAAATCACCTTTATCAATTGCTTCCGGACGCTCAGTAGAGGTTCGAATACAGACAGCAGGAAATGGATGACCAACACTTGTGAAGAAACTAGACTCTTCAGGAAGTGTGCCACTATCACTAACTACAGCAAAAGCGTTCATCTGAAGGCAGTTGTAGTCATGGAAACCGAGAGGTTCGTGTTGGATGACACGTGAATCAAACTGGAAACCAGATATTGCAAGACGATTACGAGAACGCGGGTGACATGAGTAGAGAATCGGCATATCATACTTCTCTGCCATCTTATTGATAGCTGTAAAAAGCGAAAGGAAGTTCTTCTCGGTGTCGATATTTTCTTCACGATGGGCAGAGAGCAGAATATATTTACCTTTTTCTAAACACAGACGCCGATGCACATCGCTCGCTTCTATTTCTGCGAGATTGTTGTGGAGTACTTCCGCCATAGGTGATCCCGTGACATAAGTACGTTCCTTGGGCAAACCGCAATCGGCAAGGTATCTTCTCGCATGTTCCGAGTATGCCATATTCACATCACTGATGATATCAACGATACGACGGTTGGTCTCTTCCGGAAGGCATTCATCTTTACAACGGTTTCCAGCTTCCATATGAAAAATAGGTATGTGGAGACGCTTGGCTCCAATAACACTCAGACATGAGTTGGTATCACCAAGTACAAGAACTCCGTCCGGTTTTGTCTGTGCAAAGAGTTTATATGAGCAATTGATGATATTGCCGCAAGTAGCTCCCAAATCATCACCTACGGCATCCATATATACCTCAGGCTCTACCAACTTCAAATCTTTAAAGAATATGCCGTTGAGATTGTAGTCGTAATTCTGACCGGTATGGGCAAGAATCACATCGAAATACTGACGACATTTGGTGATGACAGCAGCCAAACGGATAATCTCGGGACGTGTGCCGACAACGATTATCAATTTCAACTTACCGTTGTCCTTGAATTTTATATCTGAATAATCAAGTTTGGGTTGTTTTTCCATATTATTTTTCTACTTTATCAAAGTACGTATCAGGTCTATCCGGATTGAATATCTCATTACAGTACATAACTGTTACCAAATCTTCCGTATCGGAAAGATTGATGATATTATGGGTATAGCCGGGAAGCATGATAACGGATTGTATTTTGTCACCGCTCACCTCATAGTTCAATATTTCATTTGTTCCCTCCTTGCGGAGTTGGATAAGTCCATGTCCGCTAACCACAATGAACTGTTCCCACTTCGTATTGTGCCAATGTTCACCTTTGGTAACGCCCGGTTTCGAGATATTAACGCTTACCTGGCCGCAGTTTAAGGTATGTACAAGTTCTGTGAAACTGCCACGCTGATCCACGTTCATTTTCAAGTCGAAGATCGCTTTTTCTTCGGGCAAGTAACTCAAAAATGTGCTATACAGACGTTTGGCAAACGAGTTGGCAGAAATTTCCGGAATCATCAATGTCTGGGGCATTTCCGCGAATTGGTGCAATAAATCAACGATTTCACCAAGCGTTACCTTATGGGTGACAGGGCAATAACAATATCTGCCGTCAGCCTTCGGATGTACATCAAGCCCCTCAAACTCGCAATGATGTTCCTTGCCTTTCAGAGTACGAATCATTTCATCCACAAGATCATCAATATAGAGCAACTCAAGTTCTACATTCGGATCATTGACCTGTATAGGCAAGTCATTAGCAATGTTATTGCAGAAAGTAGCTACGGCACTGTTATAGTTTGGACGGCACCACTTGCCATAAAGGTTCGGAAAGCGATAGACCAAAACCTTGGCTCCTGTCTCTTTGCCGTATTGTAGAAAAAGATCTTCACCCGCCTTTTTACTACGACCATATTCGCTGTTACCAAAACGACCGGTCAACGAGGCTTGTGCACTAGAGGAAAGCATGACGGGACAAGTGTTATAATATTTCTTCAAGGTATCAAGCAATGTACTTGCAAAACCGAAGTTACCTTTCATGAATTCATCATTGTCCTTTGGACGATTCACCCCAGCAAGATTGAATACGAAATCGGCTTCTTTGCACCAATTATCCAGTTGTTCCGGAGTAGAGTCAAGATCGTACTCGAATACGTCACTAATCTTCAGTTCACCATAACAACGAGCCTTACCGTCCTTGATGTTATTAAGTTGGGCACAAAGATTCTTCCCTACAAAACCTTTGGCACCAGTTACTAATATCTTCATAATTTTATCACTGTACGAAATTACCCTCGCCACTCAATTCCTTTTTGATGTAATCAAGAGCTGCAATTTTAGCCTTAGTCTCTTCTACGTTCAATATATAAGTATTATTAGAATTGAACTCCGTAAGTGTGTTACGTTCCGTTTCACCTTCTTTGAAGAATTTGTCATAGTTCAATCCACGATTATCTGCAGGAACACGATAGAAATTACCCATATCTTCAGCCTTGGCACATTCTTCATTGGTGAGCAATGTCTCATACATCTTCTCACCATGACGGATACCGATAATCTTGATGTCCTCTTTCTTGCCACCAAAGAGTTCACAAACGGCCTCCGCCTGGGTCTGAATGGTGCAAGCCGGAGCTTTTTGAACAAGGATATCACCATTCTGACCATGTTCGAAAGCGAAAAGTACAAGGTCTACCGCCTCTTCCAGCGACATGATAAAACGAGTCATCGTAGGCTCAGTCAAAGTTACAGGATTGCCATTGCGGATTTGCTCTATCCACAGAGGAATTACAGAACCACGAGAACACATCACATTGCCATAACGCGTACAGCAAATCTTGGTCTTACCTGAGTAACGGCTCTTAGCTACAGCAATCTTTTCCTCAACAGCTTTCGTGATACCCATAGCATTGATAGGATAGGCAGCCTTATCTGTTGAAAGACAAATTACAGCACCAACGCCCGCCTCGATAGCAGCTGTCAAAACGTTATCAGTACCGATTACATTGGTTTTCACCGCTTCCATCGGAAAGAACTCACAACTTGGAACCTGTTTCAAAGCCGCAGCATGAAAGATATAGTCAACACCAGGCATTGCGTTCTTACATGACTGCAAATTACGTACGTCGCCAATAAAGAACTTAATTTTATGTGCCACATCAGGATACTTTACCTGATATTCATGGCGCATATCATCCTGCTTCTTCTCATCTCGTGAAAAAATACGGATTTCACCGATATCGGTACGAAGGAAACGATTCAGCACTGCATTACCGAAGGAGCCCGTTCCACCAGTAATCATAAGGGTTTTACCTGCAAAAATGCTCATAATGATTTTATCTTTTTATTTTTATATTATCGATTTATAGTTGGTATTTAAATGTACCATAATACTTAGCATACCACTCTGCAAACTTTCTCAATCCCACACGTAGTGATGTTGACGGTTTAAATCCAAAATCTTGTTCCAAAGGAGTCGTATCAGCATATGTCACAGGTACATCTCCGGGTTGCATCGGTACTAGTTCTTTGTGGGATTCAAAGTCATAGTCGTTGGGGAGCACACCTGCACGAATAAGTTCATCCTGAAGGATTGTTACAAAGTCTAAAAGATTTTCTGGAGAATTATTACCGATATTATATACTTTATAAGGAGAAATTGGCAATCCATCATCGCCATTTTTCTTCTCAGGAGCATGCTGCATGATACGGATAACGCCCTCTACAATGTCATCCACATAGGTGAAATCACGTTTACAATTACCATAATTGAAAACCTGAATGGTCTCGCCCTTCAACAATTTGTTAGTAAAACTAAAGTAAGCCATATCGGGACGTCCACAGGGGCCATAGACAGTGAAAAATCGTAAACCAGTACTTGGTATATTGTAGAGCTTACTGTATGCATGAGCCATTAACTCATTGCTTTTTTTTGTAGCAGCGTAAAGTGATACAGGATTGTCTACCTTATCATCAGTGCTATAAGGCACTTTCTTATTGCTTCCATATACACTGCTTGAAGAAGCATATACTAAGTGCTCCACACCATAATGACGACAAGCCTCTAGAATGTTATAAAAACCAATAAGATTACTTTCAATATAGGCATCAGGGTTAGTGATACTATAGCGTACACCAGCTTGTGCTGCAAGGTTCACCACTACTTGCGGACGGTAATTAGTGAAGGCTGACTCTACGATTTCTTTCTTGGCAATATTGTCTTTTATGAAAACAAATCTGTCACCATAAGCTGACAACTCCTCCAAGCGTTCATACTTTAAACGTACATCATAGTATTCGGTTATACTATCAATACCAATGACCTTTATGCTGTCAAACTCAGCCAGCAAACGTTTCACCAGATTGGCTCCAATAAAACCGGCTGCACCGGTCACTAAAACCACTTTATTCTCCAAACTGACGTTGTATGTTACCATAAAATTAATCCCTTTGGAAAATGTCACGAGTATATACCTTATCCTTCACATCGTCAAGGCATGCGTCGTAACGATTAGCGATGATGGCCCGACTGATCTCCTTGAACTTAGTCAAGTCATTTACCACTTTTGAACCAAAGAATGATTCATCGTCTTGCAATGTTGGTTCGTAAATAATAACCTCTGCACCTTTCGCCTTAATACGCTTCATAATCCCCTGAATGGCACTTTGACGGAAATTATCGGAGTTTGACTTCATGGTCAGACGATATACACCGATCACTATATTTTGTTCTTTGTGAACATCCCATTGACTGGACGCAGTGTAATAACCAGCTTTAGACAAAACCTGATCAGCTATGAAGTCCTTTCTTGTGCGATTACTCTCTACAATAGCGCTCATCATGTTTTGAGGTACATCCTGATAATTAGCCAATAGTTGTTTCGTGTCTTTCGGCAAACAATAACCACCATAACCAAAACTAGGATTATTATAATGTGTGCCAATGCGAGGATCCAAACCAACACCCTGTATTATAGACTGAGAATCTAGCCCCTTCATCTCCGCATAAGTATCAAGTTCATTAAAATAGCTGACACGTAAAGCAAGATAGGTATTAGCAAACAGTTTAACAGCTTCCGCCTCCTTCAAACCCATAAAAAGGGTAGGAATACCTTCCTTAATTGCTCCTTCCTGAAGCAATGCGGCAAAAGTACGTGCAGCCTTCTCTAGGGCAGGAATATCCGCAACAGCCTTGATTGCTTCATTTTCCTCTTTAAATTGTTCACTCTCTATAAATTTTGGATAACCAACAATAATACGACTTGGATACAAATTATCATAAAGAGCCATACTCTCACGAAGAAATTCCGGAGAAAAAAGCAAATTAAACTTCTTTACTCCTTTACGGGCATATTTCAAATAAAGTCCCCGACAATATCCTACAGGAATAGTAGACTTGATTACCATCACAGCATCAGGATTGACACTTAAAACAAGATCTATGACATCTTCTATATGATGAGTATCAAAATAATTCTTCACCGGATCATAATTAGTAGGAGCTGCTATGACTACAAAATCCGCATCACTGTATGCTTTAGCACCGTCAAGCGTAGCAGTTAGATTCAATGCCTTTTCGGACAAATACTTCTCTATATACTCATCCTGAATAGGTGATTGTTTACGATTAAGCATATCTACTTTCTCGGGAATCACATCGACTGCCGTCACCTGGTGATGCTGCGACAAAAGTGTTGCTATACTAAGACCAACATATCCGGTACCTGCAACAGCAATCTTTAAATCTTTCATATCCATTGTTGATTTATGTTAGTGTTATAGATTATTCTAATTCTTTATCTAGAACCTCAAACCGCGGTGAATTCTTGGATTTAAATTCCGGTACTACTTTCTTCATCAACCTCACCGTATCCATGATCTTTACTGTACGCGACAACTTCTCAAACTCCGCATAAGTGTCAAGAATATCAGCATATTCATAATGACGTACCTTAGCTATCATAATTTTCTTATTTTCAGTAGGAATCGTATTCTCCTTATCACTCAGGACTTCCTCATAAAGTTTCTCACCCGGACGTAATCCCGTAAACTTAATCCCAATATCTTCACCCGGACGATAACCGGCCAATTCGATCATACGGATAGCCAAGTCAACAATCTTCACAGCCTTACCCATCTCAAAGACAAAAATCTCATTGCCCTCACCCATAGTAGCGGCCTCCATTACCAGGCGACAAGCTTCGGGAATAGTCATAAAGAAACGGATGATATCGGGATGAGTCACTGTGACAGGACCACCATTCTCGATTTGTTCCTTAAAACGGGGAATTACAGAGCCGTTACTACCCAAGACATTTCCAAAGCGGGTAGTGATAAATTTGGTATGACCTTTCACTTTTCCCTCACGAATAGCACATCCCAGACTCTGTACATAGATTTCTGCCAAACGTTTCGAGCAGCCCATTACATTGGTCGGATTCACCGCCTTATCGGTAGAAACCATGATCATTTTCTCAGCTCCGTATTCCACAGCCATATCAGCAACCTGACGCGAACCGACCACATTGACCAGCACAGCTTCACAGGGATTTTCCTCCATTAACGGAACATGCTTATAAGCAGCAGCATGGAAGATCACCTGAGGGTGATAGATATCGAACACCATACGAAGACGCTCTTTCACGCGGACATCTCCAATGACAGGAACAAAATCAAGACCGGGATAATTCTTCTCAAATTCCAGACGGACATTATGCAGAGGTGACTCGGCAGAGTCAAACATGATCAGTTTCTTGATATTCATCTGAGCCAATTGCCGGCAAAGCTCGCTACCAATACTACCGGCAGCTCCTGTCACCAACACAACCTTGCCACAAAACTCAGTCATCACCTCCTCCATATTAATATGAATTTCTGAGCGACCCAGCAAATCCTCAATCTTGATAGGACGTACCCACTGGTGGAAACTTCCGTTTTCGTCAGCCTCACTAATACTCGGAGCTATCAGTGTTTTCAACCCGTTTCTTTTACAATACTGAAGCAAACGTCCTTCCTCTTCACGGGTATTCTCATAGCGGGCAAACAAGATGCCTCCGATACATTTCTTACGAATCAGTTTATTGAAGCACTCTTCATCTTTAAAAGAATAAACAGGAAGATCAGCCACACGCCGAATAGAATTACCTGTTCCGTAAATACAAAAGCCTACAACTTTATAATGAGAACTGTTCAGTAACCGGACTTTCAATGCCACACTCTTATCATCAATGCCATAAATCAGAATACGCATATTCTTTTTATTCAGTACATTCAGCAAGAATTCATAAACAATAATCAACTGTATACGAAACCCAACCATGACAATAAAAGTAAGCATAGCATCAAACAGTACAAAAATTATTTTCTGACTGTTATGTAATCCCGTCTGTGGCAGGAGAAACCAAATGACAATGGCTATGCAGACAGCCTTTATGAGCACACTTCCCGCCAACCTCCATAATTCCTTCAACTGGGAAAAACGAATCGTATTACGATAAGTATGAAATAGAGTAGCCCCCAAAACACTCGATATAACTGAAACCGCCAAGATATGGAAAAGTGAAACTATTTCTTTGGAAGTTTCCGTAATATAATGAATGCCAATAAATGACACCCAAGTACACAGTAAAGCTATGAATGTATCGATTCCCAATACAACCCAATAGCTAAAGTAGTTTTTCTGTAAATAATGAATAAAACGGTCAAATGCGTGTTTCATAATTTAAATCCCCCCAATTAATTATCATATATTATTACAACGCTGATTATAAGCAACTAGAATAATAGTATAAATCGTACATAATTATATTATTTCTATCAAATCAGGATTTACTTCTACACCCACCGAAAAGAAATTAGGCAGTTCGACAAGAAGACGTTTGACCTTAGAGCCACGGGTAGTAAGCAGACGGCCTTCATAACCTTCAAAAGGACCTCCAATAATACGGATCATACGACCATACATTGTATCGCTTATCTCTTCAGGTAAATAATATTTAGGATTTTCCGAACCTCGGACAGCACGTATAAAACGCTCCATATCCAAATCGGCAACCATCATAGGCTGACAATAACCGCCACCTTTCTGGTAACGATATTGAAGGGTCGGTATTTTACGAACAAACAGATCTAGAACTTCTCTTGTATCGTGAATAAAAAGCAGGTCCTGCATAAACGGTACTTCTTCACGGATTCGTTTGCCATTTTTCAACTTTAACCGCCATTGCATAGGAGTAAATACTTCTAGATGTTCATCACTGAGCTGCTTATAAGCAGGCAATTTAGCATTGGGACGTTTGAGGTCACGCATTACATACCAATGCATCCGTTGTTCATTCTTCAGAAGCGCCATAAAACCTCAAGACAATTATCCTAGTCCTGCCCGATCATATATAGAACTATATATCAAGCAGTTACAATCAAATTCTACAAAAATAAGAGATTCCTCCCCGTTATTATCAGACTGTTTCATCTTCACCATACAAGATGCATTCAAGGTCTATTTACAACCTTACTTCTTATTTCTCTCTATAAGATAAATAACAGGGTGTAAATTTTAATTTAACAACTTAGATATCAGATAATTACAATCGTTATATAATTAATGATAATTAAACATTTGTTAAGTAAATCCTTCTCTAGAAGAAGCAATTACCCAAAATTACATCTGTTTTATGCTGTTATTTCCAATAAATTACGTACCTTTGTACCCGTTAGTATTTCTCTTATAGAGAGAACTATATTTTGCTAAACAAATTTAGCTTATATCAATATTATCCCTTCTTGTAGTTTCTCTTTAATAACCAGTACGATATCATTATAGAATTAAGAATGATGTATAATGACTATTAGATCGTATCCGGATCCTGTTTTACTTTGTTATATCCTTACTTTAGGAAAGTTTTAATGTGCAAAAAAAGTAACAGCAAATCATACATATCCTTTGATACATATTTCCGATTTACAGTTTCATGGCTATATGGTAGATTATCTTATCTCTACAATGATTTAAGAATAAGACTATTTGCCTTATCTACCAAAGAAGTATCCAATGAGGCGAGATAAATGCGGGTAGTGTTCTCCGAGTCGTGTCCCATAGCTTCACTGATAACAGACAAGGAAATATTTTTACTCTTGGCAATGCTAGCCCAGGCATGGCGGGCAACATACGTAGTTAAAGGTATAGATAACCCCAACCGCATCCCAAGTTTTTTCAGTTTTTGATTCACCAAATGGGCAGTTTTCTTATACTGTTTCCTTCCGTCTACCTCCATATCTCGTATAATAGGTAGCAGGTAAGGGCTCCCCTGAGTATCATACCTGTCAATTATTTCTTGCATTGGCTTCTCCCATTTGATAAATAATTGTTGCCCCGTCTTCTGCCGGCGATAAGACAGAATTCCGTTCTGCAAATCTTTCTTTCTCAAAAAAGCCATATCAATGAATGACATACCACGGGTATAAAATGAAAACATGAAAATATCTCTCGCATAAGCTAGAGAAGGACTCTTTGTCAGATCAAGTTCCTTTAAACGGCGAATCTCCTCTAACGGAATAGCACGTTTGACCGTCTTGTCTATCCCTGTATAAACATATTTAAAAGGACTTCGCTGAACCGTCAAGCCCTTCTCCACAGCACGATTATAAATAGCCCGAAGATTCCGCATATAATAAGAGGTGGTATTCGGACAAATACCGGTAGACTTCAAATAACTCTCATATTTCATCATCAAACTGGAATCAACTTCTTCCAGCAGGACATCTTTCTCTTTCCGGAAACGTATGAAACTGTTTAATGTAGTCATATAAGTTTCAGCGGTACGGTGTTTGCCAATTTGATTTAACTCCTTGATAAGATGAAGAGTAAAGGATATGAAACCACTATGCTCTGTGGATGCACAATAAAGTTCCACCAAACTATCTGAAGTATAAGCAATGCCTGAACGCTCAAGACGGGTAATAATATTCTTCAGCCTTACACTATCCTCCAACAGAGAATTTTTCAAAGAAAGCAAGTAATCTCTCCGACTTTCACTAGTTACCGAAGACAGGACAACCTCCGAATGTACCGCGTCCCATTCCGCAGGAAACAACTTGTATCCGGTATGTATTTGTCTTACTATACGCTTATGAATCACTTGATAGAAAAGTGTACCTTCTTTCGTAGCGACGGAAGATGCACGGAATTTTACTTTTACTGTTGCCATACAAAATTATTTCTCAAAATCAATATAACCAAACGTAAACTCATAGATATTGAATGATCCGAATAAAACGTTTTATCCGAATTTTACAATAACCACTCTCTATAATTCACATTCCACTATTTCTTCACTACAGAACATACAATTATCGAAATAACTTGCCGCTTTACCTTATTTTAATAACTAATTCTTATTTTTTATGCAATATGTAACACTATCAGCGCTCAACAACAACACTAAATGCAAAAATCCCTCAATAATCTACTGATTATCAAGGGATTCATCTGTGACCCCGGTGCGATTCAAACGCACGACCTTCAGAACCGGAATCTGACGCTCTATTCACTAAGCTACGGGGCCATTCTTTTTATGCGAGGACAAAAGTATAAAAAATCTTCTCATCTTCCTAATGATTCTTCTTTTTTTATAGTTATTAAGGTACCCACACCTGTTAACACTCTGTTATTTTGAAATGCTTTATAGCACATACTTTATCAATTTGACAATCTTTTAGAGAAATCTCAATACATATATCATTTTTATTCCTATCTTTGCCGACAATTAACATTTAACAAACCTATGAGTTACTTGATAAAACCTAAGAACTACAAACCGCTTCTCGACCTGAAACAGACCGAGCTGGGAATCAAGCAAATAAAAGAGTTCTTCCAATTAAACTTATCATCCGAACTACGCCTGCGACGTGTGACAGCCCCCCTGTTTGTGTTGAAAGGCATGGGTATCAACGATGATTTGAATGGAATAGAACGACCTGTTTCTTTCCCGATAAAAGATTTGGGCGACGCACAAGCAGAAGTAGTTCATTCACTGGCTAAATGGAAAAGACTGACCTTAGCCGATTATCACATTGAACCGGGATACGGTATCTATACCGACATGAACGCAATCCGCTCCGACGAGGAACTGGGTAATCTACATTCACTTTATGTAGACCAATGGGACTGGGAGCGTGTTATTACCGACGAAGACAGAAACGTAAACTTCCTGAAAGAAATCGTTAACCGCATTTATGCAGCCATGATTCGCACAGAATATATGGTATACGAAATGTATCCTCAAATCAAGCCGTGCCTGCCTCAAAAGTTACATTTCATCCACTCTGAGGAGTTACGCCAACTCTATCCGAACCTGGAACCTAAATGTCGTGAGCACGCTATCTGCCAGAAATACGGTGCCGTATTCATTATCGGCATAGGCTGCAAACTGAGCGACGGCAAGAAACATGACGGCCGTGCTCCGGACTACGACGACTACACAACAAACGGCTTGAACGGCCTGCCCGGACTAAACGGCGACCTGTTGCTTTGGGACGATGTACTGCAACGTTCTATCGAACTTTCGTCTATGGGTATACGTGTAGACAAAGAGGCCTTGCAACGTCAGTTGAAAGAGGAGCACGAAGAAAAAAGACTGGAACTCTATTTCCACAAGCGCCTGATGAATGACACTCTCCCGTTATCTATCGGTGGAGGTATCGGACAGTCACGTTTGTGTATGTTCTACCTTCGGAAAGCACATATCGGAGAAATACAGGCCAGCATCTGGCCCGAAGATATGCGCAAAGAATGCGAAGAACTTGATATACACCTTATATAATTGCTATGAACGTACAAATAGAAGAAAGTTGGAAAACACATTTGCAACCGGAATTTGACAAGGACTACTTCCGCACACTTACAGAATTTGTAAAAAGCGAATATAGCCAATATCAGATATTTCCTCCCGGAAGGTTGATATTCAATGCTTTCAACCTTTGTCCTTTCGATAAGGTAAAAGTAGTAATCATCGGACAGGATCCGTATCACGGACCGGGTCAGGCACACGGACTTTGTTTCTCCGTTAACGACGGAGTACAATTCCCGCCCTCACTGGTGAATATATTCAAAGAGATCAAAGCAGATATAGGAACAGATGCTCCTACCACAGGAAACTTAACCCGCTGGGCCGAACAAGGTGTACTGCTGCTCAACGCAACACTGACTGTACGTGCACACCAAGCCGGTTCTCATCAAAACCGAGGTTGGGAGACATTTACCGACGCCGCTATTCGTGCCCTGGCAGAAAGCAAGGAGCACCTGGTGTTTATCTTATGGGGCTCGTACGCTCAAAAGAAGGGAGCTTTCATTGACCGGAACAAGCATTTAGTGCTTACCTCTGCACACCCTTCTCCCCTATCCGCCTATAACGGTTTCTTCGGCAACAAGCATTTCAGCCGGACAAATGATTATTTAAAAGCACATGGAGAAACGGAAATCAACTGGTAGTTGAATACAGGTTGAGAGTTGAAAAAGAAAATGGCTGCGCTATTACCCAATGAATAGCACAGCCATTTTCTTTTTCCATAATATTGCAACAATGCAATTATATATCTTTCAACTCTACGCTTATCCTAGTACCACTGGATATTACTTTGCGTCTGGCTTCTCTGTTCATACTTCAAATCCTGAAGAATGCTTGCATTTGCCCGGATAGTAACATTATAATATCTCCACCGTCCGAAAGGTGAAAGACTGGCGGACAAGTTGAAACAGTGCAAATCGCGGGAAATCGTACAAGAAGTTTGTGTGATCTCCTTTGCCTGGAAGTCGTAACCGGAGTTGAATGAAAGCGACCAGTTATTGGATATTTTCACGTTTCCGTTCGCGTTGATATTATGTGTATACGTATAAGGATATCTCATAGAGTGGCGGTTAATAGGCTTCGTTCTATCTTCACGGATATTGAACGAATAACTAAAACTCAAAGACCAAGGCATTTTGAATACCTGATAACCGTCCGAGTCCGCTTGCGCATTCTCGACCTTCTTAGTGACAGTTCCGTCTTCCTCCGAGCCTTCCGAATCTTCATCATCACCTTCCGGCTTCTTCTTATCCTTATCTTCATCCTCTTTCGGTCCGAACCACTTCTTCCAAGTATCATTATTGAAAGTATAGTTAAATGAAGAACCATATCCCTGGAAACGTCCGAAGCGACCATACGACCACTCCGTCCGGTTACCGGTAACTACATTACCGCTTTTATCAAAAGTATAAGCATACGTAGCAAATGACGCATTCATATTAAAGGTATAACTCTTGGTCAACTTCAAACGAAGATTTATGCTCAAATCACTCCACGGCCGTTCCTTTGCCGCCATATTATAAGACATATTTGCACTCAAGTCATCAATAAGGCTCACTTTCTTGACCGTATCTTCTTTTGCGTCGTAATACTTCATTTCCAAGTTATTGGCAATCGAGAAACTGACTGTTCCCGAACCTTCACGGGAAGGAACGCCATAAGGCTGTCCGGTAAAAGGAGAATAATATTGTGTATCACCGTTATAATCAGTATACTCCTCCCAATACTTGCTAAATCCCGGAGCACCGCTCAGGCTAACTTGTGGCGTAAACACATGACGAATCTGTATTTCCTTTTTCTTCATGAAAAGAGGTTTGTACATACCATACAATTTGGTGCTCAGACTCAAACTTGCCGAATAGTTGGATACCCGGTAGAAACCGTTAATCGTATCGCCCGGCAATGCCTCCAGTCTACGCGTTTCCTCATTATATTGCTGATTTACCTTACGGGTATACCAACGTTCCGTATAATTCACCGAAGGATTAACCTGCAAATATTTGAACAGAGTAAAAGTAGCGCTGATAGGGATATTATGATTCATCGCATTTTCCCATTCGCTCAGTCCGGCTTTGAACAGACGGTCGTCTTTCGTACGGATACTGTTTGTCAGACGTCCTGTATAGCTAAGAGAAATCTTTTCATACCAGCGTTCTTCCCCGGCCGCTTTCTTGCGTTTGAACGGGAAGAGACGGCTCAACGATATATTCAAGTCGGGCAACGTCACCGCAATGGAAGAGTCACGCATGGTCTGTGCAATATTGGTCGTTCCGGAAAGCGTCAGACCGATATCAGGGAAACTGCGTGAATAACTGATACTTGATGTTTTGGTATTCTGAGTCAACAACTGTGAATTATAAAGGTTGTTGATATTTGAGCGTTCGTAGCTACTGGTCGAGAAGTTTACACTGGCAGAGAAAGTACTGTTCGGACTCGCCTTGGCATCCTGGCGATGATTCCAGACAATCTTAAAGTCCTTGGCAACTGCATAATCCGGCATCCCTTTGTCCCCCGTCTTAGTGACCTGATAATCCGCTTGCAGCGTACCGGAGTATTTATATCGTTTATTATAGTTGGTCAATCCGGAAAGTCTCCACGAACCTTTGGTAAAGATATCTCCCGTCATTTTCAGGTCCATGATGTCACTGATAGCAAAATAATATCCGCCTTCTGCCAGACCGAAACCGCGACTGGAGTCGTCCATATAAGTCGGCATGATGAAACCGGAAGAATAGCTGCTGGAGAACGGGAAGAAAAAGAACGGAACAGCCAACGGCAAAGGTACATCTTCCACCACCAGATAAGCAGGTCCCGTCACTACATTCTTTTTAGGACGCACCTTGGCCCTTGTCAACTGCATATAGAAGTGAGGATGGTCATGGTGGTCACAAGTCGTATAGCGCCCATGCTCCATAAAAATTTCATCATTGGCCCCCTTCTTGGCTTTGCTTCCGGTCACGTATCCTTCCCCCTGTTGAGTTACGATTTCGGTGATTCCCGCTTTTTTAGTTTTGAAGTTATACCGGATAGTTTCCGTATCATAAGCGGTATCTCCCTCTTTAAATACAGGTTTACCTTTTTCCACTCCCAAAGAGTCTTTGATACCGTAGGCGTGCACCGTACTGCTATCCAGATTCATTGAAATAACTTCCGCTGCCAACTCTATATTCTGGTAATTAACTTTTCCGCTACCATACAACGTAGCGGCTCCGCCCAAAGTAAAAACTGTGGAGTCGTTAGATTCATAAATAACCGGTGCGTCGAGCGGTTGTTTCTTCTTAGCCGGTGCGATAGAGTCCATGCGTACCGTAACCGTATCTGCTTTCAATGAATCATTTCCGTGGAGGGAATCATTCTGTGCAGTATTGGGGGCAATCATTCCTCTTCTTCGACGTTGAGACGTAGCCTCATCGGGAAGCATCAGTAAGACAATCAGCAGTATAGATGATATAAGTATTTTTGCTTTCAATGGCGCCATTAACTAATAGTTTACGCTTGAAGTGGCAAAAGTACACAATCTTCACCAAATATGAGTTAGAATCTTCGTTATTTAATTATTTTTTAGTGCTATAAAAAGAGAGAACACCATCT
>ERZ1673753.1376-NODE-1376-length-22333-cov-4.358201_pt1 | contig 22333 bp, 12 predicted proteins | sample MGYA00580201_ERZ1673753 | MGnify/ENA primary metagenome ERZ1673753 (study PRJEB41218, sample SAMN15661747) | gut metagenome | host: Homo sapiens | place: Canada: London | collected 2015-08-20/2019-03-30 | study: EMG produced TPA metagenomics assembly of... | reverse complement strand
ATAATACCGGTATCAAAAATAATTCTGATAAAGGAGCGAAAATTTACTATGAGAATGATTTTGAACGAAACCAGTTACTTCGGAGCGGGCTGCCGCAAGGAGCTTAAGACGGAAATGCACGGGCGCGGTTATAAAAAAGCTTTTGTCGTGTCCGATAAGGATTTGGTAAAATACAACGTGGCAAAGCTGGTCACCGACGAGCTGGACGCTATGGGAGCGGAGTACGTATTATATGACGACGTTAAAGCTAATCCTACGATAAGCAACGTTCAGAACGGCTATAACAAGTTTAAGGAATTCGGCGCCGACGTCATTATAGCAATAGGCGGCGGTTCGGTTATCGATACGGCCAAAGCGATAGGAATTATTGCGACCAATCCCGATTTTTACGACGTAAAGTCGCTTGAGGGAGTGGCGGACACCAAAAACAAGGCGTTTCCCATCATCGCTTTTGCGACCACGTCCGGCACTGCGGCGGAGGTTACAATAAATTACGTCATAACCGACGAGGACGCCGGAAGAAAGCTTGTCTGCGTCGATCCCCACGATATTCCCGTCGTGGCGTTCAACGACGCGGAAATGATGAAAAGCATGCCCAAGGGGCTGACCGCGGCTACGGGTATGGACGCTCTCACTCATGCGATAGAGGGCTATATTACCAAGGGAGCGCACGAGCTCAGCGATCTTTTGTGCTGGAACAGTATTAAATTTATTGCCGAAAACCTCGAAAACGCTGTCAAAAACGGCGCGGACGACAAGGCGCGCGAGGGCATGGCAATGGGAAGCTATGTCGCCGGCATGGCATTTTCCAACGTCGGCTTGGGCATAGTTCATTCTATGGCTCATCCCTTGGGCGCAAGATACGACATTGCTCACGGCGTGGCCAACGCGCTGCTGCTGCCCTTCGTCATGGAATTCAATATGTCCGCGGCAAAGGTCAAGTACGGCGATATCGCGCGCGCAATGGGCGTGGATATCAAGGGCAAAACCGAAGGCGAGGCGGCTAAAGCGGCAGTTGACGCGGTAAGAAAACTTAGTAAGTCGATAGGTATTCCTCAGCGCCTGTCGGAAATCGGCATAAAAGAGGAGCAGCTCCGTCAGCTTGCCGAGGACGCGATTATCGATCCCTGCACCGGCGGCAATCCCAAGGACGTTACTGTGGACGATATTCTGGAAATCTATAAAAAAGCGCTGTAATTTCAACGTGGCTTTAAGCGCCCGGCCGATCAGGTCAGGGCGCTTGTTTTATAAAGCCGGACGGCGTTTTAGTTTAAGCCGCCGGCAAGGTTATTTATCGTTCCTAACGGCAAAACCTGTGCAAAAAAATAAATACGCGGCAAAGCGTCTCTTAAAAATTTTGCTTTGACCGGACTGTAAAATTGCTTCCGGCGGACTTCCGCAATAAATGGGGCTGCGTTCAGCCGATACGCAAGACTTTAGCGAATAAAGCGCATTAACGTTTTTGCCGGGCACGGAGCGTTTCAATGTAAGCGTAAGATTAAAGCGGGGTAAAAGTCATTTTCAAAAAACAGCGTAACCATTTGGAAGATGGCTTTTAGCTCGCATATTCGATAAAAAATAAAGGCTGTAAACAGGGGTATTGACCTCAGTTGAAAAATATAGTATAATGTATTTAAATAAGGCGCTTATTGCAGACGGAGGAAAACGTATGTTAAATTCTGTGGAGGTTAACGGCCTGTTCGGCAGGTTCGATTACCGCATCGGGCTTCAGCCCGAGGGGATTACCGTGCTTACAGGTCCTAACGGCTTTGGAAAAAGCACGCTTTTTTCGCTTATAGACGCGGTATCAAAATGCGACAGTACGGTTTATCGCCGCACTCCGTTTGAAAGTCTGCGGCTTGAGTTCTCGGACGGAAAAGCCTGCGCGCTTAAAAAAACCGGCGGCAGTATTTATTTGAACGGCGTCGAGCTTTCCGCTGACGGCGGCGTTTCGGCGGAGGAAAAAACCGCTGCGCGCTCGCTTGGTCCTGTCAGACTGATCGGCAGCCGCCGCCTGTTCGACAGCGCGATGAACGACGAGGCAAAGCTTGCCGAATATATAGCTGCAATTAAATCGATACCTGCAAGACTGGGGGAAAAGCTTTCCGCCGGCGGAGACGGTACCGAGTCTCGCGCCGGTCTTTTCAAGCGCTTGCTGACAGACAAGCTGGCCTTTAAGATTCCCGTTACGGATAAGGCCGAAGGCCTGTATTTTCTTGACGGCGACGGCGGCAGACTGGCTTTTACGGATTTATCCGCAGGAGAGATACAGATAACCGCGTTTTATTACGAGCTGTTGTTTGAGTGCCCGGGGGATGCGCTGCTGCTTATGGACGAGCCGGAAATTTCCATGCATATCGTCTGGCAGCTGGGGCTTATTGACGATTTAAAGGCAATACTGTCCGTTCTCGGCGGCGCGCGGGCGGTTATAGCCACTCATTCTCCTCAGATACTCGGCGGACACCGCGACCTGCAGGTGGATCTCGGAGAGCAGTATGAGCGCTAATTCGATATTCTCAAACCTGACGGCCGAAAACACCGCCGCTGAAATAAGCCTGATTTTAAGCGCGGATTACAAGCGTAAAAAAACGGTGATACTGCTCGAGGGCGAGGACGACGTAAAAGTTTTCAGATTTCTTGTCAGCCGCGACGTTACGCTTATAAAGGCCTACGGCGCTTCGACTACCGTGGATAAGTTTATGCCGGAAAATTTCCCCGACGAAAAACGCGTCATCGGCATACGCGACCGCGACTATCAGGAGAAAAAGAAATTCAACCGCATATTTTACTGCGATCATTGCTGCTGCGAAATGATGCTTGTCAGCGACGACGAGACCTTTCAGAGAGTGGCCGTAAATTTTTACCGCGGCAAACTTTCCCCCGAAAAACTTAGGTACGAGCTGCTTAAAAAGCTTTTTTATATTTCCGCCTTAAGGCTGTGCTCGGACAGATACCGCTGGGCCTTGAGAATATCTGATACGGATCTGAATAAAATCGTAAACCCGCGGCTTACTCCCGGCAAAAATGCCGCGGTAGCGTTTGTAAACGCTTATAATCCCAAAAACAAAGTTGACGGCGCGCGGCTTAAAAAGCTTGACGCGGTGCGCGATACGGGCAGGCTGGCAGATTACCTCGATATCACCAACGGGCACGATTTTGTGGAGGCTTTGCGTATTTACTGCGCGGAAAGCTCCTCTCAAAACAAGCGCCGTTCGGTTTCGGACAAAACTCTTGCCGGAGCGATAAGATGCGCGTATTCGCTGCACGCGTTTGAAAACACGCGTCTTTACGCCGAGCTCAAGCTTTACGGCGAGGAGAACGGCTTGTCCGTCGTGGCCGAATGATTTTGCCGTCCGGCAAAAGATTTTTTCCGGCGCGTTCGCGTCAAAAAAAGTCCTGCTTGAAAACGTAATGTCCGGCAGGGCTTTTTTCGTGTTTTTACGGCGCGTTTGAGTTGTTTCCGGCCTTAACCGCGTCCGGCTTGTCTTTACTGTCGCTGCGATTTTTTTAAAAGCCGGTTTTTTGCTTTTACGGCGCGTTTCAGTTTAAGGTGTTTCGGTATTCCTCGGCCGCCGTCATAAAAATACGCGCAGGCGAAACGTACAGCACGGGCAGGGAAAATTCCTTGGCCAGCTTTTTGATGCGCTGTTCGTTTTCCGGCCGGTATTCCGGTTCAAGGCTTATTGCGAAATTGCACGCGCCGCGGATTTTTTTCAGAATAAAGCCGACGCGCGCGTCGCCGCCCGTCAAAACCGCCGCTTTCGCTTTGCCGGTATTGTAAATCTTTACCGTCCCCGACCTGGTAAACGGATCGGAAACGGAGCAGCTGTCCGTCACGTCGGTAAGCTCGCCCTTATGCGCGACCGCGGCCGAAAGTTTTTTTATGCCGCCGTAATTCAGCATGACGCCGGCGACAACCGTATTGTTTTCCCGCTCGCTCAGCTCGGCTACGCGTTTTAGGTATTGGGTTTCGCCGCCGATTTCTCTGAATAAGTCCACCGGCTCGGAAAACGCGGCGTGCGACAGCACCGTAATGTCGCTTTTTTGCGTGCCGCTTTCGTAAAGCGCATAGGACTCTATGTCCGCCGCCGACGCGGTAATAGATATCAGGCCCAATTCAAACTTTTCCATAGTCCATACTATGTCGCGCGCGCCCGCAAAGTGAAAACGCTTTTTCCGCGCCGTTTGCGCGGCATTAAGGTTTTAAGGCGAGGGTATTTTTTTCTTTGCCGCCGTCAATAATTTTTATGCGTTTTTCCGCGTCCTGCCGGTTTGCCCGTGCTTCTTTCCCGGCTTGCCGCCGTCCGGCTGCAGTAAGCTCCAAGCCCGCGATTTATAAGATAAAGCCGGCGGAGGCGTTTATATAAGCATGAAAAGTCAAGTAATTTTATAGAATTTACGTATGTGAAACGATGACGAAAAGAACAAGAGCAAAACGGAAAAACGCGGTTTTTAGTTGACGGAAATTCAATTTCGGGATATACTTACTCCGTCCGGGAAAGAAGCGCCCGGAAAATAAGGAGATTAAGAAGAAGTATGAGCATCGTTACTATTGTGGGCGCCGGCATGATGGGCTCGGCGCTGGCGTTTCCCGCAAGGGAAAACGGGCATGAGGTAAGACTTGTCGGCACGCATCTCGACCGGGAAATCATCGACGTCAGCAGAAAAACCGGCAGACACCCTAAGTTTAACAAGGATTTTCCTGAGGGCGTGCGGTATTATCAGATCGAGCAGCTTGCCGACGCGCTGAAAAACGCGGACGTCGTTATCGGCGGCGTTTCCAGCTTCGGCGTGGACTGGTTCGGCGAATACGTGCTTCCGGCCGTACCCGAGGACGTGCCTGTGCTGACCGTTACGAAAGGACTTATGGATACCGAGGACGGCGGACTTGTATGTTATCCTCATCTGTGGCGCGACATGCTGGCGGAAAAGGGACTTAAGCGCAATCTTAACGCAGTCGGCGGTCCGTGCACAAGCTACGAGCTGGTTGCGCACGACCAGACCGAGGTGTATTTCTGCGGCGACGATCCCGAAACCTTAAGAAGGCTGAAAGCAATAATGTCAACGGATTATTATCATATATCTCTGTCCGACGACGTTATGGGCGTGGAAAGCGCGGTCGCTCTCAAAAACGGGTACGCCCTGGGCATTACGCTTACCGTCGGAGTAAATCAAAGAGTTTTCGGTCCGGACAGCGAGCTTCATTACAATTCGCAGGCGGGGGCATTCGGTCAGGGCGTGCGCGAGATGCGCAAGCTTATCGCCATGCTGGGCGGCGGCGACGACAACATTATAGTGGGAGCAGGAGACCTTTACGTCACGGTTTACGGCGGCAGGACGCGCCAGATAGGAATTCTTCTCGGCAGCGGACTTTCCTTCGAGGAGGCGACCGAACGGCTTAAGGGAGTTACGCTCGAGTCGATAGTCGTGGCCACCCGCGTAGCGCGCGCGGTAAAAAAGCGCGCCGAAAAAGGCGAGCTTAAGCTGAGCGATTTTCCGCTTTTGATGCACGTTGACCGGGTGCTGAACGAGGGCGGGGCCGTCGATATCCCGTGGGAGGCCTTTACGGAAGAAAAATTCCGCGGATAACCGCGGCCGTTTATGCGGACAAGCCGGTGACGACGACAGTATTGCCGGCCAAATATATAAAATTATAGGAGGACATAAAAATGAAAGGATTAAAGGGCAGTAAAACCGAAGCCAATCTGATGGCGGCGTTCGCAGGAGAGTCTCAGGCGCGCAACAAATACACTTACTTTGCGTCAAAGGCTAAAAAAGACGGCTTTGTTCAGATAGCGTCGATTTTTGAGGAGACCGCCAACAACGAAAAGGAGCACGCTAAAATTTGGTTCAAGCTTCTGCACAACGGCATCGGCTCTACGGAGGAGAATTTGCTGGCGGCGGCCGAGGGCGAAAACTACGAGTGGACGGATATGTACGCGCAGTTCGCCAAGGAAGCGCGCGAGGAGGGCTTCGACTATATCGCGCAGCTTTTCGACGGCGTTGCCCAAATCGAAAAGGAGCACGAGGAGCGCTACCGCAAGCTGCTTGCCAACGTTAAGTCGGGCGAGGTGTTCGAGCGCAAGTCCGAAACCGTCTGGCAGTGCGCCAACTGCGGGCATATCCATATCGGCACGACGGCGCCGGAAACCTGTCCCGTCTGCGCGCATCCGCAGGCTTATTTCCAGATTAAATCGGAAAATTACTGATAAATACCCAAACGACGATCTTAAACGCCCGAAGTTTGTTCTTTCGGGCGTTTAGCCTTTATTACGGTTGACAAATCGTAATATAAATTGTATATTATTTTAGGCTTTAAGGAGTATAAATAAATGGATAAAGTTTGCATAAGTCTTGAAAACGGCAGTAAGATTAACCTGGAGCTTTTCCGGGAATACGCGCCCTTGTCCGTCGAGAATTTTCTCTCGCTTGTCAAGGAGGGGTTTTACGACGGTCTCTGCTTTCATCGCGTTATAAGCGATTTCATGATACAGGGCGGCGGATTTACTCACAGTGAGAGCGGCTTGCAGCCGAAAAAGGCGCCGCGCACCGTTAAGGGCGAGTTTGCTTCCAACGGGGTAAGCAATCCTCTGCGCCATACGCCCGGCGTTATTTCAATGGCGCGCACCTCGTATCCCGATTCGGCGTCGTCGCAGTTTTTTATCTGCGTAGAGGAGCTGCCCTATCTGGACGGACAATATGCGGCCTTCGGGCAGACGGCCGACGAGGAAAGTCTGAAAACCGCGGTGGAAATTTCCAAGACGGCGACAGGCCAGACCGGCGGCTACGGAGACGTGCCGCTTAAGCCGGTTGTAATAAAATCTATCCGGCTTATAGATTGACATTGAGTGGAGGGGACGATCATGAAAATCAAAAAACAGGATTTACATATCCGCGATCCGTTCGTTTTGGCTGACGGCGGCAGGTTTTATATGTACGGCACGTGCAATATGGCCAATTCGGCCGAATGCGGCGGCGACGGCAAAACGCCCGGTTTTTCCAGCTTTGTTTCCGACGACCTGGAGACGTTTGAAGGACCTTTTCACGCGTTTGACGGCGGAAACGGCTTTTGGGGAGAACAGTCCTATTGGGCGCCCGAAGTATATAATGTAGGCGGAGCGTACTATATGTTCGCAACATTTTTTTCCGACGAGGAGGGGCGCCGCTGTCAGATACTGAAAAGCGACAATCCGCTCACCGGCTTCAAACCCTGGTCGCAGCCCATCACGCCCGCCGGCTGGTGGTGTTTGGACGCCACGCTTTTTTTCCACGAGGGCAAGCCGTACTCGGTGTACTGCCACGAGTGGCTGCAGGTCAAAAACGGTGAAATGTGGATTACCGAGCTTTCCCCCGACCTTAAGTCCGCGGTCGGAGAGCCTAAGATGATTTTCAAGGCGCTTGACGCGCCCTGGGTAAAAAGCTGGGACGGAGGTAATGCAGTTACGGACGGGCCGTTTATTCATCGCAACGCCGACGGCAGACTGGTCATGATGTGGTCGAGCTTCAGCGACAAGGGCTATACCATGGGCATGGCCGTCAACGACGGCAAGGACGTTACAAGCGGCTGGGTTCAGCTCGATAAACCGCTTTACGCGGACGACGGCGGCCACGGTATGATTTTTGAAAAGGACGGCAGACTGTTCATTTCGATTCACGCGCCCAACTCCAAAACCGAGCGCCCTCATTTTATCGAGATACGCGAGACCGAGGACGCGCTGGAGCTTGTCTAAAAGCGCCCGGCAGGCCGTAATTTAAAGTAAATACCGCTTTATCCGGTTTGGTGCAGCACTCCGGACAAAGCTGAAATTTTAAGGAGAAACTTATGAAGACTACAAGGTTTATCGTACGTTCCGCCGTAATCGCTGCACTTTACGCGGCGCTTACGCTGGTTCTGGCTCTCGTTGCCTACGGGCCCGTGCAGTTCCGCGTCAGCGAGGCGCTGACAATTCTGCCGCTGTTTTTTCCCGAGGCGATTCCCGGACTGTTTATCGGCTGCTTTGTCGCAAATATTCCGGCCGGGCTTTGGGATATGGTTATCGGCAGCGCCGCGACGCTTGTCGCCGCTGTCGCCACCCGGTTTTCAAAAAAATCGGCTTCGGCATAATTCCGCCCGTCGTCGCAAACGCTTTTCTCGTGCCCGTAATTTTCCTTACGATGCCCGAGATTACCGAGCCGTATTGGTTTAACGTGCTTACCGTCGGCGCGGGAGAGCTGCTGTCCGTGGCGGCTCTCGGTATTCCGCTTTATTACGCGGTAAAACGCATGGTCGCGTCTCATCCGTCGCTGATGAGCTGACGCAAATTAAACGCAAACGTTTTGCAAAGGGACTGTTATTAACGGTCCCTTTTGCGTATAATATTACCGTATCCGTTTTATTTCCGTTATAAATTAAACCCGTTAAGGCGGCTCGGGCGGCAATGCTTTTTAGGCTTTAGGCTCAAAGAATTTATATAAAGATAAAATGTATGCGAAAGAAGCAATAAAAACAAAAAACAAGCAAAAAATATTGCATAAGTAGCATAATGCGTGGCAATATGCTGTCAAAAATAGCAAAAATACGGCCGGCCGGCAAGTTTTTTTCAGCAAAAAAATTCGTTTTATCTCTTGACAACCGTATACTAAATATCGTATAATCAATACAAATCGTATAAGGAGCGGTTTCCGCTTTTTATCGAGCTGGCAAGTAAGTTAATAAAAATTCCTTTAGGAGGGAGTATGAAGAAGAAATTTCTGGTAATGATGACGCTTTTGCTGTCTTTGGCAACAGTCATTCTTGCTGCGTGCGGAGGCACGGCTGCGGCGGAATTAAGCGTCAAGGACAATTACTTTACTCTCACCGACGGCGTTTATACTGCCGAAGTCGGCAGCGACGTTACCGAGGTGGACATTTTAAGTAAAGTAACGGTCAACGAGGGCTACGCCTTAAAGCTTTATTCGGATAAGGAGCTTACCGCAGAGGTAGAGGGCGCCGCCAAGATTTCCGTGGGCGTAAATACGTTTTACATAAAAGCGGAGCCGACGGGCAAGGGCGAGGCAAAATCCTTTACCGTAAGGATAACGCGCGCGGCCGAGTACAAGATTACCTTTACGGTCGGGGGAGAGGTGCATAAGGAAGTCACCGTTACCGCCGGCGGCAAGGTAAACGAATCGGACGTGACCGCTCCTACAAAGCCCGGCTATACCTTTGCGGGCTGGGAGGGCTTCGATTTTTCCGTTGCGCCTACCGCTAATATGACTGTAGAGGCTACCTGGACGGCCAACACCGATACGCCTTACAAGGTAGAGCATTACAAGCAGAATGCAAATAAGGACGGCTATACGCTTGCCGAGACCGAAAACAAGACGGGTACGACCGATACCGTCGCAACCGCTTCGGCTAAAACCGACGGTGAGTTTGCGGGCTTTGTCCCCAATCAGGGTATGAGCGTCATGTCCGGCGTTATCGCGGGCAACGGTTCGCTTGTGCTTAAAGTTTATTACGACCTTGTGCAGGTAGCGTACAAGGTGGAAGTCTATCTGGAAAATACCGCGGATAATAATTACGCTCTCGACAGCGATTTAACTGAAACTCTGTACGGCGACGACGGAGAATCCGTTACCTATACGCCCGATCAGATGACTGGTTTTACCGTGGACAGCGAAAAGAGCGACCTTACGATCGACAATCTCGACAGCGAAAATCCTGCCGGCAACGTCGTCAAGGTTTACTATAAGAGAGTCCGCGCTCAGGTTACGTTCAAGCAGGACGCGTCCGCCGCGGGCACGTCTCTTACCGCAAAGTACGGCGTCGGTCTTGTGAATGACGACGGAGCCGCGGTAAGCGCGCCCGAATTTACCGGCACGCCTTCCGACGCGTCCAAGGAGTTCTATTGGGCGCTCGACGGCGGTCAGGAGGCCGACTTTACGGCGCTTACGGCTGCCGTTACCGTCACCAAGGCGGAGAGAGTCGCCGAGTACGAGATTACCTTCGACCTGAATTTTGACGCCGATTACGACACGGACGGATATACTCCGTATCTTCCCGCAGACGCGCCCGAGAAATACGCTAAGGGCGACGAGGTAGTTTTCTTCGTTGCGGTAAGCGAGGATTTCAACAAGAGCGACGTTCAGTACGTGTTTAAGGCAAGCAACGCTTCCGCCGGCGCCGGCCAGGTCATCGACGTAGCGTATGACGAAACCGAGGCGGCTTATAAATATACGTTTACGGCCACCGCTCCCGGCGTCGTATCGCTCGAGGGCGAGTATGAGGAAAACGTTTACGAGGTTTCCGGTCAGCTTAACATGGCCGACTGGGCGGTCATCGATTCGTTCGACGACGTTACGGTAGAGCTGCATTCCGGCACCGACATCACGGACGTTGTCGTAAAAGCCGACGGTTCCTTTGCGGTTGACGTTAAAAAAGGCGTTTACAGCTTTGTCATCAGAGAAACCGGCGGCAGAGAGGTTGCCGTTAACGAGCTTTCGATTCAGCCTGCCGACTGGGAAGACGCTTTGACTTATGCGTACGACTTCGGCGATATCGCTGTCGGTCTGCCGGTCGTAAGCGGACTGACCGTTAACTTCGACGGCACAATCGATACGATTTCCGACGCGCAGACCAACGTTAATTTCGTCGGCTTCGAGGCTGACGAGTACGCCGTCAAGGTAAGAGCAAGCTTCAAAGGCGGCACCGAGGGCGATCCCGGCCTGGGCTTCAGGATTGCCAAAGGCGAATCCACCTTAGAGCTTGTGCTTATGAGTAGAGTTATACGTATAAACGGCAGCGGCTTTGATTGGAGCGCCGACAGAATCGATATTCCGCACGGATTAAGCAATATCTGGGAAAAGGAAGGACACGAGTTTGAATATACTCTGGTAAGATCCGCCAACGGCTTCCTGCTGTTAAGTCAGGTAATCGGCATCGATTCCGAGCCGGTCGTGGTCGCGCGCGTTTCCGCCGGAAAAGCCGAAATCGTTGCCAGCGGCGCATCGTACATTCTTTCCTCTAAGGCAACCGCGCTGATAAACACCGTGCTTTCAGGCGCCAATACCGTACAGTTTTACTCCAGCGTTAATATTGCCGGAGGCGCTACGCTTGACGCGACCTACACCAATTACGGCTATAAAACCGAGGGCATCAGCGGAACGGTCACCGTGCCAGACGCGCTTACCGGCGGCGTTATGACCGCTCAGGTAGCGGGCAATCCCGTTGAAAACGGTAAGGTGGTAATCGGCTCCGAGGTAGCAGTTTCCGTAACTCCCGACAACGGCAAAAAGATTTCCGCGTTTAACGTCAAGGTCAACGACGGCTCGTTCGAGCCCGTTACCGCCGCTTCTTTCGGAACGGTTACCGGCAACGTCAACGACGGCTACACGTTTACCTTCACCCTGTTGAACGCAGGCGACTCGTACGAGTTTGCCGCAGAGTTTGCAGACGCAGCCGTTAAGTACGACGTTACGGGCGCCGTAACCGATTTGGAGGGCAGCGCGCCTATTGAGGGCGTGCACGTAATCGCTTATATTGTTAACGACAGCGTGCGCGGCGATGCCTTCAGCGAGGCGGTCACCGACGTTGACGGCGCTTATACGCTGGGCCTCAGCGCAGGCGAATACGAGCTTGAATTTACGGCCGATAATTATTATACCCGCGTGGTAAGCGGCGTTACCGTTGCAGATCAGGCGGTAGAAATATCCGAGGCTACAGGGCTTAAGTCCTTTACGGTCGGCGGCTCTGTTACTGTAGGCGGCCGTGTGATAGAATCCAGCCCCGGCAAGATAATAGGCGCTTACGATTACGAGACCGATACTGAGACGGCGGCAACCTCCAGAGGTACCAACGTCGGCGACGGAAATTTCGTCTTCTCCGGCGTGACCGGTGAAAACGCTCTTATCAAATACACGATCAAGCTTGACGCCATGACGGGACAGACCGATACCGAATTCTGGCCGGGCGTAGGCATCAATATTTACAACTCCTCCAAAGATATTAACTTTAAGCTTATCCGCGACGGCGTTACCGGAACCGACGTCAACGGCAACATGTACAGCATCGAGGACGCTACCGACGTTTCGGGACAAAACGGCACGGTCACCGTTGACGTGATGTTTGCTAAGTACGGCAACGCGGTTTACGCTTTCTCCAGACCGCACGGCGAGGCAGAGTATAATTTCGTCTATAAGTTCGTTATATTCGACAGCTCGTTTGTCGGAACCGAGCTTGCTTACGGCTTAAGACTGTCGGTTAATCCCGCGTCTATCTGCTGGGTAGATTACTCTGATATGTCCATCAGCACCGAAGCCGGCGATATAGAGGCGGCTATTGCGGGCGTCAAGGACGTTGCAAGCTTTGATATCGGTATAGACGGCGGCAACAGAGTGCAGTCCGGCGTTGTTTGGGCCGGCGGCAGCGATTACCAGTTTATCGGCAACAACAGGACCAGAGCTTTGGATTCCTCCAAGACCTACGGCGACTTTATCGTTTCGGCTGATTTCATTACCGAAAAGTACGATACCAACGGAAAAATCGACGAGGGCAGCGAGCCTTGGCATAACCTCGGCTTTGCTATAGGCACCGACGCTGGCACAAGCTTCCTTATCGGTCAGGCCGGCAAGGGTATCCGTATCTGGTACAACTGGGATAACGAGTTCTCTAAGCCCGGCTCGCTTACCGCGCTGGCTCAGGACGCAAATATAGTCGATCCCTATATGGCTCAGGGCGGAAAGAGTAATTACGCAATGGGCGCTACCGTAAACTTCAAGCTTATCCGCAAGGGCGCGACGATTTATATGGTGCGCGACAACGTTTACCTTGCGCGTATCACGCTCGAGAACGATCAGGTTAAGCTGTATTACGCCGACGGGACGCAGGCCGATGGCTATTCCTTTACGGGCGACAGCGCCAAGATAGAAGGAATCTTTAAGGCGATTCTCCAGTCCGATCAGGTAATGCTCGGCTTGGGCGGCCAGGGCAACAGCGTGGTCGAATCCGGCGCAAGCAATTATACCGTAACTGCCGAGGGCGTCGACGCGGCTATCGCTGCGCTCGAGGCGGGACTCAAAAATTCGATTTCTGTTAAGGACGCCGAAAACGGCTCGTCCTCTATAAAGGTGGGCGGCGCGGACTATGTGCTCGGCACGACCGTAACCGCCGGCAAGGCTGTTACCGTAAACTTTGTTCCCTCCTCAAAATACCGCGTAGAATCCGTGTTTATGACGGTGGACGGCGATACCGAGGGCAAGATTGACGTTACCGCCAATCTTGACGATGCTGACGGTCAGGCCAGAAGCTATACCTTCAAGCCCGTTCACGACAAGAGCTACGAGTTTGAGGCGACATATGTCGAGATGGCTACGGTCGCTTCGGTTACCGGTAAAACGGTGGATCTCGACGATTCGCAAAAGGCCGTTTCCGGCATCACCGTCAAGGCGTACAACGCTTCCGACGCGCTTATTTCCACAGCGGTCAGCGGAGCCGACGGCGCGTTTGCTTTAAGCCTTGAGAGCGGAGAATATACTCTGCGTTTCGAGGCGCCCAACTATTACGCGTACGAAGCTACCGTTTCCGTTGAGGTCACTGCCGACGGCGAGACTATTGCCCTCCAAAACGATTTTGCTTTGAAGTACAAGACGGTAGGCGGTCAGGTTACCATAGGCGACAGAACCGTCGTATCCAACGCCACCGCTGGTATTAAGGGCACCTATGATTACGGCACGGATACCGAGACTATTCAGACCTACAGGACTCCCGGCCAGGGCGACAGAGATTTTGTGTTCTCCGACGTTACGGCGGCGGAGGCGGTTATCAAATATACCGTCAGCATCGACGATATGGCGGAGGCGGAAGCTTCCTTGAAAAAGGAATCCTGGCCCGGCATCGGCATAAGGATTTACAACGCAAGCGGCAATAAGTATTTCAATTTGCTGCGCCGCGGCGTAAAAGGCTCTGACAGAAGCGATTTGGGCACCGGCGCCGGCAACGATAAGTGGAACAAGCCTGCTTTGGGCGCCGTTGATTTGACCTTCAAGACCGGCGAAACCGTAGTTGCGGATCTTATGTTCGTAAAGACGGGCAAGTACGTTTACGCGTTCTCCAAGCTTCCCTCCGAGGATAAATACGAGCTCCGCTACGGATTCCTTAACGGAGACGCGGCTTTTCAGGGAGAAGTTGCTTACGGCTTAAGCGTAGGCTGCGGCGGAAGTCTTATATCCTGGCTTGATTATACAAATATTTCCATTGCCGCAGGTACGGAGGCCGTTACTTCTGCGCTTGCCGGTTACGATCTCAGCTTTGATTTGACCGTTCTTAACGGCACGGAATATAACTCCGGCGTTGCGGACAGGGGCGACGGCAATTTCAGGACGACCGAGCCTGACGCCAGAATGAATTTCCGTTCGACGGAAAAATACGGCGACTTTATCGCCTCCGTCAACGTTACCACGCGCAAGTATCCCTGCGGCGCTGTTTATGAAGGAAACGGCGACTGGAGCAACATGGGTATCGCTATCGGCGCAGATAAGGACAACGTGATGCTTATTTCCGCGGCCGACACGGGCTTCCGCGTATGGCACAACTGGGATAACGAGCTGCAGAAAACCGGCGATTCCACCGCGCTTGCAAACGACTCCTATATTACCGGCGCATATCTTGCTGGCGGCGGAGAATCCTTCCACGGAGAAAACGTCAGCACCAACGTCAAGATAATCCGTAAGGGCACGACGGTTTACGTAATCCGCGACGGCATCTATCTGTTCAAGCTGGCGCTCGAAAACGACGCTCTTAAAGTGATTTATTCCGACGGGACTGAAGCTGCCGGCTACTCCTTTATGTCTAAAGACAATAAGAAGGACGTGCTTGCCGTTTGGAAAAACATTATGAATTCCGATTCGCTTATGGTGGGCGTAGGCCTGTTCGGCAACGACTCGCTTATGGGCGGATTCGACAGCTATTCTGTGACCGAGACGGGCGTTGACGAGGCTATCGCCGCGGCCGAGGCCGGTATGAAAAACGAAATAACCGTCGATTCGGCTGAAAACGGAACCTCCGCCATAACTGTGGGGGGGGGAGCTTATGAAGCCGGCGCCGTTACGGCGGGCAAGGAAGTTACCGTTACGTTTACTCCTTCTTATGCTGAGGACGGCGACAAGTATATGGTCGAAAGTCTGTATCTTATCGTTGACGGCGACGAAGCGGGTAAAAGCGACGTAACGGGACGGCTTACCGTCGGCGCAAATCAGGTTGCCTCTTATAGCTTTAAGCCCGCTCAGGGCAAGAGCTACCGCTTCCAGGCGGTTTACGTCAAAATGGGCGCGGAAGGCACCTTGACCGGCAGCGTAACCTCTCTTGCTGACAGCCCTGCGGCATTGGCCGGCGTTACCGTCGGCGCCTATAACGCGGCGGACGTTCTTGTCAGCAGCGCGGTTACCGGAGATGACGGCTCCTTTGCTATCGAGGGTATTATCTCTGGCGAATACACGCTTAAGGCCTCTAAAGAAAATTATTTCTCCAGAAGCGTAGCCTATACGGCGACGGTTGAAAGCGACGGAGCCTCAATCTCCGTCCCCGACGCTATACAGCTTAAATATATGCCTACCGGCGGTACCGTTACAATAAACGAAGTCAAGCTTGCTTCCGATCTTACCGGTATCAATACGACGTACGATTACGATACCGATACGCTTTGGACGGGTACTCCCAGAAACGAAAAGGGCAAGGATCAGAGAAACCATATGTTTACCGATTTCGTTTCCTCGGACGTAGCGGTTGACTTTACCGTCAAGTTTGACGCCATGACGGACGTGTCCGAGGTCGAATGGTGGCCTGGCATTGCCGTAATGGCTTTCGACGGCGAAACAAATTCTCAGTTCCGCTTCCTGCGTTTCGGCGTAGTGGACGGCGGCAGTAACATCAGCACCGGTCCTAGCGATCTTAAGGGCGACTCTTGGGGCTTAGGCCAAACCAATCTTACTGGCGAGTACGGCGCAAACAGCGTGGATCTGCGCGTTGTCAAAAAGGGCAGCCGCGTATACATGTATTCCAAGTATTCGTCCGTAGAAAAATATTCGTTGGTTTATACCTACAAGCTTGACGAGACTTTTGCCGCTAAAGATCTTGCCTGGGGACTTACCTATGCGGTTAACTCCGCCAAATATTGCTATATCGACTGGGAGAATATTTCCATAACCGGCGATTCCGCGGCAATCGAAGCCAAGATTACCGAGGCCGGCGGAGAAAGCCTTTTCAACTATTCTCACAGCATCAACGACTCTGCGATTGACTCCAATAAGCCGATTTCCAGAATGAACGACGACTGGTACAGCTTCAGCGCCAACGGCACGTTTACTTACTCCAATATTGCCGCCAAGGAATTTATTGCCGAGGTCAAGGTAATGGGAGGACATGATCTTAATCTCGATATGCCTGGAGACGCTTTGGCCGACAGCTGGAATACCGCTGGCTTCGCTATAGGCGCTACCGATTACAACCGCGTTATCATAGGCGCGCAGGGCAGCGGCTTTAAGCTTTACCGCAACACCTGGACTAGTGACAGGTGGTCGGCCGGCAAGGATCTCAGCACTCACGATATGTTCAATCAGTACGGTAACGTTAACGGAGTCGAGGCCGTCAACAACAAAGTTGAGACTACGCTCAAGATCGTCAAGACGGCTGAAGCGGTTTACGTTGTGCGCGACAATCTCCTGTTCGGAAAGCTTGCCGCTGACGGCAAGGTTTACGACGCGCTCGGTAATTTGACAAGTTACGTGCTGCCCGACGTTTGGCCGGCCATCATGAGCGCCGATACCGTCGCTATAGGCGTGGGCTGCGTAGGCAACCAGGTTGTCAGCTTCGGCGTAAAGGACTTTACCGTCAATACCGACGCGGAGGCCGTTGCCGCCGCCGCTGCGGAGCTTGACGGCTATGCGCCCGCTACCAATACCGAGACGGCCAAATTCAACGCTTTCGACAAGATTTATCATTACGATAATTACAACTCCATAAGCTATTTCGGACCTGCGGGCGAAGACAAAATCAAAACGTACGGCGCTTTGCTCAAGGAGGGTACGGTCGGCATTGACGACAATTTCCTGATTCGTACAACCGTTTACAGCGTTGGCAGCGCCGGTACCAAGGCCGGTATCAATCTCGAATACAACGATCACAGCGTTTTATTCGGATACGAAAAGGAGGGCAACCGCATTTACGTGGTGCAGGGCAACGACTGGTACAATTACAACGATAATAAATTTGCCGTTACCGGTCTGCCTGAGGAGTGGAGTCAGCCCGACGGCACCGCCGCTAACGCTTTAGAGATTGTGCTTGTAAAGGTGGATGGAGAGTACTATATTTATCTCCGCCGCGCCTCCGGTACGGAATGGACTGTAGCCAAAATGATTGATCTTAGCGCGTACGGCATCGAGATTAACGACGGATCCGGCGTAGTACCGTTCGATTTCAAGTATAAGGTGGGTACCGACGGCGGATATTTATCGACGGCTACCTCTCTTAAGATAGGTATTGCGGCCCACGGCACTGCGTCTACCTTCGGCGGAACCGAGCTTGTTACGGACGAAGCTGAGATTCAGGACTTTATGACCGCAAATCCCGTTGTATAATTATTAAAAGACGTTAAAACGGAAAATATCCGGCGGAAGTTTTTTTCGCCGGGTATTTTATTTACGTCGGGTTTAATTATTTTTCAATGCTTTCCGGTGAGTTTAAAATCAAAACGGAAGACGGTACTGATTTTCGTTAAAAATGTTCGGCGTAAAAAAGGCCGCTTTTATAATAAACCGTTTGTTTCCAAGCGGGATTACAGCGTTTCCGCATCGTGTTTTAAGCGTGCTGACGTTAAAAAAATACATGCCGCAGGCTAAGCATTTTAGAAATTTCCGCTTCAGCTTTACCGCATTTTTCTTTAACTCGGGTAAAAGCGGACGGACGGCAAAACTTTCGTTGCTTTGTCAAAAAACTTTAAGAGTTCTTTATAATAAAATTGCCGGATACGCTTTGCTCAACGCGTTTTAAGTCTGTTATTCCATTTTGCGCGGCTAAAGCGGCGCATGCGCCGGAAAAAGTTTTAATCGTTTTTTTGCTTCAATATTAAAATCGCATTATATTCCGCGCGCTGTTCGCCGTTTTCGCTTGCATAAAATTCGTCCTGAGGTTATAATATACAATAGTCGGCGGATACGGAAAAGAACGTTTTTTCCGGTTTGCGCCGCTTATAAACGGGAGGTTAATTTATAAATGTACAGGACTTCTAATCCCACTATAAAAAACATGCAGAATTATTGCAGCGGAGAGGATCTTGCAGACGAGACTAAAACCGCGTCTTACGTCGGGGTTGCTCTTAAGGCGCTCTTGTACGTAGGGCTAGCTATTGCGTCCGCCGTGGCCGCCGCCGTCCTGCTTAACGTAAATACGGGGTTGGCCGGCGTTTTGCTGGGCGTGTCCGTGCTCGGCGCCTTTATCTGCTCTATGATAGCTTCCTTTATACCGGCGACGTGTCCGGTAAGCGGCTCCTTATACGCGATTTTCGAGGGTTTTGCGGTAGGCGCGCTTTCGGCTTTGTTCGACGCGTTTTATTCCGGCATCGTGCTGGCCGCGCTCCTGTCGACTTTCGTTACGTTCGGAATAATGATGGTGCTTTACGCTACCGGCGCTATCCGAGTGGGCTCGCGTTTCAGAAGCTTTATGATTTCGGCCTTGCTTGCAATCTGCGTCACGCAGCTGCTGATTTTCCTTGTCAGCTTATTTTTCGACGAGGTTTATTATATTTTTTACGGCAACGGCATTATCGGACTTTTGGTTTCGGCGGTTATGGTTGTATTTTCCGCGCTGTTTATCCTTATCGATTTATCCGATATAACCATGCTCGTTGACGGCCGCATGGACAAAAAATACGAATGGCGCGCGGCCTTCGGGCTTTCGGTAACGCTTATTTGGCTTTATCTGGAATTTCTGCGCTTTTTCGCCATAGTGTTTTCACGCAGAAGCAGATAAAACGATTCTGTTTAATAGAGGAAAATTTTTATGAGCAACGAAAAACCCCAAAGGCAGACCGGCGAGATAAAGCCGGCCGCGCCGCCCGCAAAAAAGCCGAGGCGTATTTCGCCGGCTCCGGAGGAAAAACCGGAGCTTAAAGCCGGCGCGCTGCAGGCGGAGGTAGAGGAAGCGATCGATCAGTCGGTGTTCGACGACGAACTGACTGCCGAGGACTATCGCGCAAAGACGCCGACTATAGACGGGAATTTTCTTTCCAAGGACAGAATGAAAAGCCCCAAAACCAAAACGCGCATACTTAAGACAACGGACGCGTTTATCAGCAATGCCGAGCGCTATTATCCGACGCTGGAGCAGGGCTTAAGCGAGGAGCAGGTCAACAAGCGCATAGAGGAGGGCCTTTTTAATTACAGCGGCGGCAGCAGCGGCAAATCGTACTTAAACATTTTTTTATCCAACATATTTACGTTTTTCAATATGCTGACGTTTGCGGTCGCCATTGCGTTGATCGTATTTCAGTCCGGCATTGAAAAACTGTTTTTCATGCTGATTGTTCTGCTTAATATTGCGATAGGAATTTTTCAGGAAATCCGCTCCAAGCGCACCGTGGAAAAATTAAAGCTGGTGACGGCGCCCACGGCGGTTGTAGTGCGCGACGGTGAAAAGCAGAGTATTCCCGTCGAGGAGGTTGTGCTTGACGATATAATGTACGTCGAGCTGGGTAAACAGATCTGTGCCGATTCGGTCGTAGTAAAGGGCGAAGCGGAGCTTAACGAGTCGCTTCTGACCGGAGAAAGCGTGCCCGTCAAGAAAAAGGCCGGAGACACTCTTTATTCCGGTTCTTTCGTTTCGGGCGGCAACTGCTATGCGCGCGTCGATAAGATCGGCGCGGCCAACTATGTGGAAAAGCTTACCAGCTACGCGAAAAAATACAAAAAGCCAAAGTCGGAGCTGCGCGAATCTATATCGCTGATTATTAAAATGGTATCGGTAATCATAGTTCCCGTAGCGGCGCTGCTGCTTTGGCTGGGCACCCGAAACGCCGAGGTCATAACCTGGGATACCTGGCGTACAAACGTGCAGCTTGTCGGCGGCGCGGTCATAGGTATGATTCCGGCCGGTATGTTTCTTTTGACGTCGGTGGCTCTTGCAACGTCCGTAATACGCCTTGCGAAAAAACGCACGCTCGTGCAGGATTTGTACTGTATAGAAATGCTTGCGCGCGTAAACGTGCTTTGTCTCGATAAAACCGGCACAATCACGGACGGCACGATGCAGGTGCACGACGTTATCGAAACCAAGGGGAACAATTTTTCCGTGCCGCTTAAGGATATAATCGGCTCTATGCTGACGGCTACGGGCGACAACAATCAGACGGCGCTCGCTCTGGCGGAAAAGTTCGGATATTCCCAAAAGCTTTCGCCTAAGGTCGTCGTACCGTTTTCCTCGCAGAAAAAACTGTCCGCCGTAACTTTCGAGGGAGAGGGCACGTTTATACTCGGCGCTCCCGAATTCGTGCTTAAGGACGTGGGCGTAAGATTAGACAAGATTATTACTGAAAACGCGCAAAACGGCTATAGAGTGCTGCTGCTGGCTCATTCTCCCATTGACATCACGGGCGACAGACTGCCCTCTGCGCGCCGTCCCGTCTGCCTGCTGGTAATAGAGGACCATATCCGCGAGGACGCGCCCGAGGTTATCAGATGGTTCAAGGAGAATAACGTTGCGGTCAAAATCATCAGCGGAGACAATCCCATAACCGTTTCCGAGGTCGCCGCTCGCGTAGGGGTGGAAAACGCCGCTCTGTACGTCAGTCTCGAGGGCATGAGCACGCGCGAGGTTATCGAAGCCGCAAACAAATACACCGTTTTCGGCCGCGTTACTCCCGAGCAGAAGTGCACGCTGATAAAGGCGCTTAAGGCCAAGGGCAATACCGTTGCCATGACGGGCGACGGCGTAAACGATATCCTCGCCATGAGAGAAGCCGACTGCTCGGTCGCCATTGCTTCCGGCTCGGAGGCGGCAAGAAACGTAAGCCACCTTGTGCTGCTTGATTCCAATTTCTCGTCCATGCCGGAGGTCGTCATGGAGGGACGCCGCGTCGTCAACAACATTCAGCAGTCTTCGACGCTGTTCCTGATGAAGACGCTTATGTCCGTTCTTCTGTCGGTAATCGCGGTCATAATGGCTTTTGCAAAGGTTTCGGATAAGCTGTATTTCTTCGATACGTCTAACCTGACGGGACTGGAAATCTTCGTAATAGCGATTCCGTCGTTTGCGCTGGCGCTGCAGCCCAATAAAAACATAATAAAGGGCGGATTTTTGTCAAACGTTCTAAAGCGCTGCGTGCCCGGCGGCATTACCCTGGCGATTGCGGTTATGTCGGTGTATTTTTACGACCGTATCGGCGGCAGCTACGGCATAGCTTTGACTGAACAGGTATATACGACCATGCTCGTAAGCGCCGTAATGTTTACGGGTATTATGGCTCTTGTCAAGGTTTGTCAGCCCTTCAACGCTTACCGCGCCGTGCTGGTGATATTTACGTTTGTCCTTTCTTCAGTCGTGCTGACAGCTTTTCTCGATATGTTTGCGCGGCTGGGTACGGTCACGCCGTTCGGAGATATCGTGTCCGTTCTGAAGATAGGCTTCGCCAATATTACCTTCCTGACCACCGTGATACTGCTAAATTATTTCATACTTTCGCTTTTAACGTTTTTGTTATCTAAAATCAAAATAGGAGAAAAGAAAAGTGACAACCAAGGAACTTAAGGAAAGCTTCGTCGCCTTGTACGGCGGAAGCACGGACGATCTGCGGGTGTTTTCCGCGGCGGGCAGAGTGAATCTGATAGGCGAGCATATCGACTATTGCGGCGGAAAGGTTTTTCCCGCGGCGCTTAATCTGCGCACTACCGTAGTCGCCAGAAAGACGGAAACGGATAAAATACGACTTGCGGCGACGACCATAGACGACAAGGTGACGCTGGATATCGGCAATCTCAACGCTTACCGCGATTTGCCGTGGGGTGATTATCAGGCCGGAGTTGCTTACGTAATGCAAAACGAGGGCTATACGATAGTCGGCTGCGATCTTTTGTACGATACGACGGTGCCGTTCGGCTCCGGACTGTCGTCCTCCGCGTCCATCGAGGTCGCTACGGGAATGACTTTGGCTACTTTTTCGTCTGAGGCGGGCGGCAAGGGCGTAGATCTGGTGCAGCTTGCGGTATTAGGACAGCGCTCCGAAAACACCTATAACGGAGTAAACTGCGGAATCATGGATCAGTTTGCGTCGTCGCTCGGTAAAAAAGACAACGCGATTCTGCTTAACTGCAAGACCTTAGAGTATGATTA
>ERZ1673753.1370-NODE-1370-length-22384-cov-5.210399_pt1 | contig 22384 bp, 22 predicted proteins | sample MGYA00580201_ERZ1673753 | MGnify/ENA primary metagenome ERZ1673753 (study PRJEB41218, sample SAMN15661747) | gut metagenome | host: Homo sapiens | place: Canada: London | collected 2015-08-20/2019-03-30 | study: EMG produced TPA metagenomics assembly of... | reverse complement strand
AGGTGGGGGAGTGCTGACGATGCGAGCCAACCCGCTGCCGTGGGATCGTCCGTTGATGAGTGGCATGTTTTTCTCCTCTTTTCGCCTGTGTCTGATTACTTAGGCCGCCGTCGGCCGGTAGAAGCCCTTGAACGGCATTCCGATATTGTCTTGCCTGATGGGGCTGATCTGCACCGGATCACCGGCCTCGATCATGTTCCCGCCGTCGACGATCATCGCCACGTGCCCGTCCCACACCGCCAGGTCGCCTGCTTGCACCTCCGCGCGCGGGATCTGCGGTCCGACCGCCTGTGCACTTGCCGTCCGCGGCAGATCCACCCCGGCCTGCTGGTAGGCCCATTGCACCAGGCCACTGCAGTCCAGCCCCTTGCCCGGCACCGTCCCACCCCACTGATACGGGGTGCCCAGGGCCGTCTTCGCCGCGGCTACCGCCTTGTGTGCCTGGTCCGTCGGTGCGCCCGGCGCGCTGTTGTTATCTGGTGACGCCGGCGCCGCAACCTCTGCCGTGTCCGGATTCCTGGCAGGCAACCGCTCGGGGATCTGCTTCTTCTTCACCTCGTGCACGTCCAGGGTCAACCCGCGCAGCTCCTCCTCTAGTGTGTGCATGCGATCTTCCGCCCGCCCGAAGTGTCGCAACACCAGCGGCATCGCCGCGCCGAGGCCATTAACCAAGCCCAGCGGGCCGGCCATGCCGCTGGTGGCCACTGCCTGGCCGATTTCCCGCACGCAGTCATCGAAGATGATGCTCAAATCCCCGATTGCCCGCTCTACGGCCTGGGCTGCCTGCCCCGCCAGCTTGTCCAGTGCACCGCCTGCACCTAAGGCCTGGGAAACGACCTTGGCCACCGAGTCCAGGGAGCCGTGCACGTTATCGCCCGCCCGCCCCTGCAGGGCGGAGGCCGCCAGGTTCCCAAGATCCTCCAGGCCTTTTACCCCGGAGACGCTGGCGCTGAGGCCCGGGCTAAACGGCGAGGGGATCGCCGCGGCCAGTGGTGCCACCAGGCTCGCTATGTCTAGCACCTCAGACCTCCCTCAGCCCGCTGAAGGCGTGGGAGTACTCGCCCTCGTGTCCGTCTAGTCCGCGATGCACGCGCCCCAGCGCAAACGTGGCGTCATTAAAGTAGCTCTCCGCATCCCGCAACAACCCATCGTGGGCTTCCCGCGCCGTCGACAGCGCCCGCAGAAAATCCTTAAGCGCCGGCGGCGCCACCATCCCCACGGCGCCGTGCAGTGGCGCGACCTTTCCCTGCAGCGCGGTACTCACATCCTGCGTACGCTCCTTTAGCTGCCCCACCAGTTCCGAATCGGCCGCTAACGCATCCCCTGAAAGCATGAAACCCTCCCCAAATACACTCTCAGCTTCTTTAGACTCCGCCGCAGCCCGAAAGGTTCAATCGCGGATCAACTAGAGTGGGGAACCATGGAAATTCAGGTGGTTAATCATCCGCTCGTCGCCTCCCGGCTCAGCATTATGCGCGACAAGAACAGCGACAATGCACAGTTCCGCGCCGCTTTGTCCGACCTGGGGGCCATGCTGATCTACGAGGCCTCGGCGGACCTGGTGGTCGAACACTTCGAGCTCGAAACCCCCGTCGCCACCACCGCCGGCACGCGGCTGGAAAAGCCCCCGATCATCGTGCCCGTCATCCGCGCGGGCCTGGGCATGATCGACCCGGCGCTGTCCATGATTCCCGACGCACAAGTTGGGTTCATCGGCATGGCCCGCGACGAAACCACCCACGAGCCCGTGCCCTACCTGGAGGCGCTGCCGGACGACCTCAGCGACCAGCCGGTGTTCCTGGTCGACCCGATGCTGGCCACCGGTGGCTCGCTGCTGCACGCCATCCGCCTGCTGGAGGATCGCGGTGCCAACGACATCACCTGCGTGTGCATGGTCTCCGCCCAGCCGGGTGTAGATGCGCTGGTGGAGGCCAACGTGAGTGTGCGCCGACTGTTCACCGCGACCATCGACCCCAGCCTGAACGAGGAGGCGTACATCGTCCCCGGCCTGGGCGATGCCGGCGACCGCCTATACGGCCCCCGTAACATCGACCTTTAGGCGCTCCAGCAGCGCCTCCACGGCCTGCGCATCCGCCCCTGGCTCCGCGCTGACCTCCAGGTAGAATTTCGCCTTCGGCTCGGTGCCGGACGCGCGGGCGACCACGCGCAGTCCCATATCTCCGGAAGTGCCCACCAGTCGCACGCCGTCGGTGCGGTTGCCCGCGGAATCCTCGATCGGCCCGGCCTGCATGGCCGCGCCCGCGAGCTCAGCCGGTGGGTTGTCCGCCCAGCGCGCGATCAGCTCGTGCGCTTCTTCCGCACTGTCGAAACGTGCGCTGACCTGCGCGGTCCTGAACACCCCATAGGTGGCCTCAATGTCGTCTAGCTCGGCGGCCAGATCCGTCTCGGCCGCCCACGCCGCCGCGATCAGCGCCGTCGCAATGCCGTCCTTGTCCGCCACGATGTGCGGCGCGGGCGCGGTGCCGATCGCCTCCTCATAGGCGAAAGCCAGCTCGCCCGGCCGATCGTCGGCAGCGCGCGCCAGATTCTTAAAGCCAGTCAGCGTCTCCACGTAGTCCCAGCCCTCGGCGCGTGCCATGCGCCCCAGCAGCTGCGAACTGACCACCGTTGTCGCCACTACAGGCTTTTTCTTTGTGGACGCCCCCACGTCCGCCAGTACCCGGCGCGCCAGCAGGGGGCCGGCCTCGTCCCCGCGCAGCATGTGGTACTCGCCATCCGCCCGCTTGAGCCCCAGCATGCAGCGATCCGCATCCGGATCCAGGGCGATCAGCAGGTCCGCGTCGATGGCGCGGGCCTCTTCCAGCAGCGCGTCGGTGGCGCCGGGCTCCTCCGGGTTGGGGAAGTCCACCGTCGGGAAGGTCGGGTCCGGCCAGCGTTGCGAAGCCACCGCGTGCACGTTGCCGAAGCCGTTCTCGCGCAAGGCCCACTCCAGGGCGTTGCCGCCCACGCCGTGCATGGGGGTGTAGAGGATCTTTAGCTTCCGCCGCGGCGCCAGCTCCGCCTGGCGGCCGGTGGCCACCAGGGTGCCCAGCTCGGTGACATAGCCGGAGACCACGGACAGGTCTACCGACTTCGCCTCAGAGCGCGGAATCTTCGCCGCGTCAGTTGGCTGGGCGGCAATGTGCTCTTCTATCTGCCGGTCGGCGGGGGAGACCAGCTGAGAGCCGCCGTCCAGGTACAGCTTGTAGCCGTTGTCCTGCGCGGGGTTGTGCGAGGCGGTGATCTGCACGCCCACGTCCATGTGCCGGGAGCGCACCAGCCACGCCAACACTGGGGTGGGGGATGGCTCCGCGATGAGGGTCACGTCGAAGCCTGCGCCCGCGAAGGTTTCCGCCGTAGCGCGGGCTAGAGCGTGGGAGGCGTAGCGGGCGTCATATCCCACAGCCGCACGAAAAACCCCGTCGGCGCGCGAGGGGCGCTTTCGCTCCTTGAGCCACGCAGCCACACCGGCCGTGGCGCGGGTGGCGGTGCCGACGTTCATCTCGTCTGGCCCGGGGCCGATCTTGGCGCGCAGGCCGGCGGTGCCGAACTTCAACTGGCTCATAGGTTGTTCACCAGCTCGCCGAGCAGCTTGCCCATGTCGTTGGCGGCTTCCTTGCCCGCCTGCAGGACCTCCTCGTGGTTCAGGGCCTCGCCGGTAACCCCCGCCGCCAGGTTCGTGACCAGCGAGATTCCCAGCACATCCACGTCCGCCTCGCGCGCGGCGATCGTCTCGTAGACCGTGGACATGCCCACCAGGCCCGCGCCCAGGGTGCGCAGCATGTGGATCTCCGCTGGGGTTTCGTACTGAGGTCCGGGCATCATCGCGTACACAGCCTCGCGCATGCCGGGGCGCAGCTTCTGCACCTTGGCGCGCAGCTCGGGGCTGTAGGCATCCACCAGGTTCACGAAGTTCGCGCCCGTCAGGGGTGTCTTGGCGGTGAAGTTAATGTGATCGGCGATCAGCACCGGCTCGCCGACGGTCATGCCCTCGGTCAGGCCACCCGCGGCGTTGGTCAGCACGATCGTCTGCACGCCCGCGGCCGCGGCGGTGCGAACCGCATGGGCAGTGCGCCACAGCTCGTGGCCCTCGTAGGCGTGGGTGCGGCCCAGCAGCACCAGCACGTTGCGGCCGCCGATGCGGGCGCTGCGCACCGTGCCACCGTGCCCCTGCGCGGTGGGTGCCAAAAAGCCCGGCAGCTCCGACATCGGGAATTCCTGCAGATCTTCCGCGCCTTCGCACAGCACGTCGGCGGCGGGGCGCCACCCCGAGCCGAGCACCACGGCACAGTCGTAGGAATCGAGGCCGGTGCGCTCCTTCAGCGCCGCCGCAGCCTCTGCGGCCAATTCATAAGGATTTGGGGAAGCAGTCATGCCAACCAAGAATACCGCAGGCGCTAGACTAGACAGGTCAGTAAAAGTGAGAGGGACGTGAGTATTCAAGTGCAAGACGGCACACAGGAACGCGCGCAGGAAAGCAGCACCCATTCCGTCGCCCAGTTCGTGCAGAACTGGACGCGGGACAACGCACAGCGGGTCATCGACTGGCGCCGTCACCTGCACCGCAACCCCGAGCTGTCGCACATGGAGACGGAGACCACCCGCTTTCTGGCTGCCGAGCTCGAGCGCGCCGGGCTGCAGCCCGTGGCTCTGCCCTCCACGGGCCTGATCGCCGACATCGGCCCTGTGGGTGCGCCCCGCATCGCCTTCCGCGGCGACATCGACGCGCTGCCATTGCAGGAGGTCACGGGTCTGGACTACGCCTCCGAGGTGCCGGGGGTTATGCACGCCTGCGGTCATGACATCCACACCACGATCGTGCTGGGGCTGGCTATCGCCCTTGCCGACTTTGTTGACGCCCACGGGGAGGATGCCCTGGGGATCCAGGTTCGCTTTATCTTCCAACCCGCCGAGGAAGTCATGGACGGCGGCGCGGTGGACGTCATCGAAGCCGGGGCGCTGAACGGCGTGTCCCGCATTTTCGCCGTCCACTGCGAGCCGAAGCTGCGCACCGGCGAGATCGGCGTGCGCACCGGTGCGATCACCTCCGCCAGCGACGTGGTGGAGATCATCCTGCGCGGCCACGGCGGCCACACTTCCCGTCCGCACCTGGCAGCGGATTTGGTGTACACCGCGGGCATCATCGCCTCGCAGCTGCCGGGACTGCTGTCCCGCACCGTGGATCCGCGCACCGGCACGGTGCTGACCTTCGGGGCGATTAACGGTGGCTCCACTTTCAACGCAATTCCGCAGGAGGTCCGCCTGCTCGGTACGTTCCGCACCGCGGAGGTTGGAGTGTGGCGTCGTGGCGAAGAAACCCTGCGAGAACTCCTAGAGCACCTGGTGGCACCCACCGGGGCCGAGCTCGAGCTGCGCTACACCAAGGGCGTGCCGCCGGTGATGAACGACGACGTCTCCACCGCCGCGCTCGCACAGGCCGTCAACGACGTGGATCCAAACGCGCTGAAGGAGGCGCCGCAATCCACCGGCGGCGAAGATTTCAGCTGGTACCTGGAGCACGTGCCGGGGTCCATGGCGCGCCTGGGCGCGTGGACTGGCAAGGGGGAGCGCCCCGATTTGCACCAGCCGGACATCGTGTTCGACGAGCGCGCCCTCGGCATCGGCATCCGCCTGTTCGCCGGGGTTATTGACCAGTTCCGTTAAGGCGCTTCTGCGCGAACTTCATCGCGCTGCTGGTCAGCTGGTGGGTGCGCTGCTTACGCTCGAACTTCCACTGCGCCTGCTGGGCGCGCTGCTGCATCTTCAGCTCCCGGAAGCGCTGGCGCTCCAACTGTGCCGGGCTGGGCTCGTACCAGGCCCTAGGGCCGACCTTCATGATGTAGAGCAGCACGAAGACCAGTGGGATCATTAGCAAAAGGATGGGGGAGTTCGCCCACACGCCATTGAGGAGCATGGCCAGGGCGCTGCTGCCGATCACGGTGCTGAGCAACAAGCCCAGGCGCACGTTCCGACCGCTGCGGTATTGGCGATCGACCTCGTGGGCGGAGTAGTAGGGAACCAGCTCGCGCGAAGCCTCCAGCGGTGGAAGGTCGGTGAATAACTGCGCGAGCTCGCGCTCGGAGCGGGACGTGGTGGCCTGCTGCACGCGCTCCTCGTATTCGGACATGGTGAGCCGACCGTCGGCGAAGTGCTCACCGAGCGCGCTGATAGCGTCGCTACGGTCGGCATCGGAGATGCGGATTTCACGGCGGGACGGTTCGTTCATACCTCTAAAGGTAGCACCCGGAGCCTAATCCTCGGTCCAGTTGAACGTCCGCTCCACGGCGCGCTTCCACTTGTCGTAGGCGATCTTGCGCTCCTCGGGATCCCCCTCGGGGAAGTAGGTCTTTTCCTCCTGCCAGAGGGAAACCAGCTCGTCGAGGTCCCGGTAGAAGCCCACGGCCAGGCCGGCGGCGTAGGCCGCTCCGAGGGCGGTGGTCTCCGAGACCTCCGGCACCGTCACTGGCACCTCCAGCTGGTCGGCCTGGAACTGCATCAGCAGCGAGTTGACCACCATGCCACCGTCGACGCGCAGATTCTTCAGATCCACCTGCGAGTCCGCGTTCATGGCCTCGACGACCTCGCGGGTCTGGAAGGCCGTGGCCTCCAGTGCGGCCCGGGCGATGTGCGCCTTCGTCACATAGCGGGTCAGCCCCGCGATGATGCCGCGGGCCTCGGGGCGCCAGTGCGGCGCCAGCAGCCCGCTGAAGGCCGGCACGATGTAGCAACCGCCGTTATCGTCCACGCTGCGGGCCAGCGGCTCAATGTCGTCGGCGGTGTCAAAGAACCCCAGGTTGTCGCGCAACCACTGCACCAGGGAGCCCGTGACAGCGATGGATCCCTCCAGCGCGTAAACGGCGGGCTGGTTGCCCAGCCGGTAGGCGACGGTAGTGATCAGCCCGTGCTCGGACCACTGCGGCTCGGTGCCGGTATTCATCAGCAGGAAGTTGCCGGTACCGTAGGTGTTCTTCGCCTCGCCCTGGTTGAAGCACACCTGACCGAAGGCGGCGGCCTGCTGGTCGCCCAGGATGCCTGCGATCGGCACGCCCTGCACCGGTCCGCTGCGGCGGACCTTCCCAACCACCTCGGAGGAGCTGACGATCTCCGGCAGCATGGATTCCGGCACGCCGAACAGATCGCACAGCTCTGGATCCCACGTCTGCGTTCGCAGATCCATCAGCATGGTGCGCGAGGCATTGGTGACGTCCGTAACGTGCCGGGCATGGTCGCTGCGCCCCGCCTTGGACTTCTTGTGCGAACGGCGGGTGAGCTCCCAGATCAGCCACGTATCGATGGTGCCGAAGGCCAGTTCCCCGCGCTCCGCCTTCTCGCGGGCGCCATCGACGTTGTCCAGAATCCACTGGATCTTCGGCCCGGCGAAGTAGGTGGAGGCGTTCAGACCGGTGCGCTCGAAGATCATGGCCTTTTGCTCTTCGCTCAAGGAGCTCACGATCTTGTCGGTGCGTGTGTCCTGCCACACGATGGCGTTGTAGATGGGCTTGCCGGTGGCGCGGTCCCACACGACGGTGGTTTCGCGCTGGTTGGTGATGCCCACCGCTGCGAACTCTTCCACCGGGATGTCGTGGGAAGCCGCCGCGTCCGCCATCACGCGCCTTGTGTTGCGCCGGATCTCCTCCGGGTCATGTTCCACCCAGCCGGGGCGCGGGAAGATCTGTCGGTGCTCCATGTGGCTGGAGCTGATGATCTTGCCGTGCGCGTCAAAAATGATGCAGCGGGTAGACGTGGTCCCCTGGTCGAGCGCCAATACGTAGCCCCGCTTGGAGCTTTTCCACTTAGCCAAGGTCCCGGTCAGCTGGTTCGTAAAGTTTTCTACCACTCAGTCCTCTGCGTCCACTGCATCATCTGCATCATCCGCGACCCGCTTACGCTGGTTCGCAAACGCCGCCAGAATCAGGATCGCCACGCCCGCAGCGCCGCACAGCATCGTTACCCACCGCAGGGCCTGCAGGGTGCCAGAGGAGTACTTGGAGATGTAAATGTTGCCCTGGTCGCAGGTGTACTCGGCGCCCTCGATGTCCTCGGTGAACTTGATGGAGGTGTACACGCCCTTGTTCTTCGTCAGTGGCAGGGAGACATCGGAGATCTCCAGGTCATCCTGGCTGAACTTCAGGTCCGCGGCCTCGATGCGGTCAACGAGCTGCTTGCCTTCGCTGTCGACCAGGGTGCACTCCTTCGCGTTCAGTGCTTCTTCATCTGCCAGCAGGTAGTACTCCTTGCCGGCTTTAACGTCGTAGCCCTTTCCGAAGTCCTTCACACCCACCAGCGAAACGATAGCGGTGATCACGGCGACGATCAGCAGCCCAAGACCGAGGAAGATCATGCCCTTGGGCGTCTTCTTTTCGAAGGTGTTGGCCTGCTCGGTGGTGGTTTCAGTCATGGGGGTGAGTTTCCTGTCTCGTCTATTCGTTATCAGTAGAGCTGTCGTCCTTCAGCTCCATTAGTGCCTGGTTCTTTGTGACGCCATCGCCGTCTCCGACGCTCAAGGACTGCACTACACCGGACTTGTGCGCCTTGACGGCGTTCTCCATCTTCATCGCCTCAAGTACCAGCAGAACGTCGCCCTCGGCCACTTCGTCGCCTTCCGCGACCTCCACCTTGATCACGGTGCCCTGCATCGGGGCGGCCACAGTGTCGCCGGTGATGGCGATGTCCGCAGCGTTCGCGCGGCGCTTCTTTGCGCGGCTCACCGAACCGCGACCCGCCAGGATCTCGCCCGGCACCAGCACCTCCACGCGGCGCCCGTCGACCTCCACGACCAGCTTCTCCTTCGGCAGCTCGCCCTCGGCGGTGGCCGCGAGCGGCTCTTCGTAGGCGGGCAGCTGGTTGTCCCATTCCTCTTCGATCCACCGGGTGTACACGCGGTAGTTGCCGTCCTCGGCGGCGAAGGCCGGGTCGGTCAGCGCGGCCTGGTGGAAGGGAATCACGGTCGGGATGCCCTCGACCTCGTACTCTTCCAGTGCTCGGAGGGAACGCTGGATTGCCTCGGTGCGGTCGGCGCCGGTGACGATGAGCTTGGCCAGCATGGAGTCGAACTGACCGCCGACCACCGCGCCGGTTTCGATGCCGGAGTCCATGCGCACGCCGGGGCCGGCGGGCTCATGGTAGGTCTGGATGCGCCCCGGAGCCGGCATGAAGCTGTTCGTCGGGTCCTCACCGTTGATGCGGAACTCGATGGAGTGGCCGACGATCTCCGGATCCTGGGTGCGAGATAGCTCCTCGCCGCGAGCGATGCGGAACTGCTCGCGTACCAGATCCCAGCCGGTGACCTGCTCGGTGACGGGGTGCTCCACCTGCAGGCGGGTGTTGACCTCCAGGAAGCTGATCAGCCCGTCGGAGCCCACCAGGTACTCCACCGTGCCCGCGCCGTAGTAGCCGGCCTCGCGGCAGATGGCCTTGGCGGAGGAATAGATGCGCTCGTTCTGCTCGTCGCTCAGGAACGGCGCGGGGGCCTCCTCGATGAGCTTCTGGAAGCGCCGCTGGGCGGAGCAGTCGCGGGTGGAGGCGACCACAACGTTGCCGTGCTTATCGGCCACGACCTGCGCCTCGACGTGGCGGGCGCGGTCCAGGTAGCGCTCCACGAAGCACTCGCCGCGGCCGAAAGCGGTGATGGCCTCGCGGGTTGCGGATTCAAAGAGATCCGGGATCTCGTCCATCGTGTAGGCGACCTTCATGCCACGCCCACCGCCGCCGAAGGCGGCCTTAATGGCGATCGGAAGTCCGTGGCGCTCCGCAAAGGCGGTGACCTCTGCGGCATCCGCGACGGGTTCCTTAGTGCCCGGAGTCATAGGGGCGTCAACACTAAGGGCAATGTTTCGCGCAGTGACCTTATCGCCGAGCTTGCGAATCGCCTCCGGCGGCGGGCCGATCCAGTTCAGACCCGCATCCACGACGGCCTGGGCGAAGTCCGCGTTCTCCGACAGGAATCCGTATCCAGGGTGGATCGCGTCGGCGCCGGACTTGCGCGCGGCGCCGATGATCTTCTCGATGTCCAGATAGGTCTCCGCCGAAGTCTGGCCGCCGAGGGCCAGTGCTTCGTCAGCCATGCGCACGAAGGGTGCCTCTGCATCCGGGTCCGCGTACACGGCGACGGTAGCGATGCCCTCGTCGCGCGCAGCCCGGATGACGCGCACTGCGATCTCGCCACGGTTGGCGATCAGTACCTTCGTCAAGGGGGCGGAGGTGCTGGAAGTCACGGGCAATCCTTTCGGGTTATTAGTTAGGTGTTAGTTAATGAGGCTACACGCCCCGGTTAGCCACGCTCGATGGGCACGCGCATCATGTTTCCCCATTCGATCCACGAGCCATCGTAAACCCGCACATTTTCCCACCCCAAGAGGAAGCGCAGTACGAACCATTCGAGCGCGGCCCTGGCTCCGTTGTTGCAATAAACAACGGTCTCGCGGTGGGGGTCCAGCTCCAGCTCGGCATGGATGTCCTTGATGGCTTCGACAGGGCGGAAGCGTGAGTTGGCCAGCAGTGAGGAGTCAGCGCGCAGGTTTTTGGCCCCCGGTACGTGTCCGTTGCGGCGGATCGGGTAGCCGGGCAGGGTTACCTCGCCGGTGTACTCCTCGGCGTTACGCAGGTCGATCACCTGGGTGCCGTCGAACTTCGTGCGCAGCTCGTCGACGAAGAGGCGGTGGGTGTGGTCATTTCGGTGTGAGGGCACCGAGTAAATGGGGCGGGGCGACACCTCATCGACGGCATAGGAAATCTCGCGTTCCTCTTGCATCCAGGCGTCTCGCCCGCCGTCCAGGATGCGCACATCCGGGTGGCCGAAGAGTTCGAAGACCCACAGCGCGTACACGGCCCACAGGTTGGCGTGGTCGCCGTAGAACACCACCGTGTCCTCCCGGGAGATGCCTAGGCGCCCCATGAGTTCCTCGAACTCCTTAGGTCCGATAAGGTCGCGCCACACCGGATCCGAGAGGTCTTCGTACCATTTCAGGCGCACAGCAGAGGGAATGTGACCAATATCGTATAAAAGCGAATCGGCGTCCACCTCGACGACCTTGAGGCCGGGAGTTCCCAGCTTTGCACCCAGCCACGCGTTCGTGACCAGCTTGTTTGGGTGTGCGTACTGCTTGAGCTGAGGACTGGGGTCGAATTCGATTCCCATGAAACACCTGCCTTTCGATCGATTGAGAGTCTAGCGCCTTCTGAACGGCCTTTCTTCCGCTGCCGCCCGCGCTGGCTGGTCGTAGAATTAAAGGTGTTGGCTAAACGTGGCCACGCGCACTGCATTTTTACTTCCAGAGCTAGGGGAAACCGTGCACAAGAACATTGTTGTCTTTGAGGTTCAGGGCGGAAACGACAAGGGTGAGGACGGCCACCGCCGCGACACCATGCCCATCGTCGAGGCCATCCGTGAGAAGGGCTGGGGCGCCGAGGTTGTCTACTTCGACCCGGAGAAGACCAGCGAAATCTACGAAGATGTTGCCGCTAAGTACGACGCTTACATCTCCCGCGTAAACCCGGGCCACATCCCCGGCGGCGAAAAGGGCTACTTCGACATGCTGACCAAGCTGACCGAGGAGGCTGGCCTGGTGGGCATGTCCACCCCGGCAGAGATGATGGCTTACGGCGCGAAGGATGCGCTGGTCAAACTGAACGACACCGACCTGGTGCCGGATGACACCGCCGCCTACTACGACGTCGACTCCTTCCACAAGACCTTCCCCACCTCCCTGTCCTACGGTGAGCGCGTGCTGAAGCAGAACCGCGGCTCCACCGGCTCCGGCATCTGGCGCGTGCAGCTGGAAGACAAGCAGCTGGCCGAGTCCGTCGAGCCGGGCACGGCTCTGCCCCTGGATACGAAGTTGAAGTGCACCGAGGCAGTTGACAACCACACTGAGGTTCGCGAGCTGGGCGAGTTCATGGACTTCTGCGACCAGTACATCGTCGGCGACAACGGCATGCTGGTGGACATGCGCTTCATGCCGCGCATCGTCGAGGGCGAGATCCGTATTCTGCTGGTCGGCCCGCACCCGGTGTTCGTGGTTCACAAGAAGCCGGCCGAGGGCGGCGACGCGTTCTCCGCAACCCTGTTCTCTGGCGCGAAGTACACCTACCAGAAGCCGGAGGAGTGGCAGGAGCTGGTGGACATGTTCGCCGAGGCTCGCCCGGTCATCGCCGAGAAGCTGGGTGGCGACAACATTCCGCTGATCTGGACCGCCGACTTCATGCTGGCCGATGACGACGAGACCGGCGAGGACACCTACGTCCTGGGCGAGATCAACTGCTCCTGCGTGGGCTTCACCTCCGAGCTGGACATGGGCATCCAGCAGCTGGTTGCCGAAGAGGCCATCAAGCGCGTGGAGGAAAAGCACGCTTAAGCGCGTCAGCGCAACACTGCAGTTTTGGCGTCAAAAAATATTTGTTTAACTACATAACTCGTCGCGGGGCGTTAGAGTGAGGCGCATCACAGCCTCAATCTCCGAAAGGATCTAACCCCCGCGATGATTAACCACGACGTTCGCGTCCACCCCTCTGCCGACGACTTTCCGCAGGAAGAGCACCTCGCTTGGAAGGTCGCGCAGGTCGCCGCCGACCCGGTCGAGGTGCCGCAAGATACCGCGGATATGGTGGTCAACCGAATTATCGACAACGCGGCCGTCGCTGCTGCCTCCCTTGTGCGCCGCCCCGTCACTTCGGCGCGCACCCAGGCGCTGTGCCACACCGGGCCCAGCGCCGTTTTTGGTACTGACGCCACCGTCTCCCCCGAATGGGCCGCCTGGGCCAATGGTGTCGCGGTGCGCGAGCTGGATTTTCACGACACTTTCCTGGCCGCCGAGTACTCCCACCCAGGTGACAACATCCCGCCGATCCTGTCCGTAGCGCAGGCGCGCGGGCTGGGCGGGCGCGACCTGATCCGCGGTATTGCCACCGGCTACGAGATCCAGGTGGACCTGGTCAAGGGCATTTCCCTGCATAAGCACAAGATCGACCACGTCGCGCATCTGGGGCCGTCCGCAGCCGCGGGCATTGGCACGCTGCTGCGCCTGGACCCGCAGGTGATCTACCAGGCCGTCGGTCAGGCGCTGCACACCACCACGGCCACGCGCCAGTCCCGCAAGGGGCTCATCAGCTCGTGGAAGGCCCATGCGCCCGCATTCGCCGGGAAGATGGCGGTGGAGGCCGTGGACCGCGCCATGCGTGGCGAAGGCGCCCCGGCCCCGATCTGGGAGGGCGAGGACGGCGTGATCGCCTGGCTGCTGGACGGCCCGGACGCCCACTATGTTGTCCCCCTGCCGGAGGCGGGGGAGCCGAAGCGGGCGATCCTGGATACCTACACCAAGGAGCACTCCGCGGAGTACCAGTCCCAGGCGCCAATCGACCTGGCCCGCCGCATGCGGGACAAGATCGGGGACCTAAGCCAGGTGGAAAGCATCGTGCTGCACACCAGCCACCACACCCACTACGTGATCGGCACCGGCTCGAACGACCCGCAGAAGTTCGATCCAAAGGCTTCGCGCGAGACGCTGGACCACTCCGTGATGTACATCTTCGCGGTCGCCCTCGAAGACGGCGAGTGGCACCACGAGCGCTCCTACGCCCCCGAGCGCGCCCAGCGCCCGGAGACCGTGGAGCTGTGGCACAAGATCTCCACCGTGGAGGATCCGGAGTGGACCCGCCGCTACCACTCCACCGACCCGGCCGAGAAGGCCTTCGGCTGCAAGGCGGTAGTCACCCTGCGCGACGGCACCGAGATCGTCGACGAGCTGGCCGTGGCCGACGCCCACCCGCTGGGCGCCCGCCCCTTCGGCCGCGCCGATTACATCAACAAGTTCCGCACCCTGGCCGAGGGCGTGGTGGACGAGGCTGAACAGGATCGCTTCCTCGCCGTCGCCGAGGCCACCGCGGACCTGGCCCCCGGCGAGCTCGGCCAGCTGAACCTCGTGGTCAGCGACGACGTGCTGGCGCGCGCACCACAGATCCCCGGCGGCATCTTCTAACCCGAAAGGACCACTCACCATGACTAAGCCGATCAAGGTTTCCAACGCACCCTTCGACCGCGGGCGCACCAACTTCGCCACGCCCCGCGCCCAGTCCAGCAAGACCTCCAACGTCACCGGCACCGACAAGAACATCAACAAGGGCCTCAACGGCGTGGTGGTGGATACGTCCGGTGTCTCGAAGGTGAACCCGGAGACCAACTCCCTGACCTACCGGGGCTACCCCGTCCAGGAGTTGGCCGAGCACTGCACCTTCGAGGACGTGGCCTACCTTCTCTGGAACGGCGAACTGCCGGACTTCCGCGAGCTGGAGCAGTTCCGCCAGCGAGAGCGCGCCTTGCGCCCCATCGACCGCAGCATGCTGGACCTCATTAACTCCCTGCCGAAGACCGCCCACCCCATGGACGTGCTGCGCACTGCGGTGAGCGTGTTCGGCACGGAGGACCTCAACGCGGACGACCGCAGCCCAGACGCGGTGCGCCGCACCGGTCTGACACTGCTGGCCAAGCTGCCGACGATCATCGCTTACGACCTACGCCGCCGCAAGAACCTGGATTACATCCCGCCGTCCCGCGACCGCGATATCGCTGAGAACTTCCTCTACATGTGCTTCGGCGACGAGGAGGGCAGCCCCGCCAACAACCGCGACGACGTCGAGGCCTTCGACCAGTCCCTCACCCTGTACGCGGAGCACGGCTTCAACGCCTCCACCTTCACCGGCCGCGTGATCAGCTCGACCATGAGCGACGTCTACTCCGCCGTCACCGGCTCCATCGGCGCCCTCAAGGGGCCGCTGCACGGTGGCGCGAACGAGGCCGTGATGCACAACTTCCTGGCTGTCGAGGACCCGGCGGCCGCTGAGCAGTGGGTGCTGGACCAGTGCGACGCAAAGAACAAGATCATGGGCTTCGGTCACCGCGTGTACAAGAAGGGCGACTCGCGCGTGCCTACCATGGAGGCCGCCATGCGCCGCACCGCCGCCAACCACGACGGCCAGCGCTGGGTGGATATGTACGACAACATGCAGAAGGCCATGGACCAGCGCACCGGCATCCAGCCGAACCTGGATTTCCCGGCGGGCCCGACTTACTACATGCTGGGCATCGACATCCCGTTCTTTACCCCGATTTTCGTCATGGCTCGCGTTGTCGGCTGGACCGCCCACATCGTGGAGCAAAACGAGGACAACGCCCTGATCCGCCCGCTATCCAGTTACGTCGGCCCGGAGCAGCGCTCCGTCAAGGCCGACTAGCCGACCTAGCCCCAGAGGTCGGAGAAGTCGTAGCCGAAGTGATCCAGCCCCCGCCGCAGGGCGGGGAGCGATAGGCCGATCACGGCCGACGGGTGCCCGTCGATGCTCTCGATGAACCACCCGCCGAGCGCCTCCAGGGTGAAAGCCCCGGCACATTCCAACGGCTCGCCGGTGGCGGCGTATGCCTCGATCGCTCGGTCGGAGACCTCGGCGAATTGGATCTGTGTGGCCACTACTTCCTCGTAGATCTGGCCCGTGGCGGCGTCAATAAGTGCATGTCCGGTGAGTAGCTCTGCGCGCTTTCCGCGCTGCTGGCGCCACCGCCGCACCGTCTCTTCGCGCGTGTGCGGCTTGCCTTGCAGCTCGCCGTCGATCAGCAGCATGCTGTCGCCGCCCAGCACTAGTTCACCGTCTACCGCCCGCGCCTTCGCGGTGGCCAGGTGCTGCACGTACTGCGCCGGGGTGGGGTTCACCAGCTCCGCGACGGCGGCTTCCTCGTCCACACCGGGGGAGACTTTGCGGGGGATTACCCCGGCAGCGTTCAGCACTTTCTCACGCGCCGGCGAGGTGCTGGCCAAAGTTAGCTGCATGTCCTAGCCCCGCGGCATCTGCGGATTGCGGAACGCGCCCGGGCTGCTGTGGCGCAGCTCGCGGCCGTAGTGCCCGCGCGTATCCGGCTTCGCATTGCGCAGCGCCTCGGCCTCCTTGGCCAGGTCGTCGACGATGAGCTGCAGCGCCCGGGTCTCCACCTCGTCCGGGTTGCCCTTGATTACCTGAAAATCAGTCACGCGCTTCCTCCTAGAACGGCAGGTTGTCGTGCTTGCGTGGGTAGCCGTCCTCGGCCTTGCGCTCCACCAGGCGCAGGCCGTCGACGATGCGGGCGCGGGTCTCGCGCGGCGGGATCACCGCGTCCACCAGACCCCGCTCCGCGGCGGAGTAAGGCTCCGCCTGATAGCTATCGTCTTGCGCGATCTGCGCGGTCGGCCATGCATACACCAGGTCGGTGCCCAGGCGCTTTGCACCCAGCGAAAGGTAGGCGTCGCCGAAGGCCTTGCGGGTAATAACGGCGATCTTGCCGACGCTCGCCGCTGCCGTCACGCCGATCAACTTCGCGGTGCGGCGGAACAGCACGTCCGGCGCGTAGCCCGCCGAGTCCACAAAGGTCACCAGTGGCACGTTGAAGGCGTCGCAGAAGCGGATGAAGCGCGCTGCCTTCTCAGCCGCCGCGTCGTCGACCGCCCCTGCTTGTTGTTCGGGCTGGTTCGCGATGACGCCCACACTCCGACCGCCCACGCGCGCCAGTGCCGTGATCAGGTTCGGCGCATGGAACTTCTGGAGTTCCAGCACAGAACCTGCGTCGACCACGCGTTTCAGTACCTCGTGCATGTCGTAGGCCTGCGCGTCTGAGTCGGGGATCAGGCCGTCCAGCTCGTCTGTCTCCGGCTCTGCCTCCGTCTCGTCCCCGCGTAGGGGGAGTGCCCGGTTGTTGCTGGGAAGGTAGCCCAGGATGTCCGCGACGAGTCCCAGTGCGGAGGCATCGTCCTCGGCGACGATGTGGGCGGTGCCGTCTGTGGCGTCATCTACCAGCTCCCCGGCACCCTTGACCGCAACGACGACGTCGGACAGGACCACCGAGTGCACCAGCGCGCCGCTAGTCGGGCCGGCGACCAGGGCGATCTGCGGAACCACGCCGGAAAGCTTCGTCTGCAGGCTCTGGATGCGGGAGAAGAACTCCAGGGCCGCGATGCCCTCGTTCGGACGGGCGCCGGCGCCCTCGTAAATGCCGATCAGCGGGGTGCCGGACTTCACGGCCAGCTCCATGACCTTCAGGATCTTCTCGCCCGCGGTCTCGCCGATCTGGCCGTCGAAGAGGGTGGCGTCCTGCGAGAACACGCACACCGGGCGGCCGTCGATGGTGCCGTAGCCGGCGACGATGCCGTCGGTGACTGGGCGGAACTTGTCGGCCTTAAAGGCGGTGGCGCGGTGGCGGGCCAGCGCGTCGGTCTCCACGAAGCTACCAGCATCCAGCAGTGCGTCCACGCGGCGACGAGCACGCGGGATCTCGTCCCCCTGCGGCTTGTGGGTCTCCGCCAAGCGATCGCGGAGGTCGGCGATCTTCCCGGCAGTTGTCGATGTGTCGGTGGTAGAGCTCATGGTCGCCATAATACGGTGTAAAAACTCCAGTGCCGTGATTGGTGGGGCTAGAGTGTCTGAGGAAAGGCATGTGAAGAGAAAGGACAGTACTCCCATGCGCACACCGCTAGACCCCCGCCGCCTGGCCGAGCGCCTGGCCCCGCTGGGCTACCGCCACGTCGAAGTACTGCAAACCACCGGTTCCACCAGCACCGACCTGGCCGACCGGGTGCGCTGCGGGGAGGACCTGCCCGACATGTCCGTACTCATGGCCGAGGAGCAGACCGCCGGGCGGGGCCGCAAGGGCCGCTCCTTCGAGGCTCCGGCCCGCAGCCAGCTGATCTGCTCCGTGCTGCTGCGCCTGCCGGACGTGCCGGTGGACCGTATCAGCCTGCTGCCACTTCTGACGGGCCTGTCGATCGTGGAGGGCATCCGCACTTCCGCGGACATCCCCATCCAGCTGAAATGGCCCAATGACTGCGTGCTGGACGGCCGCAAGCTGGTGGGCATTCTGGTGGAGGCCGTGCACCTGGACCCGCACCCGGCGATCATCCTGGGCTTCGGCATCAATTACGACCTGCAGACCGACGAGCTGCCCGTCGCCCACGCCAGCTCCCTCGACCTGGAGTGCGCCCGCCTGGGGCTAACCTGCCCAAGCCGCGAGGACGTCGCGGTGGCCGTGTTCGCGGAGCTGGCGGCGAATCTGGAAAGGTGGCGTCGACTAGGAGGGGCGGCCCAGACCGTGCTTCCGCGTTACCGCCAGGCTTCCGCGACCATCGGCACCTCCGTGCGCGCATTCCTGCCTGGCGACGAGGTCGTGGAGGGCACGGCAACCGACATCGACGACGACGGCGAGCTGCTGGTCCGCACCAGCGAGGGCACGCGCGTGATCCGCGCCGGGGAGATCGTGCACCTGCGCGCCGACGGCACGGGCGACTACGGAGGGCGCTACGCATGAGCAAAATCACCTTCGACCCCGGCGAACAGGTCTTAGCGGAGCTGAGCCCCGCGCGCCGCTCCATGTTCTTCCCGGTGCTGCGCCTGATGCTGTGGACGGGGCTGTTCTGGATGGGCATCGGCGTTCTGGACCAGTACTTGGCCACCAATGCTTTGGACGCCCCCACCGTGGAAGCCTTCCTCTGGCTCCGCCGGGGCCTGCTGGTTGCGTGGCTGTGGGTCTGCTGGAGGCGCTGCGTGCGCCACCTGATCTTCCGCGCGCGCTCCCGCATGCTGCTGACCGACAGGCGGCTGATCACCGCGACCGGCCACCTGCGCAGCCGGATCGGGCAGATCCCGCTGGCCAACGTGGTGGATTGCCGCTCCCACCGGGGAGACGTGGCGGTGTATGTGGCGGGCGCCCGGGTGCCGTTGGTGCTGCATTCGGTTCCCTATACCCGCAAGTTCGAGCGGCTGCTGAAGAGCCAGCTTAGGCGTGTCGGGCCGGGGAACTATAGTTAGAAGGCGTGAGTGAGAACAACGGGAAAAACACAGCCGACTGGTCATTAGCCCGCGAGACCGCGCACGCGCCGGGCGCGCCGCTGGTGACGATCATCGGTGACGGGCAGCTGGCGCGAATGACACAACAGGCGGCGATCGAGCTGGGCCTTAGCTGCCGCGTGCTGGCCGGGGCTCCGGATTCCTCGGCCGCGCAGGTGACCGCCGACGTGGTGCTGGGGGACTACGCGCTGGAGGAGCACGTCCGCGAGGTCTCCCGCGACTCCGACGCGGTGACCTTCGACCACGAGCACGTGCCCAATCGCTTCCTGGATGCCCTTATCGACGAGGGCGTGAACGTGCAGCCGCAGCCGTCTGCGCTGATCCACGCTCAGGACAAGCTGGTGATGCGCAAGAAGCTGCGCGAGCTGGGCGCCCCGGTGCCGGCGTTTGCCGCCATCGAGTCCGCCGACGACATCGCCGGGTTCTTCGAGGCCGTGGACGGCCAGGTGTGCTTGAAGGCCCGCCGCGGCGGCTACGACGGCAAGGGCGTGTGGTTCCCCGCCACGGTGGACGAGGCCCGCGAGCTGGTGGAGAAGCTGCTGGACAAGGAGATCCCCCTGATGGCGGAAAAGAAGGTCGCGCTGGTGCGCGAGCTTTCCGCCATGGTGGCCCGCACCCCGTCCGGCGAGGTGCAGGCGTGGCCGGCAGTGGAATCCCTGCAGGAGGACGGAATCTGCGTGGAGGCCGTGGCGCCCGCCCCTAACTCCACGCCTGAAATCCTGGCCGCCGCCGAGCAGCTGTCCCGTGACGTCGCCACCGAGCTGGGCGTCACAGGCGTGCTGGCGGTGGAGCTGTTCGAGACCACTGACGAGAACGGCCAGCCGGAGATCATCGTCAACGAGCTGGCGATGCGCCCGCACAACACCGGCCACTGGACCCAGGATGGTTGCATCACCAGCCAGTTCGAGCAGCACGTCCGCGCCGTACTGGACCGCCCGCTGGGCTCCACGGAGCCGACCGCGCCGGTGGTAGTGATGGCAAACGTGCTGGGAGCTGCCGAGGATCCGGCGATGCCGATGCACGAGCGCATGGATGCGGTGTGGCGTCGTTTCCCGAACGCAAAGATCCACATGTACGGCAAGGATTGGCGCCCGCGCCGCAAGATCGGCCACGTCAATATGCTGGGGGAGGATCCGACGCGCACGCGCGAGCAGGCGCGCCTGGCCGCGAAGTTCCTGGAAACCGCCGAATGGGAGGACTAACCGATGACTGAGAACGCACGCACCCCGCTGGTCGGCCTGGTGATGGGCTCCGACTCCGACTGGCCCACCGTCGAGCCGGCAGCCGAGGTGCTGGCCGAGTTCGGCATCCCCTTCGAGGTTGGCGTGGTCTCCGCGCACCGCACCCCGGAGCGCATGCTCGACTACGCCCGCACCGCCCATACTCGCGGTGTGAAGGTGATCATCGCCTGCGCCGGCGGTGCCGCCCACCTGCCCGGCATGGTCGCCGCTGCCACTCCGCTGCCGGTGATCGGCATTCCGCGTGCCCTGGGCAATCTGGATGGCCTGGATTCTCTGCTCTCCATCGTGCAGATGCCGGGCGGCGTGCCGACCGCCACCGTCTCCATCGACGGCGCGAAGAACGCCGGACTGCTGGCCGTGCGCACCCTCGCGGTGGCTGACGAGGCCCTGATGGACAAGATGGTCGAGTATCAGGAGAACATGCGCGACGCGGTGCTGGAGAAGGATCGCGCCCTGCAGCAGAAGCTGATGGGGTGAAGCGTTCTAACTGGGTAGGGGGCGTCGGGGCTGCCTACTCGTCTACTTTGTGGAGAACGAGGATTACTCCTTGAGGCCTGTCGGTAGCAGAAAAACTATCTTGCAAAGTTCTTATAAAACCATCTTCGCAGAGGATTAAACTATCTGGTTTCGTGTCGTCTAGTTTCGCGGCCTGAACTCGGTATTTATCCCCTAAATGCGTCAGGGTTACATCATCTATATGGTCGATACTGCCAATTTTGTGAAGTCGAGTTCCTTTCTCGACGCTTATCTCTTGAATATTTGTGGAATAGGATGATCTATCCTTGCTTCCTTGGTAGAGGTCGACAATTCCGGGAAGAAAATCAACTTCATAGTCCCCGTCGGGCGTGATTATTCTCAGGAAGCTGACGGTAAGGACCTGCCCTGTGTCTGGATTGGATACAACATCTCCATCATTCGGGCGACTTAATGGGTTCCCGGATGGGTCGATGATTAAATAGGCCATAATTTACCTCCTGTACTCTGGCTATTGTAATAGTTAGGAGTATGAAATCAATACTCGTTACCGGCGCAGCCCAAGGCTTCGGCCGCGCAATCGCTGAGTCCTTCGCCGAGGCCGGCTGGACCGTCGGCGCCTACGACCTCGACGGAGACAAGGTCCGCGGCTGGGCCCAACATCCGAACATTATCCCCGGCACCCTCGACGTCACCGACCCCGACCAGTGGTCCGCCACTGTTACCGACTTCGCGGCCCGCGCCGGAGGAATCAATGCACTCATCAACAACGCGGGCGTGCTCTACGGCGGCGACTTCATCGACCGCGGGAGCTTCGCGCAGGATTCCACCCTCGTTGACGTCAACGTCAAGGGCGTGATCTACGGCTGCCGCGCGGCCTTCGAGCACCTCAAGGCGGCCGGCGACGGCGTGGTCGTCAACGTCTGCAGCGCCTCCTCCATCTACGGTACGCCGGATATGGCCACCTACTCCGCCACCAAGTTCGCCGTCCGTGGCATCTCCGAGGCGCTGGATTTCGAGTGGGATAAGCACAACATTCGAGTCCGCACCGTCTTGCCCCTGTACTCGCGGACGGCGCTCATCGCCGATGTGGAAACGGCGGGCATGCGGCGGCTGGGGGCGTCCACAACCCCACAAGACGTGGCTGCAGAGGTAGTAAGGGCCGTGACCGCGCCGCGCCGTAGCCCCACGAAGGTGCATTTCCCGGTCGGTTGGAAGACGAAGCTGCTGGAGGCTACCAGCCACTTCTCGCCGCCGTTCCTTACCCGTTTCGTTAATGGCCTGCTCGTTTACGGCGATAGGGTGCGCCTGTAACTAGACTCTTCATACATGTCTTATGAAGCAGTTCCTCGCCCGGTGTGGTGGCGGGATGCCTCCTGGTGGGTGTTCGTATCCATCGCGGGCTTCCTGTACCTCTTCCTCGGTGTTGGTGCGACTCTCGGCAGCGGGATGGTTAGCTCTACGTGGCAGGTAGTGCTGGCCGTCACGGGGCTGGTCATCAGCTTTATCGGCCTGCTTCTGCAGAGGTTTCGGCCCGAGCCTGGCGTGGCGGTCACGGCGCTCGGCATGTTTACTTTCGCTGCGTCTGCGATGCTGGTGTGGCCGCTTGGATACTGGGTCGTGGCTTATGAGGCTTATTTCATCTCCGCGAAGCTGACACTGCGCCGCAAGCTGTGGCTGACTTTGCTGCTGCTCGGCTCTTTCTTCGCGATGGTGTGGGGGACTTTCTACAACGCGGGCACGACTGGCGACTTGGCGTGGGCCGGCGTGGACTTTCGGACCGCCGAGTTCTGGCTGTTCTGGGGGCTAATTAT
>ERZ1673753.1352-NODE-1352-length-22618-cov-4.557018_pt1 | contig 22618 bp, 18 predicted proteins | sample MGYA00580201_ERZ1673753 | MGnify/ENA primary metagenome ERZ1673753 (study PRJEB41218, sample SAMN15661747) | gut metagenome | host: Homo sapiens | place: Canada: London | collected 2015-08-20/2019-03-30 | study: EMG produced TPA metagenomics assembly of... | reverse complement strand
TCCGTCCGTGGGGCGCCGGTGCTGTCGATCGCCTCCATGCCATCGGGAAGCGGCTCTGGTTTGATGCGCACGTTCGAGCAGCGCAGGGCCTCCGCGACCGCCTCCTGGTTCAGCATCCGATAGCTAAACCCCAGCGTGCGGCGGGTGAGGGGAGTGCCTGCGACGACGTCCAGGGGTTCCGGTGCACTAAAAAGGCGATCGGCCCAGGTGGGAATCTGTGTGGAGAACACCCCGTAGGTGCCGGGGAAGGGGTGAGAACTGTGTACGTCGAAGGCCGGATCATAGGCGATGACGTGGAAACCACGCTGTGCAGCTCGAATGGCCAGGAGCGCTCCGGCTGGACCGAGGCCCTTAAGCACGAGCTGATGGGTCACTTAAACCTCCGATTCTGGGTTCTTACCCCCGAACTTACACAGCCGTGTTTTACTTATCGCATCTTCAGGATTTTTTTGCGCCTGAATGTAAGAGCTACAGATATAAGAAGCCCCTAATAGAATAAGAATCTTCGCAAGCTAAGGTTTAAGTTCAGGGTTTGGGGGACAGGCCGCAGACCAGGTGTAACGTTTGGCCTGCGGGCACCAAGCACAGTTCCTAACATGAATTTTGTCCTACTCGGTACGAACATACCGAAAGGTGGGGCACGGGAAGAAGACAGCCCCGTCGGCGACACACGCCGGCTGCGACTCGGGACTATGGGGGACCCGGGCAACGCGACTCCGGTGTTCATGGGGTGGGAAGGGTCGCCGGCGGGGATGGCTGATAGGCTTCTTCCTTGTGATTGTTACTAATGACCTAGAGGTTCGAGTGGGGGCTCGAACCCTGCTGAACGCCCCCGGGCAGCACCTGCGAGTGCAGCCTGGCGACCGCATCGGCCTGGTCGGACGCAACGGTGCGGGCAAGACCACCACCATGCGCATCCTGGCGGGTGAGGGCGAGCCCTACGGCGGCACCGTCACGCGCAGCGGCGAGATGGGTTACCTGCCGCAGGATTCCAAGGAGGGCGACATCGAGCAGACCGCGCGCGACCGCGTGCTTTCCGCCCGTGGCCTGGACCGCATCCGCCACTCCATGGAGCGCCAGCAGGAAATCATGGAGACCAGCGAATCCGCCGGCCAGCGCGATGCTGCGATCCTCAAGTACAGCCGCCTGGAGGAGAAGTACCACGCCCTCGGCGGTTACGAGGCCGACAGCGAGGCCGCGCAGATCTGCGACTCGCTGGGGCTGCCCGAACGAGTGCTGGACCAGCCATTGAAGACGCTCTCCGGTGGCCAGCGCCGCCGCGTGGAGCTGGCGCAGATCCTCTTTGCCGCCACCGCCGGCTCCGGCCGTTCGCAGACCACCCTTCTTTTGGACGAGCCGACTAACCACCTGGACGCGGACTCCATCACCTGGCTGCGCGGCTTCTTAGCCAAGCACGAGGGCGGGCTGATCATGATCAGCCACGACGTGGAACTGCTGGACGATGTCTGCAACAAGATCTGGTTCCTGGACGCCGTGCGTGGCGAGGCCGACGTCTACAACATGGGCTGGACCAAGTACAAGGACGCCCGCGCCACCGACGAGGCGCGCCGCCGCCGCGAGAAGGCCAATGCCGAGAAAAAGGCCAGCGCGCTGAAGCAGCAAGCCGAGAAGTTGGGCGCCAAGGCCACCAAGGCAAAGGCCGCCAAGCAGATGGCCGCCCGCGCGGAGAAGATGCTGGGCAACCTGGACGAGATTCGCGTCGAGGATCGCGTGGCCAACATCAGCTTCCCGGAGCCCGCCCCGTGCGGCAAAACCCCCATGAACGCCAAGGGGCTGACCAAGATGTACGGCTCCCTGGAGGTCTTCGCCGGGGTGGATCTGGCCATCGACAAGGGATCCCGCGTGGTGGTGCTCGGCTTCAACGGCGCGGGCAAGACCACACTGCTGAAGCTGCTGGCCGGGGTGGAACGCACCGACGGCGAGGGCGGCATCGTCACCGGACACGGCCTGAAGGTCGGCTACTTCGCCCAGGAGCACGACACGATCGATCCGGACAAGTCCGTCTGGGACAACGCCATTGAGGCCTGCCCCGATGCCGGCGAGCAGGACCTCCGCGGCCTGCTGGGCGCCTTCATGTTCTCCGGCGAGCAGTTGGAGCAGCCCGCCGGCACCCTTTCCGGCGGCGAGAAGACCCGCCTGGCCCTGGCCACCCTTGTCAGCTCGCGGGCAAACGTGTTGCTGCTGGATGAGCCGACCAATAACCTGGATCCGCAGTCCCGCGAGCAGGTGCTGGACGCGCTGCGAACCTACACGGGCGCGGTGGTGCTGGTCACCCACGACCCGGGCGCGGTGAAGGCCCTCGAGCCCGAGCGCGTGATCGTGCTGCCCGATGGGGTGGAGGACCTGTGGAGCGACGAGTACATGGAGATCGTCGAGCTGGCCTAGCCCACCATCCCCAGCGAGGCGCGGGAGTGTTCCACGAAGCGCCGCAGCAGCGAGTTCGCCGCCGCCGTATCCTGCCCCTCGAAGCGGGCGTAGGTCTCCGTAATCTCCGCGGGGTCGCAGTAGCCCTCGTCCTCGTAGAAGCTGAGTCGCCGGGTGATGCCCGCCGCATCCATCTCCGGGTGGAATTGGCTGGTCCAGACGTTCTCGCGGTAGCGGTAGATCTGCACCGGGCAAGTCTCGCCGGTGGCCAGCAGCGTGGCTTCCTCGGGCACGCGCACCACGGAATCCTTGTGGCCCGTCAGCGCGGTGAAGCGGTCGGGGAGCGCACCCGTGATGGGATCGATGCGGCCGGCGTCAGTAAGAGAAACCTCGCTGGTGCCCGCCGATTCCGAGTACTGACTGTTGACCTCGCCGTCCAGGTAGTGCGCCAGCATCGAGGTGCCGTAGCAGGTGGAGAAGATACCGAAGCGCTGCCGCTCCGATTCGACCTGGATGAAGTCCACCAGCTTCTGCGAGATCGCTTCCTGCCATTCCACCTCGACCGGGCGGGTGATCGTAAACGGCGAACCGCCGATGAACACGCCCTCCACGCCTTCGAAGCTTCCCAGGTCGGCGCTGGGGTTATCCAGCGGTCGCTGTTCGAGCTCGGCGGGGGTGAGGCCGCTGTAGCTGAGGAAGTCGGCGTATTCCGCGGCGAGCACCTCGGCGCCGCTGCGGGGGCATAGCAGTACGAAAGTCACATTCGTTACTGTAACAGACCGCTTAGTCTATTTACTATTTTTTGACGCCCGCGCGCCCCAACTTCTGCAGCAACTCCTGCGCACTGTCGATCTTCTTGTCCTCGAATCCCCGGACTCCGTCGGCAGCGGCGGCCAGGGAGGCCAGCTCCGCCACCTGCTCGGGTGTGTGCAGATTCCGCGCCCGGCTCAGAATCTCTTCCCGGTAGGCGTGGACGAGCTTGCGCTCCAGTTTGCGCACCTCCGCGTAGCCGAAGATGTCCAACCGGGTGCCGCGCAGCCCCTTGGCCTTCGCCAGCGCACTGAGCACCGGGCGCATCCGCGGGCCGAGCCCGATCTTGCGGTTCAGCCCCAGTGTGCGCAGCAGCGGTGGCTGGAACTGCACCGTGACCTTGCCACCCTTCTGCGCCTCCGCGAATCCGGGATCCAGCGCCAGGCGGGCGACCTCGTACTCGTCCTTGTAGGCGGATAGCTTGTGCAGTCCGGCGGCGAAGCTGCGGGTCAGCTCTGCGGGGCCATCCGGGTTTACGCGCCGCTCGTGGGCGTGCACGGCGCGCACGTCGGTCAGGTAATCCTGGGCGTCTTGTTCGGAGCCCCAGCGGCGCATCTCGTCGAAGTACACTGCAACCTCGTCCACCAGGCTCGGCTCCAACACCTCCTCGATCTTGGCCCGGGTGCGGTCAAGGGGCTGAACCTCCTGGTACTGAGAGTAGTCAGGCTCCACGCCCATCAGCTCGATCAACGCCTCCGGGCGGCTGACCAACTGACGGCCACGGCGGAAGGCCTGAATGTTAGCCTCGGCCTTCTTGCCGTTGATCCGCAGCGCCTTTTCCATAGACTCCGGGGCCACCGGCAGCGCCCCGGCCTGCACGGCCGCGCCGATAAGCAGCATGATCTGGAATGTGGACTCGCCGAAGAGCTTGGTGGACACGCGGATCGCGTCGGTGATGATCGCCCGCTTCGCCGCATGCCCCAGCGCGCCGGTGATCTGCACGCCATCGGGGCGGGTGGCCTTAACGTCCGTACACATCTGCCCCGTGGGAGTCGCGGAGTTCGACAGCACGGCGACCGTCCGCGCCGCGTTGAGTACCGAGGTGCTGGCGTCTTCTGCACCCGTCACGCCGTCCAGCGCGATCAGCAGGTCCGCGCTGCCGCGCGGCACCGTTCCCGTGTGCTGGCCAATGTTCCTAGAAATCCGCAGGTCGGAGACCACCGACCCGCCCTTCTGTGCCAGGCCCGTCATGTCCGTGCCGCGCACCGCAAGTCCATCGAGGTGTGCGGCGGTGGCGATCACGGCCGAGGCCGTCATCACTCCCGTGCCGCCCACACCCGAGATGCGGATGTTCCACGGGTGCTTGCTGTCCAGCGCGCTCTCCGGCACCGGGTCGAGCTCGGTGGCGTCAATAGGCGGCACCTCGCGCTTCTCCTCGACCGCAACGACGGTCGTGAAGGCCGGACAATCACCGGACAGGCACGAGCGGTCGGTGTTGCAGCTGGTCTGATCCACACGGGTCTTGCGCCCGAACTGCGTGTCCACCGGCTGCAGGGACAGGCAGCCGGACTTTTCGCCACAGTCACCGCAGCCTTCGCAGATGCGCTCGTTAATCACGATCTTTTCAGTCGCCTGGGCGCGCTGGTTGCGGTTGCGGGCGCGGCGCTTCTCAGCGGCGCACTCCTGGTCGTGGATCAGTACGGAGACACCCTGCAGCAGCTCCAGCTCCTTTTGCACCTTGGCCAGATCCTTGCGCGGGCGCACCTGCACGCCGGATCCTCGCAGGGCGCGGCGCGTGCGTCGCACATCGTCGCTGGTCACGACGATCCTGGCCGGGTTCTCGGCCCGCACCATGTCGACCAGCCCCGCCAGGCTCGGCTGCCCCACGGGGTCCTGGCCGCCCGTCATCGCCACCGTGCCGTTGTGCAGCAGCTTGAGGGTTGCGTTTACCTTGGACGCCACCATTGCCCGTAGCGCCAGCGATCCCGAATGCAGGAACGTCCCGTCGCCCATGTTTTGCACGAAGTGCTCCTCGGACACGAAGCTGTGCATTCCAATCCAGTGTGCGCCCTCGCCGCCCATCTGCGCGGTGCCCATGATCTTGCCCACGCGCTTGTCGTCCATCAGCATCACCATGGCGTGGCAGCCGATTCCAGCGCCAACCAGCGTGTCCTCGTCCGCACGGGTGGATAGGTTGTGCGGGCAGCCGGAGCAGAAGTGCGGCACGCGGTTAGGCACCGCCAGCGGCAGGGAGATTCGAGTGGGACCGCTCGTTACGCCGGCGACCTCGATGCCCTCGTTGCGCAGCAGTTTGGGCAGTTGCTTCAGCGGGTCGTTCACGTGCTCGATCGCGGGGCGTACCGGAAGGTCATAGAGGCAGGCGCGAACGGATTCCAGCAGATGGGTGCCGAGTTCCTCGGCCACCACGAGGGTATCCAGCCCCTCGCAGAAGCTCTCCAGCTCCTGCGGGTCCAGCGGGTAGGTCATCGCCAGCTGCAGCACGCGAACGTGCGCCTCGCCCACGACCTCCGCAACCTCCAGGGATGTGTTGCCCGCGCAGATCACGCCCACGCGGTCGCCGTCCCGCGCGCCCCACCAGCGGTTCAGGCGGTGCTCGCGGGAGTATTCCAGGGCGCGCTGGAGGCGCTCGCCCACGCGCGTATCCTCCAGGTCCAGCAGTCGCTTGCCCAGCAGGCGGGCCTCCGGCACGTGCTTGCCGCCGCGCTCCAGGCCGCGGGCCGCCGTGGCAGCGCGGATAGCCTTCAGATCCACGCTGGCAGACCCGTCGGCCACCGGGGTAGTGATGCGCAGTGCCGTCCACAGGCCGCTGTAGCGCGACATCCACGCCGCGTGCGTGCCGAGGCGCAGCACGTCACCCGCGTCCGCCGGCACTAGGGTCGGCAGCCCCAGGTCCGCCAGGATCCGCCCAGAGGCCGAGGGGATCGTCGAGGACTTCGCCGTCGGGTCGTCGCCCACGAAGGCCACCGCGCCGCCCGTGCCGCTGGTGCCGGTCATGTTCGCATGCCGCAGCGCATCGGCCGCCCTATCCAGCCCCGGAGCTTTGCCGTACCAGTAGCCGACCACGCCGTCGATGCCATCCTTGACAGTCGCTCGGTCAGTCATCTGCGATCCCGCTACGGCGGTGACGCCCAACTCCTCGTTGACGGCAGGGAAGTGCTGCACATCAAACTGGCCGAGCAGTGACTTGCGGCGCCCCAGCTCGAGGTCGTATCCACCCAGCGGGGAGCCCTCGTAGCCAGAGACGAAGCTGGAGGTCTTCAGCCCAATCTCGCGATCCGCCTCCGCGCGATCCAGCACGGTGCGCACGAGCGCCTGGATGCCGGTTAAGTGGATGTGCCCGGTCTTCTCCCGGTAGCGGGACTGGGTGTAGTCGGGGAGATCCTGGACGGGGGAAATTGAGTCGGGGATGAAGGTGGAGGTCATCGCTGTTCACCCTTTCGTGCGAGCTGTCAGTTTGTGGTTTGAATCACATTAAGTGACAGCGAACCGCACCCGGTAGCACCTACGGAAAAATAGTTCACTTAGCAAAGGTTTTTTAGATTCCAGACCTGAAACCTAGGCCAATGGCCTAAAATCCCATCCAAGCGACAACAGGTTTGCACACAAAAGTAGATGTTTCTTGCCAACAGGCCGCGAAGGGGCGTCATAAAGAAAGGGCAGAAGAATGAGGGACCTCGACCGGACAGACATCGAACTCTGCATGCTACTCAACGAAAGGCCCAAGGCCGGGGTGCGCGAGTACGCGCGGGTGCTCGGGGTGGCGCGAGCGACGGTGAGCAGCCGCATAGACAAACTCGTGGAAAGGGGAGTGATAGGCAGCTTCGCCCCTCATTTCGACCCCGGCGCACTCGGCTTTCCGCTAGGTGCTTTCGTACACGTCACGCTGGACCAGCGGGCTTTGGACCAAGCGACGGCGGCAATCCTGAACATCCCGTGGATCACGGAGGCGCATTCCATTGCCGGGCCCTACGACCTATCGTGCCGCGTGGTGGCGCGTGATCACGAGCACCTGGAGCAGATCACCCTCAAACTGCAGGAGGTCGAGGGCGTGCAGCGCACGCGCACGGAAATTATCCTGCGCTCCCGCATCCCTGCCCGCCACGGCCAGCTGCTGCAGGCGTTAGCGGATCTGCGAAACCTCTAGAGCTGCCTTGACCTGCTTGGCCGACAGGTCGGTAGAAATCGTGGCCGTTTCCGGCTGGCCCGCGATGTACCGGCAGATGGTCCAGCCGTTGGTGAACTCGGGCTCCAGCACGTCCATGGGGCCATCGGCCATGTGCAGGTTATAGGGTCGCCCCTCCCAGTTGGCCGGGGCGTTGAACTCGCTGGTGCGGAACGTGAACGGCTCGGTGCCGTCGGTGGGGTAGGCCTGCACCATGGCCTTGTAGTAATAGCGGCGCTCCGTGTTCATGCGCTCCCCGTTGTCGTTGTGGGTAGACACCCGCGTTATCCACACGCCGCCCACGCGGGCGGGAGCGAAGCGCAGCCAGCCGTTTCCCCAGGCCTTGCCCAAGATGCGCAGACGGCTGCGGCGCTTGGCTGCGCTATACAGGGCAACACCTGCCATCAGCAGGCCGATAGCCCCGATCACCAAGCCGATCACCAGAGGCTGCGTACTTCCACGGGCAACTAGGAAGCCTCCCAGACCCAACAGCACCACGCCGATTGTCAGCACCACCGTTTGCACCACGCTAAATCCTGCGGTGTTGCCGGCGACCGGCATGCGGCCGTTGTTAGACAAAGCAGCATTCAGCGCAACCGACCCGGCGGGTAGGGTACAGCGCTGATCAAATGTGCCCGATTGCTCTGCCCGCACGAGCCCATCGAGCGGATCATCGATTACAACCGAAGAGCGACCGTACCTAAAGACCTCCACCATGCGAGTGAGTAATCCTTCCTAGTTGCGGTAGCCGTGCAGCGGGGCGGGGATGAAGCCACCGCGGTTGATGAACTCGGCGCTGCTTGCACGGTTCACGCCGATCACCGGCGCGTAGCCCAGCAGGCCACCGAAGTCCACGTCGTCGCCCACCTTTGTACCGACCGCGGGGATCACGCGCACGGCGGTGGTTTTATGGTTCATCACGCCGATGGCCGCTTCGTCGGCGATCATGCCAGCAATCGACTCCGCGGGGGTGTCGCCCGGGATGGCGATCATATCCAGGCCGACGGAGCAGATGGCCGTCATAGCCTCCAGCTTGTCGATGCTGATGGCGCCGCTGCGCACAGCGTCGATCATCCCCTTGTCCTCGGAGACCGGGATAAAAGAGCCCGAGAGGCCACCGACGCGCGAGCAGGCCATCATGCCACCCTTCTTCACCGCATCGTTTAGCAGCGCCAGTGCGGCAGTGGTGCCGTGGGTGCCCACCTGGCCGAGCCCCATGTGTTCCAAGATGTGCGCCACGGAATCGCCGAGCTCCGCAGTGGGGGCAAGGGAAAGATCCACGATGCCGAAGGGCACGCCCAACCTTTGGGCGGCCATCACGCCCACCAGCTGGCCGGTGCGGGTGATCTTAAATGCCGCCCTCTTGATTTCCTCGGAAACCTCGTTGAGCGTTGCGCCTTTCATTCCAGCGACCGCGCGGTCGACCACGCCGGGGCCGGAGACTCCCACGTTGATCACACAGTCCTGCTCTTCCACCCCGTGATAGGCGCCGGCCATAAACGGGTTGTCGGAAACAGAATTGGCAAACACGACCAGCTTCGCGCAGGCCAGCGTACCGCCCGCACCATAAGTGGAGGCATCCTTAATAACGTGTCCCATCTCGCGGACCGCGTTCATGTTGATGCCGGCCTTCGAGCTGCCGACGTTCACAGACGCGCAGACGACATTAGTCTCGTTCAGCGCCTCGGGTAGCGAGCGGATCAGGTCCAGCTCGCCGCGCGTGGCTCCCTTGTCTACTAGGGCGGAGTAGCCGCCGATGAAGTTCACGCCCACCTCGGTGGCCGCGCGGTCTAGCGCTTCTGCAATGCGCACCGGGTTGCCCTCTACAGCCGAGGCGAGGATACCCACCGGGGTCACGGAGATGCGTTTGTTCACGATGGGGATGCCCAGTTCGCGTTCGATCTCCTGAGCCACCGGCACAAGGTTCCGCGCATAGTCCACCACGCGCTCAAACACCGCTTCAGCGGTGGCCTCCATCGTTTCGCGGATGCAGGGCATGAGGTTGATGCCCATCGTTACCGTTCGGATGTCGAGACGGTACTTCTCGATCATCTCGATGGTTTCTAGAATGTTGTTGCTTTGGTTTGTGACGCCACGACGTGGATTCATTGTTTAACCCTCCAGAACCCTTACACGTCGTGCATGGCGGAGAAAATGGCCTCCGACTGCACTCGGATGACGAGCTTCTCCCGCTTCTCGACCTCCGCCATTCGGTCCTGCACGTCGGCGATCCCGTGCTGGGAGTCGTCGATACGAACGTGCAGGATCATGGTGAAGTAGTCGTCCATGATGGTCTGGGAGACGTTGAGGATGTTGACGTCTAGCTCGGCCAGGGCGGTGGACACGGCGGCGATGATTCCGGTGTGGTCCAGCCCGGTGACGGTCATGATTGCGATCATGCACTACATGCTACTCACCGGGTTGGACAGCCTAATGTCCGGGGGAACGCAGAGCGCTTTCTACGAAGTCCAGCGCGTCGGATAGCCCCTCGGTGCCCTGGCGCTGGGCAAGCCGTCCGAGCACACCCTCGAGCACCAGCTCTAACGTCTGGGCTATCGTCTCTACCTCCACGTCCTTGCGGATTCGCCCGCTGGCGCGCTGCTCCCGCAGGCGGGTACGCACGGTTTCGCGCAGTGCCAGCTGATCCAGCTCCCACTTGGCCGCGAAGCAGGGGTCGATGTTCACCCGGCGGGTGATTTCCACCCGCATACCCCACCAATCTGTCAAGTCATTTGACTTGACAAGGGCACGAATAGCGCCGATAAGGCCCTCGTCGGCCGCTAGTTCGGCCATCTTGCGCATGTCCTCGTGAGCAACCTCGAGAAACAGCTGATCCTTGTTGCCGTAATGGTGGAAGATCGCGCCGCGGGACTTGCCGATGGCTTCTTCCAACCGGGCGACGGTTGCGCCGTCGTAGCCGTAGGTAGCGAAGCAGTGGCGCGCGCCGGACAGGATCTCGACCTTCCGCTCTGCCAGGTCCGTGTCGCTTACTTTGGGCATCTGGTTAACCTCGTTGAGTTGTATGAGAGCACAAAGGCGGTGACCCGCGCTTCTCTCCCCGTGGGGAAGAGGGCGCCGGCCACCGCCTCATGCCAGGCTTATAAGGAGTTATTCCCTACTTGCCGGACATCATGTTGCGCAGAACGAACTGCAGGATGCCGCCGTTGCGGTAGTAGTCTGCCTCACCGGGGGTATCGATGCGGGTCACGGCGTCGAACTCAATCTTCTCGCCGTTCTCCTTGGTGGCAGTTACCTTGACGGTCTTCGGGGTAGAGCCGTTGTTGAGCTCCTCAATGCCCTCGATGTCGAAGGTCTCGGTGCCCTCGATGCCCAGGGACTTCCAGGACTCACCCTCCGGGAACTGCAGCGGGACAACGCCCATGCCGATCAGGTTGGAGCGGTGGATACGCTCGAAGGACTCGGCGATAACAGCCTTCACGCCCAGCAGCAGGGTGCCCTTAGCAGCCCAGTCACGGGAGGAGCCGGTGCCGTATTCCTTACCACCCAGAACGACCAGCGGAGTGTTCTCCTTCTGGTAGTTCATAGCAGCGTCGTAGATGAAGGACTGCGGGCCGCCCTCCTGGGTGAAGTCGCGGGTGTAGCCGCCGGAAACACCGTCGAGCAGCTGGTTCTGCAGGCGGATGTTAGCGAAGGTACCGCGAACCATGACCTCGTGGTTACCACGACGTGCGCCCAGGGAGTTGTAGTCCTTGCGCTCCACACCGTTTGCATCCAGGTACTGAGCAGCCGGGGTGCCCGGCTTAATGGTGGAAGCAGGGGAGATGTGGTCGGTCGTCACGGAGTCGCCCAGTAGAGCCAGGACGCGTGCGCCCTTGACGTCGTTGACGTCCTCCGGCTCCTTGCTCATGCCGTCGAAGTACGGAGCCTTGCGGATGTAGGTGGACTTCGGATCCCAGTCGAAGGTCTTGCCGGACGGAACCTCCAGGGAGCGCCAGCGCTCGTCGCCCTCGAAGACGTTTGCGTAGTCCTCGGCGTACAGGTCCTTGGTGATGGAGGAAGCGATAACTTCCTCGATGTCCTCGGTGGACGGCCAGATGTCCTTCAGGAAGACATCGTTGCCATCCTGGTCCTGACCCAGCGGCTGAGTCTCGAAGTCGAAGTCCATCGTGCCGGCGATCGCGTAGGCAATAACCAGGATCGGGGAGGCCAGGTAGTTCATCTTGACGTCCGGGTTGATGCGACCCTCGAAGTTACGGTTACCGGACAGGACAGCGGTGGCGGCCAGGTCGCCCTCGTTGATACCTGCGGAGATCTCCTCCGGCAGCGGGCCGGAGTTACCGATACAGGTGGTGCAGCCGTAGCCGACCAGGTAGAAGCCCATGGCCTCCAGGTCCTTCCACAGGCCCGCCTTCTCGTAGTAGCCGTTAACAACCTGGGAGCCCGGTGCCATGGAGGTCTTAACCCACGGTGCGGACTTCAGGCCCTTGGCAGCAGCGTTGCGTGCCAGCAGGCCAGCGCCGACCATGACGGACGGGTTGGAGGTGTTGGTGCAGGACGTGATGGAAGCGATGGCAACCATACCGTGGTCCAGCTCGATGTCCTCGCCGTTGTAGTTGACGGTGACCGGGTTGGACGGACGACCCTCTGCGCCTGCAGCTGCGGAAGGAATGTTGCCCTTCGCATCAGCAGCGGATGCCGGGGTGCCGGCACCCTGGGCAGAAGTGTTCTCGGTTGCCGGGCCCTCTGCGTCGAAGTCCGGGGTGGAGGCAGAAGCGTCGGCGTCGACGTAGTTGTGCAGGTCCTTGCGGAACTGTGCCTTGGAGTCGTTCAGCTCGATGCGATCCTGCGGACGCTTCGGGCCGGCGATGGAGGGAACGACGGTGGACAGATCCAGCTCGAGGTACTCGGAGTACTCGACTTCCTTCTCCGGGTCCAGCCACATACCCTGCGCCTTGGCGTAAGCCTCGACGCGATCCAGGGTCTCCTGGTCGCGGCCGGTCAGCTCCAGGTACTTCACGGTTTCTTCGTCGATCGGGAACATAGCCGCGGTGGAGCCGAACTCCGGGGACATGTTACCGATGGTTGCGCGGTTGGCCAGCGGCAGCTCGCCAACGCCCTTGCCGTAGAACTCGACGAACTTGCCGACCACGCCGTGCTGGCGCAGCATGTCGGTGATGGTCAGTACGACGTCGGTGGCGGTAACGCCAGCCGGGATCTCGCCGGTCAGCTTGAAGCCAACGACGCGCGGGATCAGCATGGAGATCGGCTGGCCGAGCATTGCAGCCTCAGCCTCGATGCCGCCGACACCCCAGCCCAGGATGCCCAGGCCGTTTTCCATGGTGGTGTGGGAGTCGGTACCAACACAGGTGTCCGGGTAAGCCAGGCCGTTGTTGTCGAATACGGAGCGGGCCAGGTACTCGATGTTCACCTGGTGGACGATGCCGGTTCCCGGAGGAACCACGCGGAAGTTCTCGAAGGCGCCGGTGCCCCAGCGCAGGAACTTGTAGCGCTCGTCGTTGCGCTGGTACTCGATCTCGACGTTCTTCTCCAGAGCGTCGGCGTTACCGAATGCCTCGATGATCACGGAGTGGTCGATGACCATCTCAGCCGGGTTCAGCGGGTTAACGTCGTCTGCGTTGCCACCCAGGGCAACCACGGCGTCACGAATTGTGGCCAGGTCAACGATGCAGGCCACGCCGGTGAAGTCCTGCATGATAACGCGGGCCGGGGTGAACTGGATCTCGAAATTGGGCTCTGCGGAAGGATCCCAGTTGGCGATGGCCTCGATGTGCTCGCGAGTGATGTTCTTACCATCCTCGTTGCGCAGCAGGTTCTCGCCGAGAACCTTCAGGGAGTAGGGAAGCTTCTCCATTCCCGGCACGGCGTCCAGCGCGAAGTAGTCATAGGACTTCTCGCCGACCTGCAGAGTGCTCTTGGAATCGAAGGAGTTGATGCTTTCAGCCACAGTGAGCTCCTTTAATCTCTTCTCTTAGTCGAAATGTCGTCGTCGATGTGGTCGCCGCCACGCACGGGACTGCCGCCCGCGGCGGAGGCTCTGCTTACCATTGTGGCAGCATTCTTGCCGCGACGTCACTAAAAATTTTAACAGTACGATTGTCCTGCTGCGAATCCTGCAGGTTTAAGCGTGTCGCCAATACCCCCACCCCTCTTTCGGTGCTAAAAACATCCCATGACAGATACGCCTAACCCCGCCCCTTCGGACGACGTTGCGCAGCTCATTGCCTCTCTTAATGACGCCTCAGTCTTCGTCGCCGAAGATTTCCCAACCGAGGTGGAGTCTGGATCGGCCGGCTTATCCAAGAGTCTCAACGATGTGGTTGAGGCGACCGAGGGGGGAGAGTCGGCGTCCAAAATAGGCACCCTAAAGATCGGCTATATCAATCAGGACGGGGAGCGCCACAACAATCTGCGCGACGTCGCGCAAAAAGTGCTCGACGGCACGGACGCTGACACGGTGATCCTGAAGTCCCCGAGTCAGGCGGCGGCAGTGTCGGAGAATCTGTCGCGCTACGCCATCGAATCGAACTACAAGGCTCTCTCTGGCGCCAACAGTCACCCGGAGGCGACGCAGGAGTTCCTCAACCAGGCGGCAGGGTATGAGGCTCCAACCGGTCTGGCCAACGTGGGAGTGGTCCTAGCAGTGGCCGTGGCGGCCGTAATTGCTTCGTTATCAAAGCTGCAGACCAAGCGGAAGTAGATAACGGTTTAAAATAGTCAAGCCTGGGGGATTGACTAACCTTAAGGGTGAATCTAGAAAAACGGGGGCTTCCTACAGGTAGTGCAATACGACACGCCTACACGCTCGTAAATGTGACATAAATCACACTTGTAACTTTTCCGTTACTATTCGCAGGTCAAGGCAATTGCCGTTACTTATGTGACTAGTGCGATTCATGGGATTCATGGTGAAAAAGTTTACGGCCTTGACTTGTGTGCTCTAGGGTTCCCAGTGTCAACTTTTGAAACGAGTTGATCTCGAAGTGATTTTTGAGATTCACCCGACGGGACCTGTACTGATCGCATGGGGAAGTGCGGCCAGCTGGACCGAGGGTTTCGCTCGCTTCAAAGCCAGTTGTTAAAACACCAGGAGAATCGATCGTGACACCACGACCACAAAGCCGTAAGCGAACGGTGCTGGCCGTCGCAGTGACCGCTGGAGTGACGCTGCAGTCGACGACAATGGTCGCCCAGGCCGACGACAAGCGCACCGTCGAAAGCTTCCTGGCCGACCTTGTCGGCCAGGTTTCTCGCGCCAAGTCCCAGGTTTCCGAGATGGAGACGCTCATGGGCTCGCTGCGAGAAGATGCCAACAAGGCCCGCGTCGACCTCGTCAACAGCCAGTCCGCCGCCCAAACGGCCCAGGACAAGGTCGTGGACGCACGCGGTCGCCTCAAGGATTCCGACACCGAGGTAACCAAGGCACAGGCGAAGCTGAACGACATCGCGCGTTCCGCCTACGCCCAGGGTGGCGACGCTTCTGCCGTGAACCTGGCTGCCGGCGGCAGCGACGCGGTTGGTGACACGCTCGATCGGTCCTCCTACATCGACGCAGCCTCCAAGAAGCAGAAGGACGAGGTCGACCGCCTCGACCTGGCGCGTACCCAAAACGCCAACGAGGAGTCCTCGCTGCGAGACTCCCGCGACAAGGCGAACTCCGCCGTTGACGACGCGGTAAGCAAGTACAACACCGCGCGCAACACGCTGGACAACTCCCAGAAGACCCTCGCCGAGAAGCAGAAGGAGTACAAGCGCCTGCTCGGTGAGAAGTCGAAGGCGGAGAAGGCACTGCGCGAGGCTCGCGCCGCCGTGGAGACCTTCACCAACACTCACCCGGAGGCTTCTAGCTGGGACAAGCGCAAGGTCGCCGAGAAGGCAGCCGAGAACGCTGGCGCAAAGGTCGAGAAGACCGAGAAGGCCGAGGACGCCGAAGATAAGGCCCAGGAGACTCCAGCGGAGGAGACTCAGTCCACTGGGGACTCCACCGAAAACACTGAGAACACTGAGAACACTGAGAACACTGAGAAAGCTCAGCCGGCTGAGGCTAACGAGTCCACTGAGTCCGACCAGTCCGACCAGTCCGACGAGTCCCCGGCACAGGGCTCCCTCGGCAACCCGGCAGGCCTGCCGGAGCTCCCGGCAGAGCTGCAGTCTTCCTACGACCTGAACGCCAGCGGCGATGACCAGCGCCAGGCAGCCCTCGACGGCCTGCGCAAGGCCGGCGAGTCCGCGCTGATGGCTGGCTTCACCACCGCGCTGTCCGGAAACCCGGATGGCGCCGTGGCTGCCGCCGCGCGTGCGGGCCGCGAAACCGCAGGCCAGGAGTATGACCGCGCCATGGGCGGCGGCACCAGCACCGCACCGGCGGCGCAGGAGACCCCGGAGACCCCCACAGCTCCGGAAACCGAGGAAGCAACCGAAACTCCTGAGGCCCCCGAAACTCCGGACGAGGCCGTTACCCCGGAAACCCCGGAGACTCCAGAGAACCCGGCTGAGGCCATCGCCGACGCCCTGGACCCGAGCAGCCCCGATACCTCCGGCACCGCCGAAGAGAAGATCGAGCGCGTCATCAAGCGCGCCGAAAGCCAGCTGGGCCTGCCCTACGCATGGGGCGGCGGCAACTTCCACGGCCCGACCAAGGGCATCCGCGACGGCGGTGTAGCCGACGCGCACGGCGACTACAACAAGGTCGGCTTCGACTGCTCCGGCCTGATGATGTACGCATTCTACGGCGTGGGCATCGAGCTGCAGCACTACTCGGGCTACCAGTACACGGCCGGCAAGCAGGTTCCTTCCTCTGAGGCCAAGCGCGGCGACATGCTGTTCTGGCCAGGCCACGTCGCCCTGTACCTGGGTGACGGCAAGATGATCGAGGCCCCGCAGTCCGGTGATGTCGTTAAGATCTCCGACGTGCGCTGGGGCGGCATGCAGCCCATGGCAGTCCGCATGATCGAGTGATGATCTAGCGCAGCAGCTCCCGCTGCGCATAGTCCACAGCCACCATCCGGGCGGTTCTTACCGCCCGGAGCATTGGCATTAGATGGGGGTCCAGGCTCGCACCCACCTCGGAGCGCTTAGTGACCTCCACAATCGCCGCCACCTGATCGGCCCTGGCCATCAGCTTCGCGGCGCGACTGGGCACTCCCGGCGGCATGCCGGGAAGCCCAAAGGCATCGTTCAAGGCCCCCACCGCCAGCTCAGCGCGCTGAAACGCCGCCCCACCTCTCGGCACATGCCCCGCGTTCCGCACCATCCTCGTTGCATTATCCGCAGCCTCACGTAGCAGCTGATCCGCCTCACCCGGCGAGTAGACCGGCAGCGGCGGAACCGGCCCTTCCACCGAATCCCACGACCAACTGACCAGGTGGGCGTCAATAACACGAGGGCTAAGCACGTGGCTGACCAAGGGGTCGCGATCGGCGATGATTAATGACGCCCCCTCCGGGCCAACCGGCAGCACGGTCGCGTCGCCGGGGCCGGAAAGCGCCAGCTGGATCAAGGGGCGTTCGTCCAATCCGACGGGCGCCTCGTCGGCCACGGAGCGGATATGGCCGAGCATCTCCACCAGTCCGCCCCCGTCGGGCTCCAAGCGGTGATGCTTGCCCTGGGTGGCGTGGAAGGCGTCGATCACTTCGTCTGCCCCGATGATCCCGTGCAGCCACCAGGCCAGCCATAGGGAGGTGTTCTGCACGGGCGACCACAGTTGCGCCCCAAGCCACGTCGGTACCGGATCAGTCATTTTTCCTAGCCTAAGCTGGTTGCCCATGAGCTTCAATTACGGTGACATCATGAAGGGCCACTCTCGCAACCAGAAACCCAGCATTCCGCGCGTCGCGCCGGAGCTGGGCATGGTGGTGGAGGTCATCGCCGATGACTTCGTCGGTGCCGTGGTGGGTGGGGAGAAGACCGCCGACGGCGACTTCATTCGCCTGGAGGATCGCTACGGAAAAACGCGCCTGTTTAAGCTTCGCGAGGGCGCATTCCTACTTGAGGGCAAGCCTATTACCTTGACTCGTTATGTAGATCCCAGGATGCTGCCCCCGAAGCAGCGCACCTCCAACTCAGGCTCGCGGCGCGTAGAAAACGTACAAGCCAAAGTCGCGGCGCCCTCCCGCATTTGGGTGGAAGGCATTCACGATGCCGCAATCGTCGAACAAGTCTGGGGGCATGACTTGCGCGTGGAAGGCGTGGTCGTCGAGTACCTGGAGGGCCTCGACAACCTGCCGGAGCGGCTCGCCGAATTCCAACCCTCCGCGACCCGCCGTGTGGGCGTGCTCGCGGACCACCTCGTCGAGGGAACGAAGGAGGCGCGGCTGACCGAATCCTTAGGCCCACACGTGATGGTCACCGGCCACCCGTACATCGACATCTGGGAGGCCGTAAAGCCGCAAAGCGTTGGCATCCGCACGTGGCCGAAGATTCCCCGCGGCATCGATTGGAAAACAGGCGTGTGCCAAGAGCTCGGCTGGGGTAGCCCGCAGGACGGTTGGCGTCGGGTGGCGGCTGCAGCCAAGACCTTTCGCGATCTGGACTCCACTCTTATCGGTGCGGTGGAAAGGCTGATCGATTTCGTTACTGTCCCGCCGGAATACTGAAACACCAACTAGGATCCTGACTATGGGTCCGATCATTTGGTTAATCGCAGCGGGAGTGTTGGCCCTTGGCGAGCTCCTCGTTGCGGATATGTCCTTGCTCATGCTCAGTGCGGCTGCATTGATCACTGCCGGGATTTCGCTGGCGGACATTCCGGTATGGGCAGAGATACTGGTTTTCGGCCTGGCTTCACTGGCGACCATCTTGGCGATTCGGCCCATCCTGCGCAAACGCCTTATGCAAGCACGCTCAGAACATACCTTCGACCACGCCGAACTGACGGGTAGGAACGCAGTGGTGGTTGAGGCTGTTAGTGCCGAAGTACAAAACGGCGGCATGGTGCGCATCGCCGGCGAGCTGTGGTCGGCGCGCTCGGCAACCCCAGGGGATGTTTATTCCCAGGGAGAGTCCGTACAGGTGATAGACATCGACGGCACGACTGCAGTCGTGTGGAAGAACAAATAGAAGGGCTTAACGACTTATGAGCTTCACAATTTTCTTGGTGGTCTTGCTGCTCATCATCGCTACGGTGATCATCAAGATGGTGGCCCTCATCCCACAGGGTGAGGCGGCTGTTATCGAACGCTTGGGTACGTACACCCGCACTGTTTCCGGCGGTTTGACGCTTCTCGTTCCGTTCGTCGACCGTATCCGCGACAAGGTCGATACCCGTGAGCAGGTCGTGAGCTTCCCTCCCCAGGCCGTGATCACGCAGGATAACCTGACGGTCGCCATTGATACCGTGGTCACCTTTCAGATCAACGACCCGGCGCGCGCCATCTACGGCGTGAACAACTACATCGTCGGCGTAGAGCAGATCTCCGTCGCCACGCTGCGCGACGTGGTTGGTGGCATGACGCTGGAGGAGACCCTGACTTCCCGTGAGATCATCAACCGCCGCCTGCGCGGCGAGCTGGACGCGGCCACCACCAAGTGGGGCCTGCGCATCTCCCGCGTGGAGCTGAAGGCCATCGACCCGCCGGCATCCATCCAGCAGTCGATGGAGATGCAGATGAAGGCGGACCGCGAGAAGCGCGCCATGATTCTTACCGCCGAGGGTCGCCGCGAGTCGGACATCAAGACCGCTGAGGGTGAAAAGCAGGCCCGCATCCTGGCTGCTGAGGGTGAAAAGCACGCGCACATCCTGGCCGCAGAGGCCGAGCGCCAGGCAGCCATCCTGCGCGCCGAGGGTACCCGCGCGGCCCGCTACTTGGAGGCCCAGGGTGAAGCCAAGGCCATCCAGAAGGTCAACGCGGCTATCAAGTCCGCTCAGGTCACGCCCGAGGTGCTGGCCTACCAGTACCTGGAGAAGCTGCCGGAGATGGCGAAGGGCTCTGCCAACAAGACCTGGATGATCCCAATGCAGTTCGGCGACTCCCTGGAGCAGTTCGCCAAGGCCCTGGCCAAGAAGGACGACGAGGGCGTGTTCCGCTACGAGCCGAAGCCGGTGGACGATGCCACTCGCGAGCAGGCCAACGAGTCGAGCTCCGAGGATTGGTTTAACACCGCATCCTCGCCCGAGATCGCCGAGGCCGTTGCCGCCGCCAACGCCGTGGCGAACAAGCCCGTCGACGAAGCTGCGCTCGACAATCCCTACAACGAGGGCTAGTTCTTTAACTCGTCTGCCCTGGCCAGCATGTGCACGGCCAGGGTCCAGCCGGCCTGCTCCGCATGCCAGCCCGCCGCCGCAAGCCGCTGGCTCATCGCCTGCTTGCTGATGCCCACAATCTCTGCCGCCTCGGCCTGCAAGTGCCCAGCGCGCAGCAGGGCAGTGGCCTCGCGGCCCTCCTTTGTGCGCCGCGCCAGCACGTGGGCCAGCAGGGTGAAGGCCGCCGCGATGTCCTGGGCAACTTCGGCCGCCCGCCCCGGGGCGATCACACCGCCCGGGCCCGGCTTTTCAATCCGCACCGACACCGCCCCCGCACGCTGCGAGCGGGTCACCGCGCGGGTGGCTGCACCGATGGTCTCTTCCACGGACGACGGGGCGTCCCCATCAACCTCCGCAACCACCGAGCCAATGCCGAGTGCGAAGTCACCCGCCTGTAGTAAAGACATCACCAGACCGCCGGCCTCGTCGGGGCCGGGCGCGATGCAGACGAAGTCCTCGATGCCCTTCATCTCCACGGACTCGACCATCGAGGATCGCTCCAGTGCCGCCGCGACGTCGCGGACGTACTCTCCACGGCGTTGCGAACGGCCCCGATAGGCGGCATACACGGCAAACATGTTTATAAACCTACTTCATTGGCTTTGCGCAGCTGGCGCCAGAGTCGAATCTCGTTCGCAGCGAGCGCGAATCCGGTGCACACCACCACGAAGCTAAGTATCAGGATCCACGGCTGACCGCCCGTTGCAAGCGCGTCGGAGGCCATGGCCGTGGCGATGGTATTCGGCGCCGAACCCACGATCGTAGCCAGCACATAGGGCACAAACGGGATGTGGCTCAGCCCGCAGGCATAGTTCAGCAGCGAAAAGGGGATGGCCGGAACCATGCGCAGCCCCAGCACGGCGATCCAGCCGCGCTCGGCGATCCTTTCCTGCAGCAGCTGGATGCGCTGGTCGTTACGGGTCTTCTTTTCCACCCACTTGCCGCCGACGGCATGCACCAGGATCAGCGACAGCGCGGCCGAGGCGCCCACGCCCACCAGCGCCAGCACTGAGCCCCACAGCGATCCGAACATCACTCCTGCGGCGATGGTCCAGATGGTGCGGGGGAGCGGCAGCTGGGTGAAGGTGACCAACAGCACCACAAAAGTCAACGGCGCCCACGCGCCCGTGGAGGCCACCCAGGTGCGAATATCCTCCACCGCGGGTTTCGGGACGAAGTAGACGAATGCGACCAGCAGGATGGGCACGAGGATGCTTAGAAAGCGGTACCGCAGCTTTAGCCCCCACCACGCGCTAAAGGCGTGGCCTACAAAGCGTGGGATTTTCATGTTGTGTCCGGAGGGGGACTTGAACCCCCACGTCCGTTAATAGGACACTAGCACCTCAAGCTAGCGCGTCTGCCATTCCGCCACCCGGACTTGGGTTGCGCACACCACAGTAAGTGGTGGCAACTCCCGTCACTTTAATGCCAAGCCAGTGATTTACACAAATACGCAGGTCACAGGGAGTTACTTGTATATGGATAAGCACTTTAGTGCGCTCGTCGAAAGCTTTGACTAGCGTGGTGCTATGTCCGATAACAACGCACAGCACCAGCCCACTTATATCGATGACCGTTTCCCCGGCCCGGATCCGTACGCGCCGCTGACGGCCCTGCCTGCGCTGGAGGTCACCAGCGAGACCTTCGCCGACGGCGCTCGCCTGCCCGAGGATCAGCTGGGGGGCAACGATGTCTCGCCCCAGCTGAGCTGGTCTAAAGGCCCGGAGGGCACGAAGACTTACGCGGTTACCTGTTTTGATCCGGACGCCCCTACGGCCAGCGGCTTTTGGCACTGGGCAGTCTTTAACATTCCGGCTGACGTAACCTCCCTGCCTCTCGGTGCCGGCAACGAGGACCTGAGTGGCCTGCCCGAGGGGGCAGTGGCGCTACGCGGCGACAGCCGTTCCTGGGGCTACTACGGCGCCAACCCGCCGGCCGGCCACGGTCCGCACCGCTACCTGTTTGCCGTCCACGCGGTGGGCGAGGAGCTGGACATCGACGACCGCCAGACCCCGACCGTCCTGGGCTTTAACCTGAACTTCAAGGCCACCGCCCGCGGCATCCTCTGGGGTTGGGCTGAGAACTAGTTTTCCACCCACGGCAACCCGCTGCCCACGGCCTTTGAGATATTCTCCAGGCCGTGGGCTTTCAGCTGCGCGGACAGACCCTGGTGGATCTCGCGGATCCAGTCCGGGCCGCCGTAGATGAACGGGGTGTAGCCCTGGATCAGGCTTGCGCCGGCGGCGATGCGCTCCCACGCGGCCCGCGGGGTGTCGATGCCACCCACTCCGATCAGCACCAACTTCCCGTCGGCGCGGGCCGCCAGACGACGCAGCACCTCCAGCGCCCGGGCTGCCACCGGGGCGCCGGAAATGCCGCCCGCGCCCATGGCCTCCACCTCGTGCGCCGGGGTCTTCAGGCCTTCGCGGCTAATGGTGGTGTTCGTGGCGATCAGGCCCGTCACGCCCATCTCGATGGCCAGGTCGCAGACCTTGTCAATGTCCTCATCGCTCAGGTCCGGGGCGATCTTCACGAACAGCGGGCGGGTGCTTTCCTCCTGCACCGCGCGGATGATCGGGCGCAGGGATTCCACCGCCTGCAGGTCGCGCAGCCCCGGGGTGTTGGGGGAGGATACGTTGATAACCAGGTAGTCGGCCACCCCGCCGATGGCCTTGGCGGACTCACGGTAGTCGCGGTCCGCAATCTCAGCGGCCACCAGCTTGGATTTGCCCAGGTTCGCCCCCACCGGGATGTCCGTGCTGCGTTTCTGCAAGCGCATTGCCGCCGCGCGGGAGCCCTCGTTATTGAAGCCCATGCGGTTGAGAATGGCCTTGTCCTCCGGCAGGCGGAACAGGCGCGGGGTGGGGTTACCCGGCTGCGCCAGGGCGGTGACGGTGCCGATTTCCGCGAAACCGAAGCCCAGCGGACCCCAGGCGTCGACCTCCTTGGCGTCCTTGTCGAAGCCCGCGGCCAGGCCGAGTGGGCGCGGGAACGTGAGCCCGGCAATCTGCTGGCTCAGCGCGTCATCGTGCACTGCCAGTGCGCCGTCCATCGCGGACAGAGCCGCCCTGGAGCCCGCC
>ERZ1673753.1347-NODE-1347-length-22653-cov-6.089698_pt1 | contig 22653 bp, 15 predicted proteins | sample MGYA00580201_ERZ1673753 | MGnify/ENA primary metagenome ERZ1673753 (study PRJEB41218, sample SAMN15661747) | gut metagenome | host: Homo sapiens | place: Canada: London | collected 2015-08-20/2019-03-30 | study: EMG produced TPA metagenomics assembly of... | reverse complement strand
CGGGATATTGTGCAAGAGAATTAGGCAACCTTTTCCCTTACGGTTGTGAATTGTCCCGTTTTTCACGTAAAAAACGGGACTTTTTATTACCTTTGCAGCGTTATTAGCGGTTTGATCATGAATATAACAAAAGAGATAAAGGAATTAGTTCGTAATTTTTCTGATGATTATGTATTAACTGCATCAGATTTTGACTTTGGTCCACAAAGTAAAGCGGCTGTGGTCAAGGCTTTGAATCGTATGGCGGATTCCGGTGAGTTGATGAAACTGTCCAAAGGAAAGTTCTACAAGCCACGAAAGACACAGTTCGGCATATTGAAGCCTTCCGTCTACCAAATAGCCAAAGATTATATTGAGCGTGATGGAAAGCTGATAGGTTATATTACAGGGTATTCTGCCTACAATGCGCTTGGGCTGACGACTCAAATTTCCTCTTATATTCAGATAGGCACAAACAAATACCGCCGTGCTGTGAAACGAGAGAAATATACCATTTCGTTTATATTGCAGCCTAATCCGATTACACGGAAAAACATAGAAGTATTACGCATTTTGGATGCAATTCGTTTCATCCGCGAAATACCCGGCACATCACCCGATGAAGCTTGTTTGCGGTTGAAAGAAATAATAAAGGAATTGGATGATGAACAAAAAAAAATACTCGTAAAATGTACCTTGCAATATACAAGCTATGTACGAGCGTTGTGTGGTGCTATTCTGGAAAATACAGGTTGTGATAAAGAACTATTGGGTATTATCCGAAAGTCTCTAAATGGCATAACTGAATACAAATTGCCACTATCTGCATCAGTATTACCCACGAAACAAAATTGGAAAATATATGAACCTACACGAAAATAAGAAGCTGTTTACGGATGCTGTACTTGCCGCAGCGGAACAGTTGGATATAAAGGCTGTATATATAGAAAAGGACTATTGGATAACACGGTCTTTGAAACTGATGGCACAAGATTCAAATGCAGAAAGAGCTATATTTAAAGGAGGTACTTCGCTTTCCAAAGCCTACAAAATTGGTAACCGATTTTCTGAAGATATAGATGTAGCTATTTCAGATGCAAATTCCTTAAGCGGCAATCAGTTAAAGATGCTTATTAAACGGATAGCCAAAGAAATGACTGTCGGACTGGATGAATTTGTCGTACAAGGAGTAACGAGCAAAGGTTCCAGATACTATAAAGCGATGTATGCTTATCCGAATATACTTGGCAAAGCCATCAAAGAAATAGTAAATGTCGGACAACTGTTAGTTGAAATCAATTCATTCGCCAATCCCTATCCGTATGAACAAAAGGTAATAGAGTGTTTCATCAGCGATTTTTTTAGGCAGACGGGAAACGACAATCTTATCGAAGAATACGATATGAGACCATTTTCAATGAATGTGTTGGATAAAAGACAGACATTTACGGAAAAGCTGGTATCGTTGATCCGTTTTTCATTGTCGGATAAATATATGTATGACATGGCAGCAAAAATACGCCATTTCTACGACCTGCATTATCTTTTGCAGGATAAAGATTGTGTTGTATATCTGCATTCTGAACAATTTTGCCAAGACTTTGAGAATCTGTTACAGCATGATAAGGAAACATTCGACAAACCGGAAGGATGGACGGAGAAGCATTTAGGTCAATCGCCTTTATTGGTGGATTTTCCAACAATCTGGAGTGAACTGAAAAATACTTATGTTAGGGAACTGCCGGGTATAGCATTTTCTGCTATCCCGAAAGAAACTGTTGTTGCACATAGTTTTATGGATATAGTGGAGATATTTAAGCATAATTATTTTTAAGATTTTTAGTAGCCTTGTTGGCTTGGTATGGTAAAGTTCTTACCTTTGTAAGGTCATCAAAATAAGTGTTCATGAAGAAGTCTATAAAACATTTGCCCAAGCGAACGCAGGAAGAACTGACAGTTCTGCTGGACTTAGTCTGCAAAAGCGTCGATAACTGTCAGATGATTATCCTGTTCGGGAGTTATGCCAGGGGTAATTATGTTTTATGGGATACTAAAATAGAGTTCGGTGTTCGTACCTCGTATCAGAGTGATTATGATATTCTTGTCATCACCAACGGAGCAGTCAAGCGGGCAGAAAGAAAGCTGGAGCGTATCACTAACAAATATCATGATTTGTTTGAATACCGTCGTCACGCTTTTCCGCAATTCATTGTCGAACATATAAATACGGTTAACAATAATCTGGAGGTTAGCCAGTATTTCTTTACAGATATTGTAAAAGAAGGAATTTTGCTTTACGATAGTGGCAAATATCAATTGGCTAAACCACGGAAGTTGAGTTTTAGGGAGATTCGGGATATTGCACAAAATGAATTTGATAAACTTTTCCCTTATGCTTGTGACTTCCTAACTGGTGTAAAGGATTATTTTATACTTAAAGAAAAATACAACCTTTCTGCCTTTATGCTTCATCAATCCTGTGAGAAACTTTATAATACTATATTGATGGTTTTTACGAATTACCGTCCGAAAAGTCACAGACTTCAAGACCTTGGTGGAATGGTAAAGCGCTTTTCGATGGAACTGGTAACGGTTTTTCCTCAAAATACGGATGATGAAAAAGAGTGTTTCGATCTGTTATGCCGAGCCTATATCGAGGCCCGCTATAACAAAGATTACAAAATTACACGCGAACAGCTGGAATACTTAATTTCACGTTTAGAGATTCTAAAGGAAATGACTGAACGTCTTTGCAAAGAGAAAATTGCAGAATATAATGCGATGGCGGAAAATGGTTGAACACACGAAATATTTTAAAGTCTTATAACTTTGCATCCGTCTGGCTGTCACTCCCTATAAATTAAAAAGAAGAATATATCTGTCATCTGTCACCGATTTCATTCTAACTATCAGATTATAAATAGTTAATGATGTGACAGCAGTAGGTGACAGCACTGTGATGGCAATTATGCTGTCACCCTTGTATTTGTGATTCGGGATATGTTTTGAAGTCGTTGATTTCATCACGGTATGTAACTATCTTTTCTACTGTAAGAAACTGTTTGTTTTGCAGTTTGAAACTAAAGTTCCCAATGCTTGAAACCATAGTTCCAAAGGCTTGAAACTAATGATTCCAAGCTGTTGGAACTAAAGTTTCAAGCCTTTGAAACTATGGTTTCTCTTCGCTGAAACTATGGTTTCAAGGCGACGAAACTAATTCAGTGCTATAACCTTATCATGACCCAGCTTAGATTGCTTCTTTAGGGTCAGCCTTTTCTATATTAAATTTTCGTTTTTTCTTGTCGGTCCCGGATATAATGAGTAATTTAGCAGTCTCAACGACACGAAGACGCTGACACAAACAACCTATTATTATATAAATGAAAATTACCCAATTCCGTAAAAATGGAGATACAACAGCGCTCAGCGTAATGGATCTTGAAAAACTGGTAAACAAAGTAAAAACAGAGATAAAATCCCGTCCGGTTTCCACTTTCAGAGAAGAATTAAGATATATGCTTCCAGATGATCGGTGTATGTTTGCCGACAAGCTTCCCGAGATAATTCCTGCCGCAGAATTTAGAAAAGTAAACGGGCAGAAGCAGATGAAAGCGTACAATGGTATTATTGAACTGACTGTCGGTCCCCTGTCCAATAAATCGGAGATAGCTCTGGTGAAACAAAAAGCGAGTGAACAACCGCAGACCCGTTGCGCTTTTATGGGTTCGAGTGGAAAAACGGTGAAGATATGGACCACTTTTACTCGTCCGGATAACTCACTGCCCAAAACACGGGAAGAGGCGGAACTGTTTCACGCTCACGCCTATCGGCTGGCCGTGAAATGTTATCAGCCCCAAATCCCGTTCGATATACTTCCCAAAGAGCCGACTTTGGAGCAATATTCGCGATTGTCTTATGATCCGGATATTATGTATCGTCCGAATTCCGTGCAATTTTATCTCTCGCAGCCCACAGCGATGCCCGAAGAGACGACTTTCCGGGAGGCAGTGCAGGCAGAGAAGTCTCCGTTGACTCGTGCCGTGCCGGGATATGATGCAGAAAATGCTTTTTTGATGCTTTTTGAAGCTGCTTTTCGAAAAGCTTATACAGATCTTAGCGAAGCAGGCCTCCAATTACGGGAAGATAAATGGCAACCATTGGTCGTACAATTGGCCAAAAATTGTTTTGCTTCGGGATTGCCTCAGGAAGAAGTCGTGAAACGTACCGTTTTTCATTTCTATATGTATAAACAAGAAGTGTTGATCCGGGAGATGATTGGCAACGTATATCTCGAATGTAAAGGTTTCGGCAAAAATATCAGTCTGAGCAAAGAGCAACAGCTAGCCTTACAGACCGAAGAATTCATGAAACGCCGTTATGAATTTCGCTATAACACACAAATCGCCGAGGTGGAATATCGGGAAAGGCTGTCTTTCCGTTTTCGTTTCAATCCTCTCGACAAACGGGCGCTGAATAGCATTGCCCTGGATGCACAAATGGAGGGTATTCCACTGTGGGACAGGGATATCAGTCGGTATATCTATTCAAATCGCGTGCCTGTATTCAATCCGTTGGAGGATTTTCTCTATCGACTTCCCGGATGGGACGGTAAAGACCGTATCCGTGAATTGGCAGCTACCGTTCCTTGCCGGAATCCGTATTGGACAGACTTGTTTCACCGCTGGTTTCTCAATATGGTTTCTCATTGGAGAGGGTATGATAAAAAATACGCGAACAGTGTTTCGCCATTGCTGGTCGGGGCGCAAGGGACGCGAAAATCTACCTTTTGCCGGAGTATAATGCCACCTTCGGAACGTTCCTATTATACTGACAGCATTGATTTCTCGCGAAAGAAAGATGCGGAACTTTATCTCAATCGTTTTGCGCTCATCAATATTGATGAATTTGATCAGGTCAGTTCGACACAACAGGGCTTCTTGAAACATATTCTGCAAAAGCCTGTGGTAAATATGCGGAAACCTCATGCCAGTGCCGTGCTCGAAATGCGCCGGTATGCTTCATTTATCGCTACGAGTAATCAAAAAGACCTGTTGACCGATCCTTCCGGTAGCCGTCGTTTCATCTGTATCGAAGTGACGGGAGTGATTGACACGAATCGTCCGATAGATTATGAGCAGCTTTACGCGCAAGCCATGTATGAATTGGAACATGGCGAACGCTATTGGTTCGACCAGGAGGATGAAAAGATTATGATGGAAAACAATCGTGAATTTGAGCAAGTTCCTCCGGAAGAACAGTTGTTTTTTCGTTATTTTCGTGCCGCACAGCCTGAAGAAGGGGAGTGGTTGTCTCCGGCGGAGATTATGGAAGATATTCAGAGAAATAGTTCGATACCGATGTCCGTGAAAAGGGTCAATTCATTTGGAAGAATACTGAAAAAGCAGGAAATCCCCTCCAAACATGTACGTAGCGGTACGCTTTACCATGTCGTAAAGTTAGTGACCGCGTAGCGGGAACAAATAATAAATGTGTGATTGCATTGTGACGGCAAAAATGCTGTCACAATGCAATCACCTCCTGCTGTCACGGGCTGATTCGTTCATAATGAGTCTGTTATGTCCCGTTTGGTGACAGATGACAGCAACTTACCAAATATATTCTTCTGTGTAGCGTTGGTAAGCAGGCTCTTCTTTTATTCCTTTGTTACGAAACAATTGTTTTATATAAGCTTGATCTTTGGGCATAAGGCCTCGTTCTCCACGATAGAGTCGGTAATATCCTGTTTTCCCATAGTGTCCCACCAACTGTGATCGGATACTGACTGCGTCTTCATAAGGAATCCTGTCAAGCAACCGTTTAAGTCCCCATGTTACATGAACTTTTACAGCCGTTTTAAAACACTCGCATTGATTCCCGTCCGCAGGATAGCGTGTCGGATTAACGCTGGTGATATAAAGATAGTCGGCTCCGTTATATTGTGCAGCTATGTGGCGTAGGCATTTGGAGGCTTGTGGACATTGGTCGTTGAAGCAACGGGCAAAATTGTAAGGGACAGACAGGCTGTCGGGTTCTTCTTTCATTTGTTGACTTTGTTTTATTTATGATAGCAAGGGATACAAGTTTTGTATTCTCTACAAATGTAAGGCTTTCTTTCAAGAATGAGAAATGATTGATAAGCTAATACCATTGTTCTATGCGATTTCTTTTTGAAATCACTATCTTTGCAATGGATCTATTCATTAAATAAAGAAGAGATTATGCTTGCATACACATATATTGAACACGGAAAATTTGAATTGCGAGAAAAACCGGAACCGAAAATTACGGATGCACGGGATGCAATCGTGCGTGTGACTCTTGGCAGTATCTGTACCAGTGACCTGCATATCAAACACGGTAGTGTGCCGCGTGCAGTACCCGGAATAACGGTTGGACACGAGATGGTAGGTGTCGTGGAAGAGGTGGGAGCTGAAGTTACATCAGTCAGACCCGGCGACAGAGTAACCGTGAATGTCGAGACCTTTTGTGGAGAGTGTTTCTTTTGTCGTCACGGATATGTCAACAACTGTACCGACCCCAACGGTGGCTGGGCTTTAGGCTGTCGTATCGACGGCGGACAGGCGGAATATGTCAGAGTACCTTATGCCGATCAGGGACTGAACCGTATTCCCGATACAGTCAGTGATGAACAGGCTCTTTTTGTCGGTGATGTCCTTGCCACAGGCTTCTGGGCAACTCGTATCTCGGAGATTACGGAGAAAGATACTGTCCTCTTCATTGGTGCCGGACCTACCGGAATTTGTACTTTGCTCTGCTCGATGCTGAAGAATCCGAAGCGTATCATTGTCTGTGAAAAGTCCCCTGAAAGGATTCGGTTTGTCCGTGAACATTATCCCGATGTACTGATAACGACACCTGAGAACTGCAAGGAGTTTGTACTCCAAAACAGTGATCACGGTGGAGCTGATGTTGTTCTGGAAGTGGCGGGGACTGAAGATAGTTTCCGGATGGCGTGGGACTGTGCCCGTCCCAATGCGATAGTCACGATTGTGGCTCTTTATGACAAACCTCTGCTTTTTCCTTTGCCTGAGATGTATGGCAAGAATTTGACTTTCAAAACAGGAGGTGTAGACGGCTGTGACTGTGCTGAGATCCTCAGTCTGATTGAAGAGGGAAAGATTGATACCACTCCTCTTATTACCCATCGCTGTTCGCTGAACGAGATTGAGGAGGCATATCGTATCTTTGAAAACAAGCTGGACGGCGTCATCAAGGTAGCGATTGTATGTCAAACTGAAAGTAATAAATAAGAATATGCCTGTTGTCGAAATATCCTCTTTGTCTCATCCCGAAGTTGAGATATTCTGTACTCTTACCGAGGCTCAGTTACGCAATCGTATCGAGCCTGGCAAGGGTATTTTTATCGTAGAAAGTCCAAAGGTCATAGAGAGAGCTCTGGACGCCGGTTATGAACCTTTAGCCATTTTGTGTGAGCATAAACATATCACTGGCGATGCCTCCAACATCATTGAACGTTGTGGCAATGTGCCTATCTATACGGGTAGCAGGGAACTGCTTGCTACATTGACCGGTTATGTCCTGACACGTGGTGTTCTTTGTGCCATGCGTCGTCCTGCGGTGCGCAGTATGGCAGAAGTCTGTCGGGAAGCCCGGCGCATCGTCGTGATCGATGGTGTTGTTGATACAACCAACATCGGTGCTATTTTCCGTTCGGCAGCCGCCCTGGGAATTGATGCCGTACTACTGACGCGTAACTCTTGTGACCCGTTGAACCGTCGTGCAGTCAGAGTATCGATGGGAACGGTCTTCCTTGTACCATGGACTTGGATGGACGGTTCTCTCAGCGACTTGGGCAAGTTGGGCTTCCGTACAGCTGCCATGGCACTCACGGATAACTCTGTTTCCATTGATGATCCTGTCTTGGCAACCGAACCCAGATTGGCTATCGTGATGGGTACCGAAGGGGACGGACTTTCGCCGGAAACGATTGCCGAAGCTGACTACGTAGTCCGTATTCCTATGTCGCACGGCGTCGATTCGCTCAATGTAGCCGCTGCGGCTGCCGTAGCTTTCTGGCAACTTCGTGCTCGATAATGTTGAGAGTAGTGTATTTAGGGATATTCCTAAAATAAGTTCACATATTAATTCTGGTATTGATAAAAACACGTTCATATATCATGTGTATTCATTTTGCTTTGTATTATTTATGCATATATATCACTGTGAATTCTTTGCAACGACGATTCTCTTGACGAATATTGCTTAATGAAAAGCGGGAGAACTTTTCGAATATATCCAGACCACGTCCTAAATTAATAGTCCAACCATTATCCAATTCTATTTTCCGGTCATGTTCTGCATCAAACATGAAATTGAAAGTAATTCCATAAGATAATAGTTCCTCTTGTAGGTCATTGAATATGTCAATCATTTCAGGAATCTTTTCTTCTTCATTTTGAGTGTGTAGTTTGATTTCCAGCTCTTCGGGTGTCATACATGTTTCACGAGCCATTTGTATGAATTCTATTAGGTTATCAATCTGATGACCTACTCGGATGAATGGATCGGTTATTGTTATTTTCTTAGCTGTACGTATATAATCTCCGAAAAGGGATTTGTATGACACACCGCGTTGATTGAGACGGATTTCTATTTGTTTAGAAGCAAGCTGAACAATGCGTGGACGTGGCGTAAGGCGGGGAGATGATATCAATGGCTCGGAAACATCTTCTTTGGTAGGTCCTTCTGTCTGAATTTCTTCTTCCATTACAGGATTTTCAATCCGTTCAAGTGTCTCGACTTGTTTGGTTTCACCGGTTTTGAGGATTAGATATTCAAACTTGGCAGGTTCTGTTCTAAATGTTTCATCAATGATATAGAGTTGATCTTTGACACGTTTACGACATTCTGCTGCAAATTCAATGATTTCGAGTGCTTCTTCATCCGTATATTTTCCGTCCGGATAAAGTAATTTAATCATGCCGGAGAATGTTTTGCGAATAGCTAGATGGTCGCGTTCAGAAAGTGTTCCACTGAATCTTACATAATTCTTTAGCTCGCTTGAAAAGTCTTTATTACGTAAAGCATGAAGTACTGCGGCAATATAATCGGTGATTAATCCGTACCCATTACTGAAACTATCTTTTTTGAGCATCTTTATTTCCCATCCCGGATTGTAAAGATGAATCCGGTCAAGGAAAGCCCCTTTGATGAATGCTGTAGGAATAGACTCGAAGAGGTGTGAATTCTTTAGCATGTATGAAACGGTATGTTTCGTGTTGCCGACAAAACTCATTGATGCCGAAGCTTCATGAGAACCTTTACCACGGTTGAATGATTTGTTTGCTAAGTAGTTCTGCATCGTATCTATCAGAACAGGATCTACTGATTTTCCTTTTTGCTGTTCGTATTCATCCCAGGCAACTACATCCCAATATCCAACAAGTCCAAGTAGTTCCCTATTTCCACTTATCTTCACGAACAACCGGGCGGAAGTAACATCTCCGCCACTGACAAGTACGCCATAAGGGGATAATTCTTGAAAAACGTGTGATTTACCTGTCCCTTTGGGGCCTAATTCCATAAAGTTGAAGTTATTTTCAACGTGTGGAAGTAATCGGGAAAGAACTATAAATTTTTCCCGACGGTTCAAATTCTCCGGTTTTAGTCCGACAGTATGAATAAGAAAATCAATCCACTCATCAGTAGTGAATTTTTCTCTTTGTGTAATGTATTCATTAATGTCTATATTGGATATTTGGATGGGTTTCAAGCTCTGAATATCCCATCGCATCTTAATGTCTTCTCCGCTGATATATCCGATAGTAACGATACACCACACACCATTGCCTGAAAGAAGTTTGGGATTCTTCTTTACAAATTCTGCAGGAATAGGGATATTGGCAAGTCCGAGATTGGCAAAAGTAGCATCATATTCGTCTGCCCTGTCATTGAGAATGACTGATATCTTATCGATAATACGATATTTTCCGGCTTCTCGTATTTTGCCTTTTACTTCTTCGGCATCAGCCCGATGAACATAGTTATTACGAATGACATCCTTTACCTTTTCGAGCCCTTCTTCAATAATAACCGTATCATCACTTGCACAGTATTGTCCTAACAGATATTCGAGCACATAAGTCGGTACAGGTAGGTTGCCTTTGACAAGAAATGCCAGATCTTTTCTTACTACTTTCCCGATGAAGGCGTCTAATATTTTTTGTTGCAGTTCCATAAGCGTTAGAAATCTTGTTCTATTAATGTATTGTTCGTAACGGTTTCTTTTATAAGAGGGTTAAGCATGTCTTCTACATCAAAGATACGGAGTTGCATGATACTTGTACTTGTCGATTGGTTCAGTGTTAACTCCACATCGAAGATGCGATTGTTGTAATTATCTATATCACTGCTATTCAGACAAAGCCTTTTTTCTGTAGTGACGAGTGTGTCATTTGCATAAACGGCGCATACGATATTACGCTCCAGGGTATCCATATCAACTGGTTCCGATTGCATAATTTTAAATTTCAACCGACTCGATACAATAGAGAGATTACGGGTTATCAAAGCAACATTCACTTTTTGCTTCACATTGTTTTTCTTGTTTTTACTATGTATTACAGGAATGATAAGTTCTTGCAAGGATGCCCCTCCATGAGCGAAGTTGTATCCTCCACCTTGAGCGGCAAATCTGTTTGTCCCTTCAGGAACGGCCACAAATACATTATCATTCATGCCGGAAACTTCGGATAAGGGGAATTTGATAACTCCTTGTATGGGAGTATCAGATTTGGTAATGTAATATCGCGACTTCTTTTCCATCGTTTCTTCGGAAACCGTTATTTTATCTTTTTCTTCAAAAGCCATGTCGTTATATAAGAAACCATGATCTGAAGTAAGCGTTACATTAGTCACATTGTAGCTGGCATGAAGGCTTCGGATTAACTTTGCCAACTGTTCTATCGTTCGGCGACAGGCAGAAACTACTTCCATTGGATTATTAGAATGACCTATTTCATCAATCGTATTATGGAAAATATAGACAAGAGGCTTTTTGAATAGTTCCCGATTTACATCTTTGGTTCCATTTACTACAGTAACATAATCTGTACAAACTGCACTTTCACGATAAAGAGCTACGTGTGCAGAGCGTTTCTCCAGCGTATTTAGAATCTTATCATCTACAGCTAAATCCATTTCCGTATCATTCTTATATAGCCAGATGGAACGATGAGGGAGTAGGGCAGGCTTACAAAACTTAGTTTCGGTAGGTAACATGGCAAGCGCGGCATCCAGTGTCGCAATATGTTTTTCTCTGCCGAGATATTGCATCAGTTCTGCGGCAACTTCGTAACGTAATGCATCGCTGATGATAATCACTTGTTTGGTTTGATTATTTTTCTCTTGTTCGTAAAAGTCCTGTTGTTTTGTCAGGCTGATTGTGTTAAAACTGCTGCCTTTCTCCTGTAAGCAGGTAAGCCATTCCAGATTAAGGATATTACACAATTGGGCATAGTCAATATCAAGTTGCTTTTTGACTTTTTCGATGGCACTGATTATAGGAGTACTGTCAGATAACTGATGATAGTTTTCTAATGATTTACGATAGAACATATCGAGCAAGTGGGCTTCCGATATGTATTTACGTACATACTCGTCGGGAGTATTTAGTTTTAACGAACCCAATGAAGTGGCTTTGCTGTAATAATTGGCTACTTCTATTCCGTAGTTGATAGCTTTTTGAATGGCTGTATTGTTCTCTTGTTTTAAGAACAGATCACGTAATTTGTCACATGCGGCTTCCGGGGTCTCCGTAAGTTGCTTTGCAAATATTTTCTTTAAGATTTCCCAACACAGTTCGGTGGGGATATAGAAATAATTAGCATCAATACCATAGGTTTTGATGATTTCTTCAACTTTTATTCCGGCAGCTAATGCATGAAAGGTTGCAAAAAATAAATCACTTTTTATTTTAGACTGATGGATGGCTTTCTCAAGTAATTTATTTATCCGGTCTAAAGCTAATGAACTGTTTATTTTATACCGTTTATAATTGTCGTTTGCATCGACAGCTAAGGTCTGTGTGATAGCATTGTATTTAAAAGATTCTGCTATTTCTTTTATTTTTTCTTCGCTGTTTGGATTATAAGATTTCCCAAAATAGGATTCAAGTACATTTTGTAAAGTTGCGTAGATGTCTACGTTTCTCTCTATCGAACGGTAGAAAGTTATCTTTTTCTTTTCTTCGCCCGGTGATGACAGGAGGAACATCCTGATAATGATAGAATCCCAGTCTAATAACTGATTCTCACCTAAATATCCGGATATTAATCCTCTGCATGCAAGGCTTTTATCAAAATTTTCAGTATTATAGTAAGGATTTAAAATACGATTAAACTTTTCCAATTGCAGTTCATCAATGTGCTTACGGATAAAGTCGTGACAGCTTTGAGGAATGTGATGTTGCTGTATAAAGGCTGCATAGTCATCGCTTTTGTATTCCATATTAGCACATAATAAATCAAGTAATGGAAACTTTAGCATGGAAATCGTTGATGTAAATGGGCTCGCCTGTTTGAAAATAAGAATGACTTTATCTTCTTTCCATTCATTTTCTAAAGCATATTTTGTTTTGAACCAAGCGCCGTCGAATTCGATGAAACGGAATCCGTCACGCCAGGATACGGCATGAAGTTCCGAAGCAATGGCATCCATCGGGTCGAATATAAAAAGTACTTTAAGCTTTTCGTTTCGTTCAAAGTAATTGTATATCTTGTTTTGTATCATATCTAATTCTTTATTGCTTTAAGTTCATTTTCTAATTCTTTAATAGAGGGTAAAGTGCCTTTGAAATCTTTCGGATAAAGTTTGGTTAACTCATATTCGGAGATACCTATAGGCTGGTTGCTCGCTTCAAGGGCATATTGTGCCAGTACGTTATCTTTGGTCTTACAAATTAGCAGACCGATGGTCGGATTATCTTCAGGACGTTTTAATATATGATTGACGGCAGAAATATAAGTTCCTAATTGCCCTACATTTTCTGAATCAAACTCATTGATTTTAACTTCGATTACCACATAACATCTTAGATTTAAATTGTAGAAAAGCATATCGATGAACTTCTCCGTATGACCGATTTGAAGTCTGTATTCTCTTCCAACAAAAGCAAATCCGGTGCCTAGCTCTAATAAGAACTTGGTAATATTGTGCATTAAAGCATCTTTTAGCTCTTTTTCCCTATATTGTTCTGTGATAGCCAGAAAGTCGAAATTATAGGGGTCTTTGGTCATCTCTTGGGCCAGGTCACATTGTGGTATTGGCAGTGTCTGACTAAAGTTTGAAATTGATTTTCCTTCTCTTTGATATAAGTCAGTGGTAAGGAAGTTTAGTAAAATGGATCGCGACCAATTGTTCTGAAGTGTTTTTTTTATGTAGAAGCAGGCTTTTACTGGATCATCAAAGCATTTGTCGATGATGCATTTGTGATGTCCCCAAGGGATAGCAAACAATTCACCCCCAGGCTGGGGGCAGATTGTGTTTTCTGTACCTTTTAAATTGCCCTCAAGTTGGGGACATAATTTATCTGACTGTGAGTAAAGAAGATAAAACCGCTTAATATAATTAATATTAGTGATAGAGAATCCTTTGACACCCGGTAAGCTTTTTTGTAAATCCTGACTGATGGATTGAATGATACCATCCCCCCATTTGCTTTCAGCTTTAAGATTTACAATGTCAGCTCCCAAAGACCAATAGAATCGTAGCATCTCTGTATTCACTTTAACAGCTGCTTTCAGTTGACTTTGTCTATACCGTTCACTTAGATTTTTAATCCATTGTTGGTATTCCGTATCTATTTTTATTAGTTTACTCATTATCCGATATTATTTGATTTTTGCTACTACATCTTTGAACTTAGCATGGTTTACTAGCACTCCATCATCTAAATCAAATGCAATCTGTTCATCAGCTATGATATGTAAGCGATTGTGGTATTCTTGACATTCGTCTAAATCTTTGCGTAGCTTATCCAACTTTTTACGTTCTTGAGTAGAGAGGGAAGCTGCCCGGTTTTCCATTTCTAAAATGCGGTTGGACAGATACTCGATATGTGGAAGCAAATATTTGCTGCGTATTTTTTCTACAGTGTAAGCATCCATACGATGCATATAGGTAATACACTGGAAAGCTCCTTTTTTTGAGGAGAATAACCAGTAAATGGGACGATTCTGATACATTTTTTTATGATCTTTCCAGAAGTCTTTTACCAAATAGTCCTCAAGCGTTTTTCCCAAACTCTCTTCTATGAAATTGAGGTTTTCAGTCAAGGTTTCTGCTCCGAATGTTATGCGAACAAAATCTGTAAAACGGCTGACTGCATTATCGTCAAATACACAGTCGCGAGACATAAAGGGAATAATAGCATCATCATCAATTGTGAACTCTTCTCCATTGTAGGGGTAGGGAGCAGTTTCTTCCTCTGTTGGATTAGGATGTGCTATTTGAAGTCCCGGACGATCAAGACGGTAGCGTCCCATCCAACAGCCTACAGCATAGCTGATGAATTGTTTCATTATGACATCAGCATTGAAAGTTATTTCGTTGTCTTTGATAGTGATTTCACCTTGTTGAAGTATGGTGATTTCTTCTAATGGTACACTAGGGGTTAATTCGTCTTGTAAGCCATATATTTCAATGAATTGACGGTTGAGTTCTTCTTCGTTGCGGTGAAGTTGCATGAAAAGTGAATGCCATTGCATACAATAGCTTTTATAAACATTGGATAATAGAGATTTAGATTCTTGTTTGTTAAACTCTGTATCTAAAAGTGTTGTCTTTTTAAAATCCCATGATGTTTCATGAATATTCCAATCAATTTTAGATATAGAAATATTTTGCTCTGCCAAATTTGCTGTAGTATAATTGGAAGATATCATTAAATATGGTGATTTTGCTATATCTCCACATTGCATATTGATTGTAGGATTTATAATTTTTATAAGCTTTGAAAATAGTTTAGTATTGAGGGAAGCAATAACAGCTAGTTGATTAATCTGTTTGGTCATAAATAAACTCATGCCTGCAACATCATAAATAAAACCTTTAGGATAATATCTAAAAGAACTTCCTCCTGATGTGATTAATCCCCATGAAATAGATTCTCTAAAATAAAATTGTGGATTTCTAATGACTGCACCTTTAGTTTTTTTTATTTCGTATCCATTATTTTCCCAATTGATAATAAATTCTTGGTTTCCATACCATTTTCTATAAGCTCCTCCCTTGTTATATGGAAACCACTTTTTTTGTGAACTTATTGCTATCGTAGCATTTTCGCATTCAAAACCAATACGATTTAGGTTGACTTCGAACCAAAGTCGGAGAAATTTCGCATTGTCTGCAGTTTGCAGTCCTACACAAGGACTAGCAACCGAGGACAATACAACGTTTGAGGTAAAAACCTCTTTGATTTTATCACTTACCCAATAAGCGATAGGATGGCCAGGAATCTTTTCGAACTCCTTTTGAGAATTAACTGTAAATTGATTCTCTTTGTTGAGAAACATACGTTTTTTATCAATACAATTCTTTCCATCAGTTAATTGGTAATAGATTCCCGAAGTTGATGGTAATGTATTGCTGACAATAAATGTTGTATTTTGTACTATTTCTCCATTTAATTCATCAAATGTGCGAGGTCCTAAATGGAGCATATTATCTATTTGATAATTCTTTATAAAATACTTGCGAAGTTTCTCGAAAGATGAAAGAAACATCCAGCTTTGCATATTAATCATTCCTATTTTACCTTGTGGGGTAAGTAACTGCATAGATACATACATAAAGACAGAAAATAGATCTGCTTTTCCATCTTCATAGTTATCTTTTACATATTTAGCTAGTTCTGGATTCATATTTCCACTTCCCATATATGGAGGATTTGCTACCACTGCTGCATATTTATCTGTCAAAGCCAATAGCAACCTAAATGCGGAAAGGAAATTTCGAATCATGAACGGCATTTCTCCCATAGTCTTATATTCTGCCAATCGTCGTACAATAATTTCACGTGTAACTTCTGATATATCAAACTTCATGATAGAACCTAAATTGTCCGCTTGCTGTAACAATTCCATTGCATCCATCAATTCATTCAAGACTTTATGGTCTTTAGTGAGTAGTATATCTGAAAGATCGTTTCTCATCCTGTCATGCAACATTGGAATACCACTCATATCAAATACTTGTGGTAGAATGTTAGCTTCGAGGAAATAGGTATCTTTTTTGCATGCAGCCATTAGTAGTGCAAACATTGCTAACTGTTTGGCGCGCGTATCGAGGTCAATCCCTAATAGGTTTTTGGTTAAGATAGCTTCTACTGCTTGCCGACGAGAATATCCTTCTTCCTGATACATCTGATAAAATAAATCAAATGCTTCAATCAGAATATGTCCCGAACCACAAGCAGGATCAATCATTTTCATTGTTTCTATATCAGATATAACCAATTTTGCCTCTTGGGGAGTTGGTTCGGATGGCTCTACCAGATATTTCATTTGTTCTGCTAGGCTAGAATAGGGATTATTATCAAGATATATGCGACCTATAGTGTTTTGTACCATATACTTGACAATCCAGTTCGGAGTAAAGATTTGTGTTGCTGCCGGAATATCTTCAGCTTCTGCTTTTTTTGACTTTTTGAACGATGCAAACACTTCGTCTTTCTTTTCAGAAATATAGAACTGATAGAGCCAACCAATCAGTTCCGGTGAGCAGTAATCTTCATCAGAGATAAAATCTGTATGATTAAGAAGATCAATAAATCCACCTTCAGCAAGAATATTTTTGGGTAGTAATAGTTCTGTATAATCATTGACACTGCCAAAGCAAGCCTTTAGTACAGGATTAAATTGACAAAATGCGATAATAAGATAAGTAAATTGTTCGGTCACTTTGTTGTCGTCTTCCATGTATTCGAGCAATGCACGACGATTATCTTCGGTCATGGTCGGCAATATGCCACGACGTGCTTCTGCTACAATGTGAGGAATATGTACGATTTCGCTTTCGTATGCAAGTATAGGAGATATAAAACTATTCTTTTGCATGATACGGATAGCCATCAGACGATTGAACCAAGTGTAGGCAGTTTCTTCGCATACTTCTTTAACTCCCTTTTGCTGAACACGCTCATAAAGTGATATCCATTTATCATAAAATGTATCATCCGCAATGTGTGTTCCCATAAATATGGCACCGGGTTGAACTTTTAGAGGTTTATTTTTTTCTTCTACTTTGCCGTGAGCATCAAATCCCAAAGAAGTTATTTTGTTAAGGACTCCCGTTTTGAGTATATTGCGTGCCTCAATGGCGAATTTCTTGATCTGATTTGTTTCCATATTGTACGGTGCAAAAGTGTTATTTGGTAACCATTACTTCACAATTATTGTCTATGAACTTCATCAATTGTTTTTTTAATCCTTGAAGATATTCATCAATTTCAGCTTCAGACTTTAATGGTTCAAAAGTCTGAATGTTTAGTCGAATATTTCGTACTGGTTTGGCAGATGGAGAAGACGCTTTTATGATAATATCCAGTTGTTCGTTATAAAAGTCATTGCTAGTATTGATATTATTTTCGAGCATCAAGATATTAGAAGAATTCTTTTTCTGCATAATACTGACATCTCTTCTTGCAAAACTATCACGATCCACATCCTTAGATGCAGCGAACTTCTCCAGTTGATCGAATATATCATTATAAACACGTTCTATTTCAAGAACCTTAGTCTTTTTAACCTCTTCTAACTGTGCGTTCAGTTCACGCATCATTTTATTATAGGGAACCATTTTATCAATAGGCCAAGGTTCATTTATTATAGACTTCAAACTTTAGACAGTATCTGCGCATGATTCAGGAAGAAATAACCAGTTGTCGCGGTTATCATCAACGAAATCACAGATTATTTTATATTTAGCTAATTGATCTGTGATGAATTCTCCTATCATTTTACGCTTATCTATTAGTGCTTTAGCAGATTGGCGCGCATTGATTATCTGTTCGAAGAATTTCTTCGGTTCACGTTCCGAATTCCAACGGCTCAATTCGCTGATTGTGTCATTGAGAACTGTGACAAAGGGATAGCGGGCTATTCTCTTGCAATCGTTTTCTGTATTTTGAATATTTTCGGTCAGCTTGGTTTTGCATTGGTTGAAAAGCTCATTGCTATCTATACCCGATGAAATGCTGACTGTTCCGAATATATCTTTCCAACTTTCAACAAAACGGTTGATTAAATCCTGCGATATTTTTTGGGCAGGACGGACTGCGAATTTGGCTTGATCTCTCAATATATTGTTTGCTACGATGGATCGCTCTACATTTGGATTGTTGTTGTAAGAGAAATCGCGAAGATGTCTGCGTACCAACTCATTGACAATGTAAATGGTACAAATCTCATTCCATCCATAGGGAGCAGCGGCATAACGAGTCACAATATCTTTGAGGTTTACATCGTTGACCTGTCGATTCAAATAGTTTTCTACTTGTCGTTCAGCTTCCGTCAGCGTATTATTCAGTTCATTGTAGTCACCAATTTCTACTTTTCGTTGAATCTTGGACTTCAGTTCTTCCGAATTGCGTGGCATATCCGTAGAATCAACAAGGCGTGCCTGTGGATATAGGTTTGCGAAATGGCGATTTAGGACTTGTTTGTAGCGATCCTGACCTTTACCGGAACCTAAATCTTCGAGAATGTTCAAACCGGATATAACCGGACAAGAGTCGAAGATTTCGCGGAATGGCTTTTCTATCTTACGTTGGTAGATGTCTTTTGCCCGTTTACTGAACTCTTCCCGTGTTTTCTGGCGAAGTTCGCTTGTGACAGGAGTTCGCATATATTTTTGTACTTGGCAATACCAATAAAAATCATTCTTGAGCGTCCGGTTTTCTTTATAAAGTTCCGACATAAAAAAGACCATCTTATTGTTTGTATTGCTAAAAGCGTAAGTATGCGGATTGTCTTGGTCAGAATCCATCACAAATTCGACATTGATATCTGCATTGTTGGACAAGAAGTTCTTTCCCATAATATTTACTCCTACAGTAAAACGGCTGGAATAGAATACTTCACGTGCAGCAGGAGTAATATATGCGAAGAATATTTCTTTCAACTCCTCGGCCATCGTATTATTATCGATTACTTGAGTTTTTATTAATTGAGCTACTTCTATTTCGTCTTCGGAATAGAAACAATATGTTTCGGGAACTCCCTGCTTGGCGGGTTCGTTACGAATAATGTTTTTGTCACATAGAAAATCCAGTACTTTTTGAACTTCATTTTTGAGTGATAACTTTTGAGCATCGACATCACTCATCAATAGGCAGGTAATGTTGTCGACAGTGGCCGGAAATATTAACCGGTCTGTTTCCGAAAGATTACATATCATGAATAAAATGTTAACCACTCGTTGACCGAAAGCACGATCGCTATACTCTTGTATCATATCGTTTGCTTTCTGGATAGAACGCTGCCCTTTAGCCATCAGACTACCTTGGAACATGGCATTGAAGAATTGATCGAAAGCAATGAAATTGCCAACTTCCTGATCTTTAGTTTGCTTGGCCGTACTGTGGGTTACTTTAATAATACTTCGTTCATTACCTTTTACCTCTTTCTCTACATATCCTAAATTAACGAAGGAATTGAAAACCTGCATTATCAATTTAAATTGATAGGGTACAAAAGGGTAGTATCCGATAAACTCTTCGCGTGTTTGATAAGCATTGTATGATGTAGGAAGTTGGAATTGTGCTGATATAGCGTTTTTCTTTTTATCATATAATTCTCCTAATCTTAACTCTGCTGTCGGCTTTTTCTCAAGAATACGTTTTTGAGTGATGTATTCGGGCTGTGTTCCTTTCAAAGAAACTTTCACTTCGAAGCGTCCCATAATCTTTCCATAATCTTCGGAAGTTGCAGATATCTGGCAACTTTCTACGATTTCCGATAAATCTTGCTGTGCTGTACAGGCTACCCAAATTTTATCTTCACAGGCTTTATGCAATTCTGTGACAATCTGTTGCAACTGTAATAAAAGTCCTTTTCGGTCATCAATAAACTGACTGACTTCGTCCACAAGGAAGATTAAACGATATTTATCTCCTTTGTCTGCAAGATATGATTTTAGCTCATTCATGAACGTTTCGACGCTAACAGCAGTGTCGTCTCTAATGATTCGTTCACGAATAATGTCTGTTGATAGGGTCGGTATCAGTTCTTTACCGATTTCGAGAATGAAATCTAATTCATTGATAGCCAGGTCACTTGCCTGCAAATCCCAGTCGAAACCTTCTTCTTTTATACGCTCTTTGAACTCATCGAATTTATTTTTCTCCAGAAGAACCTTTTCGAAATGTTGGGCAAGGGCTAAATTGAATTTATTGAACCCTCGAAATTGATTCAGTTCGCTCCAGAATATATCTAAAAAGACACGTTGCTGATCGCCATGAATATTATGGACTGTACCAATATTGAAAAGAATAGTGTCAACGGTAGCATCCTTTAACCAAATAGTTAAATCACGCATATCCGAAATTTCTACTTCCGACTTACTTTCCGGTATTTGTAACGGGTCACGAAGTTTCACTGCTTCTAACAAGCGTTCAAGAGCCATTTCCCGATATTGGGAAGATAGACAATAATCCAAATATTTTAAGAAATGGGATTTACCGGAACCAAAGTAGCCATTTATCCAAATTCCATCATGGCTGACATTGCGGTTTTTGATAGCCGATAGTATTTTGTAGAGTCCATTAATGATCTCGTCTGTAAATACGTATTCTTCAATTTCTGTTTTGACTGTTTTATCAGAAAAGTCGCTTGCGGATACTGCCGGATTGACCGTACGGTTTATATCTTTTTCGTATATTGCTTCTAATTTCATATCGGTGTCTTTTTAATCGTTAATCAATAATGTTGCGCGGTATGTGTGTTGATCGTCAAGACGATCAAATAAATTGAAGTTATTATCTTCACGGTGCCCGGGATAGAATACTATAATTTTGTATCGGCTACTTCGGTTGTACTGTTCGTAATTGGCCAAAAATACATTCGTACGCATATATGGGAACATATTGCCTATCCCATATAAAAATACATAAGGACGTATCTTATCATCATCAATTGTGATATGGTCAATGATGCGTTGATGAATATATTGATAAAAAGCTTCGCTATTAGCTTTATTGGTAAGAGAAGATGTTACCGCATCCGGAGTACTTTCGTCTTTTTCAAGTAAGTATTTCAAATACGAAGGATGCTTTTTGCCGAAGGATTGCCCATCAAGAAATTTACAAAACTCATCAAATAGATTGAGAGTAAGTACATCTATGTAATTGCAAGGGCGAATTAGTTTGACCTTGAATTCCTGTATCTGCTGCCGTATTTCATATTCCTTATTGGCAGGATATTGAAAGATGAAGAAGTTATAGAATAAATCTCCATTTTCTGTATCTTTGAACTCTTTACTGGAGAGTTTCTGAAATAATTGCTCAACTGTCATGTTTATAGTATGGATTGTTTAATACGTTCAATTTCATAAGGTTGTAACAGACAGGCTTCAAGGAACCATTGTTCTTTTTGAAGCAAGTAATAGTTCCAGTCAGTATCTTTTATTTGCAGAGGGTGAAGCTCGGATGTTTTTTCGTCTAACATACCAATCTTCTTGAGCATTGATAAAAATGTCACAGCCACTTTATTTTTCGTCTGATCACTCCAACTGTCAACAAAATCATCATTGGCTGATATTTCATTAATTGCTATTATAATGTCGTTTTTACTAACTTCCCGTTGGATAGAGTTCCATTTGGAAAGAATGACATTCAGCTGAAAATCAAAGAACAGTTTATAACTTTTGAGCATGACATAGAACATGCCCACATTCTGAGCTTCCCGGGAGAAGGACTGGTATTGCGCCCAAAATGCGGGAGAAACAGAATTGTATCTAAGCTTGAATTCTGCAACAGCACGTTTCCGTGTGTTCTCTGTATTTATCATTAGATATTTGTTTTCTATAATTTCCTTTTTAAGTAATGCATCTTGTTCTGATGACATTAATAATGGTAGGATGTTATTCATTTCATCCAACATATATCCGCAACCTGTAACAGATGCACTATATGGACTATTATATTTATTATTCATTTATATTTTTACTACTGTTTATTAATTCCCGAATATCTATTTCGAGAAGTCTTGCTATTTTTATTAAAGTATTTAGATCTGGCTGCGAAGTATTAGTACACCATTTTGATACAGTGGCAGGATCTTTACTAAGCTGCTCTGCTAACCACTTATTAGTCTTTTTCTTTTCAACAAGTACCACTTTTATTCTATTAATATCGGCCATTTTATAATTTCTTTATTGCGTTTGACGCAAATTTAGTGAAAAGAAAAATAGGATATGGCATCTTACTGTGATTTTTTCGTATCACCAGATAAATAATTCTTGTTACTTGAATTAATTAAAGATTTAATGGACTGAAACCTTGAAAAAAGGATCTCTCAGTTTGAAATAATATGTGATAATCTAATGTTAAACAACAATCAATTATGATTGTTGTTTATTTCCCGATGCAGCATATTATATTGGCTGATTATCAGTAGTTTACAGCTTAAAAGATAG
>ERZ1673753.1335-NODE-1335-length-22756-cov-4.941809_pt1 | contig 22756 bp, 20 predicted proteins | sample MGYA00580201_ERZ1673753 | MGnify/ENA primary metagenome ERZ1673753 (study PRJEB41218, sample SAMN15661747) | gut metagenome | host: Homo sapiens | place: Canada: London | collected 2015-08-20/2019-03-30 | study: EMG produced TPA metagenomics assembly of... | reverse complement strand
CCACCCAGGTCGCGGAATTGCGTATCGCAGCTGCGCACGTCGCTGCCAATGATGTCCACTAGGTCGGCGGTCGGAATAAAAGTCAGTTTCTCTTCAGCCATGCCACCTACTTTAGGCGCAAGCCCTCCCACGCCGCGATCAATTCCCCCACACGCTGCCCAGATCCCCTCTGTAGAAGCAGGTGATCCATCCCCTCCAGGCTCACCCAGTCCGCGCGAGGCAGGGCCGCCCGCATCGCATGCGCCTCCGCCACGGGAACTACCAGGTCATCGGGGGAGTGCAGCACCAGAGACGTGGCGTCACTAGAAGAAACGGCGGCCACAGTATCGGCCGAATCGGCCGCGGCGAGCTCATCCAGCAGCGCCTGCCCCAAAGAAAGCTCCCGCTGGCGCTCGAACATCTGCATAATCTCCGGTGCGCGCTTCGCGGTTTCCTGCAGCTCAAAAGGCGTGCCTACGGTCACGATGCTTTCCACCGCGGCAACGTCTGCCGCCGCCCGCTGCACCGCCGTGCCTCCCAGTGAATGCCCCACCAACAGCTCCGCCCCGCCGAACCACTCGGCGGCCGCGCGCACGTCGGAAACGTTCGTCGCCAGCGTGGTCTCCTCGAACTCGCCACCCGAGTCACCCAGTCCAGCGAAGTCGAAGCGCAAGCTCGCATAACCTGCCCGCGCCAGCGCCTTGGAAATGCGCGTCACCCCAATCGCCCCGCGCGTACACGTAAAGCAGTGCGCGACGACGGCCCGCCGGGGCGCATCCTCCAATTGCACATCCCGCGGCATATCCACCGTTCCCGCCAACTGCCAGCCATTTTCTGTGGGAATGGTCACGTGAATGGAGCGTATCGTGCGGGTCATGGATCGCCTCTCGCCTTAAGTCGATTAACGTGGTCTACATATTCTTACACCTCAAACTCGAAGGGCACATTCATGGCATTTGACTGGTTCTGGAAGGCGATGGGATCTTCCCCGAAGAAGAATCAGAAGAAAAGCCGGGCCGTGGTCGCTCAGGCCGACTCGTCGCGCTACTCGGGGCTAAGCGATGCGGAGCTTCGTGACGCCGCCTCGGACGTGGTGACCGAACAATCCACTAGCGAGGATGGCCACCACTTCGGTGGACAGGTAGACGACGCTCCGGCGCTGCTGGCAATCCTGCGCGAAGCGGCAAGCCGCACCCTGAACATGGAGCCTTTCGACGTGCAGATGCAGGGCACCTACCGCCTGCTGCACGGCGATGTGGTGGAGATGGCCACCGGTGAGGGTAAGACCCTAGCCGGCGCGATGGCCGCCGTGGGCTTTGCTTTGCAGGGCAAGCGCGTGCACGTCATCACGGTCAACAGCTACCTGGCTGGGCGCGATAACGACTGGATGGGCCCGATGTTTGACTTCTTCGGGCTGACCCACGGCGCGATCCACGAGGACCTCACCGCGGACCAGCGCCGCGACATTTACTCCCGCGACGTCATCTTCGGCGCCATCAACGAGCTCGGCTTCGACGTCCTGCGCGACCAGCTGATCACCCGCCGCGCCGACCAGGTGCGCACCCCGGCGGACGTGGCCGTGATCGATGAGGCCGACTCGGTGATGGTTGACGAGGCTTTGGTGCCGCTGGTGCTCGCCGGTTCCGAGCCTGGCCCCGCGCCCGCCGGCCGCATTACCGACCTGGTCAAGCGCATGGAAGAAGACAAGCACTTCCATGTCTCCGAGGACCACCGCAACGTCTTCCTCACCGACGAAGGCGCGGCATTCGTGGAGAAGCAGCTGGGCGTGGAGTCCCTCTACGAGGACGAGGGCGAGCTGCTGGTGCAGGTGAACGTCGCCCTGCACGCCGAGCACCTGCTGATCCGCGACGTCCACTACATCGTGCGCGACGGCAAGGTTGCTCTGATCGACGGCTCCCGTGGCCGCGTGGCCGAGCTGCAGCGTTGGCCCGACGGCCTGCAAGCCGCAGTGGAGGCCAAGGAAGGCCTGGACGTAACCGACGGCGGCCGCATCCTCGACCAGATCACCATCCAGGCGCTGGTCGGCATGTACCCAGAAGTCTGTGGCATGACGGGTACAGCCCTGGCGGCCGGCGACCAGCTGCGCCAGTTCTACAACCTGCAGGTCTCCGTCATCGAGCCGAATGTTCCGAACATCCGGTTCGACGAGGCCGACCGGGTGTACGTCTCCGCCGCCGAGCGCGACGACGCGGTGGTTAAACACATCGTCGAGGTGCAGAAGACCGGCCAGCCGCAGCTGGTGGGCACCCAGGACGTTGCGGAATCCGAGCAACTGGCAGAGGCTCTGCTCTCCGCGGGTGTGGAATGCTCCGTGCTGAACGCGAAGAACCACGAGGCCGAGGCAGCCGTCGTCGCCGAGGCTGGCCGCCCGGGCCGTGTGACCGTCTCCACGCAGATGGCCGGCCGCGGTACGGACATCAAGCTGGGCGGCACCGACGAGGCCGAGCACGACGAGGTCGTGGAGACCGGTGGCCTGCACGTCGTTGGCGTGGGCCGTTTCCGCTCCCAGCGCCTGGATAACCAGCTGCGCGGCCGCGCGGGCCGTCAGGGCGACCCGGGTAGCTCCCTGTTCTTCGTTTCCCTGGAAGACGACGTGGTCGCCGTGGGCGGCGCAGGGGAGGAGCTGCAGGCTCAGCCAGAGGAGGACGGCCTGCTGCCGCAGAAGAAGGTCCAGCAGTTTGTGGACCACTGCCAGCGCGTGACTGAGGGCCAGATGCTGGACATCCACGCCACTACCTGGAAGTACAACAAGATGATCAAGGACCAGCGCGACATCGTCAACGACCGCCGCGACACCCTGCTGGATACCACCGCGGCTTGGGACGACTTGAGCTACCACAACGTCGACCGCGCCGCGGAGCTGAAGAAGCAGGGGATTAGCGAGGAAGTGCTGGAGCAGGCCGCCCGCGAGATCATGCTGTTCCACCTGGATAGCGAATGGTCGGAGCACCTGGCCTACCTGGATGATGTGCGCGAATCCATCCACCTGCGCGCCATCGCCCGCGAGTCGCCGATCGACGAGTTCCACCGCATGTCCATCGCTGCCTTCGGCGAGCTGGCAGAGCGTGCCGTCAACAAGGCCCGCGAGACGTTTGACGAGGTAGAGATCACTTCCGAAGGCGCCCAGCTGGGCGAGATGGGCCTGCACAAGCCCAGCGCTACGTGGACTTACATGGTGAACGACAACCCGCTGTCCTCCTCCGGGGGATCTGTGATGGGGTCTATCGTTCAGATGTTCCGCTAGCTGCTTTAGGGTATTGTTAGACGTATTGTTATAGCCGAACCGATTAGTTCGAATGAGAGGACTTGAAAGCCATGAGCGATAACACCGGAGTGCCTGAGGCATCTGTCGAGACCACGTCAGTCTTTCGCGCAGACCTTCTAAAGGAGATGGAGTCTGGTTCGCAGCATGATGCCTCTCCCGCCGGTGTGGAGGGCCTTCCTGAGGGCTCCGCGCTGCTGGTTGTGAAGCGCGGCCCGAACGCTGGCTCCCGCTTCCTGCTAGACCAGGAAACGACCGCCGCTGGCCGCCACCCGGATAGCGACATCTTCCTGGATGACGTCACCGTTTCCCGCCGCCACGCCGAGTTCCGCCGCAATGGCGACCAGTACGAGGTTGTGGACGTCGGATCCCTGAACGGCACCTACGTAAACCGCGAGCCGAAGAACTCCTCCGTTCTGTCCAACGGCGACGAGATCCAGATCGGCAAGTTCCGCCTGGTGTTCCTGAACGGTTCGAAGGAAGCCTAAGGAAAAGTGAGCGCACAGAGAAGCCACGCTAGCGCTCCTGCACCTGCCTCCTCACCAGCCGGAAGGGTTCTGCCCACCTCGTCTATCGGCGATGTGCTGAAGCAGCTGAAGCCGGACTTCCCGGACGTCACCGTCTCGAAGATCCGCTTCCTGGAATCTGAAGGTCTGGTTAGCCCGCGCCGTTCCCAGAGCGGTTACCGGCGCTTTTCCCCGGAGGATATTTCCAGGCTGCGCTACATTTTGACCCTCCAGCGGGATAACTACCTGCCGCTAAAGGTTATCCGCGAACGCCTGGAGGCCATGGATTCCGGCAAGGTCACCCCCGTGACCGCCGCCCGCAAGTCCGCCCCCGGTGCGATCTCCCCGGAGCAGATGCGGGCCACGCAGTCCCGCCGCCTGACCCGCGCGGACGTTACGGCGCGCGCCAACGTGCAGGATTCCTTCACCGGATCCCTCATCCGCATGGGGCTGATCTCCGCCGACTCGGCCGGTTTCTTCTCAGTCGATGACGTCGAGATCGTGCAGATCGCGCAGAACCTGACCGACCACGGCCTGGATAACCGCCACCTGAAGGCGCTGCTGACCATCGCGAACCGCCAGTTCGACATGGTTTCCCGCATCGCCGACCCGCTGGCTCACGGCCGCGACGAGAACGCCCAGCAGCGCTCCGCCGAGACCGCCCGCGAGATGTCCGCGCTGATTATTTCCCTCAACACCGCGCTGGTGAAGGGCAACCTTGGCTAAAGGCACCGAAGTCGTTTTCCTCGGCCGCGCTGTCGGTAGCTCGCTCGGGTGCGGCGCGCCCGTGCCTGACTGTCTTATTTTTATGACGCCCCAGCGCACCCACATCCTGCCGATCTGGGTAGAGCCAACGCTGGATCTGGGCGGGCGCCCCACGGATGCTGAGGTTCTGGCTAATATCCTGAAGCACGACGAGGCGCGTGACCCGTGGTTTGCCCGCATCGTCACCAACTCCCGCGGTCAGATGACCGCTGGTTTGGTGCTGGAGGAAGGGGAGTCCGAGCGTTTCATCGACATTCGCCCCTCCATCCTGGAACCCTTGTGGCACGCGGGCGTGATCTTCGACGTGCGCGTGGAACCCGGGGTGGAAAGCGCGCTCATCCGCGTAAACCCCGCCTGGGTTGACGAGCTCGAGGCGAAGCTCAAGAAGGTAGACGAGGACGGCGACCAGGTGGATTTCCTGCTGGATTGGAACCCGGAGGACATGGGCTTCACCGTAAGCGACAACGCGGATTCCGACTTCCAGCAAATGTGGGAGGGTCTGGGCCTGTCGAGCGACCTCGACGACTGGCTAAAGGAATGACACGCCTGTTGTTACACGTGTGATTTTTGTGACTCGTGTTAAAGTAATGTTCGGCTAGCGGTTGACTGTGCCGCAAACCGGTCTAATCTTTAGAAGAGAATTGAAATTACACCAGGAGTGTTTCATGCAGGATGCCCTTTTCGACGTCCACGGCCCCGACGACGAGGTCGGCTACCGCGTACCGATCGCCTGCCAAGTCGCCGGCATCACCTACCGTCAGCTGGACTACTGGGCTCGCACCAAGCTGGTTCAGCCCAGCATCCGTAACGCCGCTGGCTCCGGCTCCCAGCGCCTGTATTCCTTCCGCGACATCCTGGTGCTGAAGATCGTGAAGGGCCTGCTGGATACCGGCATTTCCCTGCAGAACATCCGCAAGGCCGTGGAAAAGCTGGAGAACCTGGGCGTCGACGACCTCGCCGGCATCACCCTCGTCTCCGACGGCCACACCGTCTACGAGTGCCGCTCCTCCGAGGAGGTCATCGACCTCCTCAACGGCGGCCAGGGCGTGTTCGGCATTGCCGTCCCGGGCTTGATGAAGGAACTCACCGGCACCATCACTGCCTTCCCCTCCGAGAAGGTCGTGCAGGACGCCGCCATCGACGAGCTGGCCGAGCGCCGTCGCCGTCGTATGGCCTAGAGCTGCCTCAGAAAAGCTCCCCGCGCCCGCTGTTCTAGCTCCGGCAGGGGACTATCCTGCAGCTGCGGGGCCAACACTCCACCATTCTCTTCTGCGATCTCCACCTTGGAGACCGCCAGCGCCTCATCGGCCATTTGCCGGTCCGCTGGCTTCCACAGCTCCGCGCCCGGCTGGCCGCCCTCACCCCACGCCTTGTAGGCCTGAATCGCCTCCGCGTCCGGCTTACGCACAACCTCCGCCTTCAGGCAGTGATCCAGCTCCACCTCGTTCGCATCGTTGAACTCCTGCACTGCATCCTTTAACTCCGCCTCATTCGCAGCCCATACCTGCAGCACGAATTCCCCCTGCGGGCATTCCGGCGCGGCCAAGTCATCCTGGTTATTCCTCGCCAGTGCAATCCACCCTGCCACCAGGAGCGCCACCACGACAACGGCCGCGAGCGCTGCCCAGACCCATCCGGCAACCCGATAGTTCTGCTTTCCGCTTGCGTGACGTGCCACGATTCTTCTTCCTCCCAGTAGTTTGCTATCCAGTGTAGGCTAGCAGCCGCTTGCGCAGCTCCTGCCCGCGCTCCATCAACCCCTTTTGTCGAGCCACGTACTCGGCCCGTCCTGCCGGGGTCTCGATCCGCACCGGCTCGAAACCCCATTCGCGCAGATCATAGGGCGAAGCCTCCATGTCCAACCGACGCACGTCGCATGCCAGCTCGAAGCAGTCCAGCCACAGTTCGCCGGGGATCAGCGGCCCCAGCTTCGTGGCCCACTTGTATAGGTCCATGGTGGCGTGCAGGCAGCCCGGTTGTTCCATCTGGGGCTGCGAGTCGCGTGTTGGGGTGTGGGCGTTGCGGGGCGCGGCGGCGTCCGTAAAAAAGCGATAAGCGTCAAAGTGCGTACACTTCAACTGCGACGCTTCCACCACCTCGTCGGTACCGGCGGCGCCCAGCCGCAAAGGCTCGGGGTGGCGCGGGGAATCCTTGTAGACCATCGCCCACTCGTGCAGTCCGAAGCAGCCGAGCACGGGCGGGTGCCGATAAGTGGCCTCCAACAGCTGCGCGATATAGCGCACAGTCTTGCCTCGCGTGGCCATAAACCGTTCCGCATCGAGGATCCACACGTCGCCACGGCGCACGTAGTGGTCCTTGTAGTGCGGCAGGTCGCCGTCGCCATCCCACACCACACCCTTATTGACGCCCGGATGCCAGTGGCTTAACTTCCCAGGGCTAGTGGGGTAGTAGGTGAACATGAAATCCCACACCGGGTGCCTTTCACCCTCAGCGCGGCGCCGGCGGTGCCCCTCGGTCAGGCGCTGCACGCGCTCCCGGTGGGCGGCTTGCCTCTCGCGCCAGTCGTGCAGTACCTCAGTCATGGGTCCAGTCGCGGACAGTGCCGACGAGTTCTTCGATGATGTCCTCCAGCGTGATCATGCCGATAATTTGCCCATCTGTATCCACTACCGCGGCGATGTGGCTGGAGGTACGCCGCATGTTGCGCATCGCTACGTCGAAGCTGGAACCCGTCTTGACTTCCAGCAGGGGCCGGATGTCCGTGGTATCCAACTGGCTGTCGGGCTCCACCAGGTTGTCCAACACGTCCTTGACGTGGACGTAGCCGATCCACTTGCCCTTGGTATCTGTGACGGGGAAGCGGGAGTAGCCCGTCTCCTGCACAGCCTTCTCCACGGCCGCGACCTTCATCCGCGGGCCATCCTGTCGGATGCAGTGCACGTCGGCCGCGGGGATCAGCACCTCGTCCAGCGTGCGGCGCGAGGAGCTTAGAGCCTTGTCCAGGCGGTTGGCCTCCTCCGGGGCGATCAGCCCCTCGGAGCGGGATTCCTGGATCATGCTGGCCAGCTCGGAGGCGGAGACGGTGGAATCCAGCTCGTCCTTCTGCTCCACGCCCATCAGCTTGAGCGTGTGGCGCGCGATCCAGTTCAGCAGCTGCATGATCGGGTTCGTGATCTTCACGAACAACAGGTGCAGCGGCACCACGAATGTCGCCACGGTTTCCGGGCCGGCCAGGGCGATGTTCTTCGGCACCATCTCACCCAGGATGATGTGCAACATCGTCACAACGAGCAGGGCAATCGCAAAGCTCACCGGGTGCAGCATCTCCGGTGGCAGCCCCAGGGCCTCAAACGGCGCCTCGATGAGGTGCGCGATCGCGGGCTCGCCGACCTTACCCAGCAGCAGCGAGGCGATCGTGATGCCGAACTGAGCGCCCGCCAGCATGATCGACAGGTGCTCGCTGGCGTAAAGCACCCGCTTGGCCCGCTTATTGCCCGCGGCGATCATGGAATCCAGGCGATCCCTACGCGAGGAAATTAGTGCGAACTCCACCGCTACAAAGTAGCCGTTGAGCGCCAGCAGGAAGACGGCAAAGACTATGGCCCAAATATCACCCATTAGTTTGCCTCCTCTTTAGTCAGCGGCTGCAGCAGCACCTTGTCCACGCGCCGGTTATCCATCTCCTTGACGGTGGCCCGCCAGCGTCCGGACATGCCCGTTTCGAAGCTCTCCATCATCTCGTTGTCGCCGGCGGGCAGCAGAACCTCATCGCCCTCTGCGGGGATGCGCCCCAGCGTGGCCATGATCAGCCCGCCGAGCGTATCGTAGTCGCCCTCTGGCGCGGTGTAGCCCACGGCCTCCGGCAGTTCGTCAGTGCGTACCAGGCCGGAAACCTCCCAGTGGGTGCCCGTCTTGCGGACTTCCTTGTCCTCTTCCACGTCGTCGTGCTCGTCCCAAACCTCGCCGAGGATCTCCTCGACCACGTCCTCGATCGTCACGATGCCGGCGGTGCCGCCGTACTCGTCCACGACCATCACCAGCTGCGAGCCCGCGGCCCGCACCTGGTTCAGTACGTCATCGCCGCTCAAAGAGTCCGGCACGGAGGGGACATTCTTCATCAGTTTGTTCAGGGTGGTGGTGGGGCGCGAGTCGTGGGGAATAGTCAGCGCGTCCTTCACGTGCACCACGCCCACGGTCTCATCCAGATCCCCGCGGGTCACGGGGAAGCGCGAGTGGCCGGTCTCCAACGCCAGCTCGATCAGATCCAGCGCGGTCTCTTCGACAGTCAGAGATTCGACTGTCGACCGGGGTGTCATCACGTCCTCCGCTGTGGCGTCACTAAACCGCAGCGACAGGTCCAGAATCCGCGCTTTAGACTCGGTGAACCCACCGTTGCCCGTTGAGTTCTTCACCAGCGCCGAGAGCTCTTCGGCCGATCGTGCGGACGCCAACTCGTCCGCCGGCTCAATGCCCAGCTTCCGCACAACCGCGTTCGCTGTAGCGTTCATGCCGTTAATGAACCATTTCAGCGCCACGTTGAACGTCCATGCGGGGCGGATCGTAGCGCGAGCCGCTTCGATGGGGTGGGTGATCGCCAGGTTCTTCGGTACCAACTCGCCGAACACCATCGACAGCACCGTCGCCACAATCAGGGAAAGCACCAGCGCAATCGGCATGGCGGCGGCCTCGCTTAACCCCATCCACTCCAGTACCGGGTCGAAGAACTTCGCCAGGATCGGTTCCGCCAGATAACCCGTCGCCAGGGTGGTGATCGTAATGCCCAGCTGGGCGCCGGAGAGCAGGAAGGAGAGCTCCCCGTGCGCCTTTTGCACCAGCTTCGCCGTGCCGTCGCCTTTGGTGCGGGCGTGCTCGTCGATGGCAGAGCGTTCCAGCCCCGTCATCGCGAACTCCACGGCCACGAACAGGCCAGTTGCGCCTGTAAGCAGCACAAACAGGACTAGCCCGACTAGGGAAAGAACTATGTCCACTTGAGTATTCCGACTCCTAATTCTTTTTCAGCTCGGCGACCAATTTGGCACCCGGCAGCACGGTTGGGTGCACCCCGGCCTTGGCCATCATTTTCTCGGTATCAGCTTGCTGGTCCGTGAAGGACAGCGTCACCACCGTGCCGCTTGCTCCGGCGCGGGCGGTGCGCCCGGCCCGGTGGACATACGCCTTGTGCTCTGCGGGCGGGTCGATGTGCACGACCAGCTCTACGTCCTTGACGTCGATCCCGCGGGCGGCAATGTCGGTGGCCACCAGCACGGTGCTTGTGCCTTCGGTAAAGCCGTCCAGCGCCGCTTGGCGGGTGTTCTGTCCCTTGTTTCCGTGGATCCCCACGGCGGGCACTCCCGCGCGCACCAGCTTCTTTACCTGCCGGTCCACGGCGTACTTGGTGCGCATGAACATTACAGTACGCTTCCGCATCTTTCCAATGGCCACGACCAGCTCGTTGCGCTCCTCGCGGCTTTCCACCACGCCCAGCAGGTGGCGCATCGTGTCCACGCTGGCGGTGGCCTCGCCCGTAGAGTGAGTCACTGGGTCCCGCATGTACTTATCCACCAGCACCTGAACGTCGCCGTCCAGCGTGGCGGAAAACAGCAGGTGTTGCGCCTGCTTCGGTATGCGATCCAGCAGCTTGGTCACCTGCGGCAGAAAGCCCATGTCGGCCATCTGGTCGGCCTCGTCGATGGCTACGACCTTCACGTCGGAAAAGTCCAGCATGCCTTGACCCAGCAAATCCAGGGCGCGTCCCGGCGTGGCCACCAGAATGTCCACGGGCCGGGCCAGCGCCGTAACGTTCCGCTGAATCTTCACCCCGCCGACGACCTCAAGCAGCCGCTGACCGGCCGCGTTCGCAATCGGATCCAGCCGCGAGCGCACCTGCGTCGCCAGCTCTCTGGTCGGTACCAGCACCACGCCACGCGGCTTTTTTGGTTTTGACGCCCCCCGCCTCAGCAGCTGAATCATCGGCAGCCCGAACGTGAATGTTTTGCCGGAACCTGTCGGTCCGCGGCCGAGAACATCCCGCCCCTCGACGGCCGCGGGGATGGCGGCCGCCTGGATGGGGAAGGGCTTGGTTATTCCCTCGGCGGAAAGCTCCTTGGTGATGCAATCATCTAGCCCGAGCTTTCCGAACTCTGAGCGGGACAATTACGCTTCGACCTCGCTACGGTCCCCGGACCAGAGGGTGTGGAAGGAGCCCTCGCGGTCGGTACGGCGGTAGGTGTGGGCGCCAAAGTAGTCGCGCTGGCCCTGAATCAGGGCCGCCGGCAGGCGCTCGGCGCGAAGCGAGTCATAGTAGGACAGGGAAGAGGCGAACACCGGCACCGGCTGACCCAGCTGGGTGGCCAGGATAACCACGCGGCGCCAGGAGTCGATCAGGCCACCCAACTCGCCCTTGAAGTACGGGTCCAGCAGCAGGGAGGGCAGCTCCGCGTTCGCGTCGTAGGCCTCGCGGATGCGGTTCAGGAACTTGGCGCGGATGATGCAGCCGCCACGCCAGATGGTGGCCAGGTCGCGGGGGTCCACGCCCCACTTGTGCTCCTCGGAGCCCGCCTTGATCTCGTCAAAGCCCTGCGCGTATGCCACCAGCTTGGAGGCGTACAGCGCGCGGCGGACGTCCTCGATGAACTCCTCCTTCGGCACGTCCAGGGTGGACAGCTCGCCGCTGGGCAGGTTGCCGATGGTGGCGTCGCGCTGCTCGCGGGCGCCGGATAGCGCACGGGCGAACACGGCCTCACCGATGCCGGTGGTCGGAATGCCCAGGTCCAGGGCCGCTTTCACGGTCCAGCGGCCGGTGCCCTTCTGTCCCGCGGAGTCCACGATCACGTCGATCAGCGGCTTGCCGGTCTTCTCGTCGGTCTGGGAAAGCACCTCGGCGGTGATCTCGATCAGGTAGGAATCCAGGTCGCCCTCGTTCCAGGTCTTGAATACCTCTGCGATTTCCGCTGGCTCCATGCCCGCGCCGTAGCGCAGCAGCTGGTAAGCCTCGCCGATGACCTGCATGTCGGCGTACTCGATGCCGTTGTGCACCATCTTCACAAAGTGGCCCGCGCCGTCGGGGCCGATGTGCGTCACACACGGGGTGCCGTCTACTTTCGCGGCCACGGATTCCAGCAGCGGCCCCAGTGCCTCCCAGGATTCCGCCGGGCCACCGGGCATGATAGCCGGGCCGTTTAGCGCGCCTTCTTCACCACCGGAAATGCCTGCGCCGACAAAGTTCAGGCCGCGCTCGGACATCTCAGCCTCGCGGCGGATCGTGTCGGTGTACAGAGCATTACCACCATCAATGATGATGTCGCCTTCGTCCATTTCCTCGGCGAGCTGGGAAATGACGGCGTCAGTACCAGCACCTGCCTGCACCATGATCAGGGCGCGACGGGGCCGCTCCAGCGACTTAACGAAATCGGCGATCGTCTCCGAGGGAACGAAGTTGCCGGTCTCGCCGAAGTCCTCCATGAACTTGTCGGTCTTCGCGGTGGTGCGGTTGTAGACGGCCACAGTGTGACCGTTGTTGGCAAAGTTCCGGGCGATGTTGGAGCCCATCACGGCCAGTCCAACAACACCAATCTGGGCGGTTCCTTCAGCAGTAGTCATGGTTTTACATCTTACAGGGCGATGTCTTGGTTAGTCTTAGGCACATGTCCAATATTTTCATTGAACTAAGTCGTGTTGCCACCGAGCGTGATCTCACCGAGCAGGAGATCGCCACCCTCAATGAACTGCTAGCCAAACACCCCACCCTCGACCGCACCCTCGGCGTGCAGTACCGCGCCGTCGGCCCGGACAAGATGCAGCTGGCCCTCGAGATCACCGAGGACCACCTGCAGCCCTGGGGTGTAACCAACGGCGGCGTGTACGCCAGCCTGGGGGAGACCGCCGGCTCCATGGCTAGCTTCGTCGCCGCAGGCGCCGGTCCGGCCGTCGTGGGCACCTCCAACCAGACGCACTTCCTGCGCCCGTCCGTCAAGGGCGACGTCATCGTCTCCACCGTCCAGGCGGAGCACGTTGGGCGCACCACGCACCTGTTCCGCGTGGAGCACAAAAACGAAAAAACCGGCAAGACCTGCGCCTTGACCTTCCTCAAGACGCAGGTAGTGCCGGATATGCAGCGCGCTCGGTAGGCGCTAGTCGGACACCGCGCGGGTGTCGCGCCCCTCGCCGAAGCGCAGGTTGTCGCGCACCTCAATGGAGCGGATGCCTTCCTTGTCCTCCAAGTCGCGCAGCTTGCGGATCGCGTTGCGTGCGTGCAGCTGCTGGCGGGTTGCCACCAGCTGCCAGCGGCGGCGGGACACGGAGTTCAGACCCCAGCTGAAGGCCGCGACCGCACGGTTGCGGAAGCCCACCATGTACAGCAGGTGCAGCACCAGCCACATGACCCAGCCGAAGAAGCCGGAGACCTCGGCCTTGTTCATCTTCACGACCGCGTTGAAGCGGGAGACGATGGCCATGGAGCCCTTGTCGAAGTAGCTAAACGGAACGCGGCCCTCGGGGGAGGTGCCGTTGTTAACCTCATCGAGGATCGTGCTTGCCGCGTACTGGCCGCCCTGCATCGCCACCTGGGCCACGCCCGGCAGGCGATCCTTGCTCATCATGTCACCGACGATGAAGATGTTGCGGTGCTCGCCCAGGGTCAGGTCGTCGTTCACCGGCACGCGACCCGCACGGTCGACCTCGATGCCAGCCTGCTCGGCCACGTGCTTGCCCAGCGGAGAAGCGGCGACACCAGCGGACCAGATCTTGGCGTAGGAGGGCACAAAGTGCTCCTCCTCGGTCTTCATGTCCTTGTAGCGCACGCCCTCCTTGGATACGTCGGTGACCAGGGAGTTGAGGACGATATCCACGCCCAGATCCTCCAGGCGGCGGGCAGCCTTGCGACCCAGGCGTTTGCCGAACGGCGCCAGCACCTGCGGGCCACCGTCGATCAGCAGGATGCGGGTGTCGTCGGTGTTGATCTCGCGGAACTCGTCGCGCAGGGTGCGGTGGGACATTTCTGCCAGCTGGCCGGCCAGCTCCACGCCGGTTGGGCCGGCGCCGACGACCACGAAGGTCAGCAGGCGCCTGCGGGCCTCCGGGTCGGTGGTGATCTCGGCGCGCTCGAAGGCGCCGGTCACGCGGGCGCGGATCTCCAGGGCGTCATCGACGGTCTTCATGCCCGGCGCGAACTCGGCGAACTGCTCGTTGCCGAAGTAGGACTGGCCTGCGCCGGCCGCCAGGATCAGCGAGTCATAGTTCAGTACGGCATCGGTGCCGCCCAGGTCGGCGGTGACGGTCTGCTCGTTGATGTCCACGTTGCGGACCTCGCCCTTGACCACGCGGACGTTGTCCTGGTCCGCCAGGATCTGGCGAATAGACGGGGCGATTTCGCCCTCGGAGAGGATGCCGGTCGCAACCTGGTAAAGCAGCGGCTGGAACAGGTGGTGGTTCGTCCGGTCGACGATCGTGACCTGGACGTTCTCGTTTTTGAACTTCTTCGCCGCAAACAGTCCGCCGAAGCCCGCGCCGATGATTACGACGTGGTGGCGGTTTGATGTGCTGGTCATCTAGTTGCTTCTCCTCAATTATGGTTGTAATCCGGCACCATCTTAATTGGTTAAGGCGTGTCCTTCATACCGAGAGCCCCCGGTTTTCGAGAAAATCGGGCGCTTTCGGTTGCGCCTCGGAAGTCAAAAGTTGTTTTCCTAGTAACTTCGGGGGGAGTTACAGCGCAAAAGGAAGGCATGATGACGTCTCCGTACATCGACGAGGAACGCTGGCCGCGCCTGGTTGCCGCCCCGCACTCTCGTTTTATGGGCCGCCGGGCCGAGGCCGTCACCGCGCGCATGGAAGCGCTACTTTCTTCTCACGGAATTGCTTTGGACGCCGGCACGGTGCCGCACATGGTCGTTCGGGATGGCCAGGTGATCGATCGGGTGGTCGCTGAGGGCTGGTTGGGTTTGGCAGAGGGATACATGGCCGGGGAGTGGTCGGCTGAACCCCTCCCGGAGGTCCTCGGAGCCTTAATGGATCAACCCTTCGAAGGGAAATTCGGCGAGTTCTTCGCCCGCCGCACGTCGAAGCGCCGCGGCCCTGTCCCGGGGGAGCTGCCAGAGGCTCTTGTAGAGCTCTACGCGGGCGCCACCCGCGCCACAGGAGCCGCCCAGTTCAGCAGCGCTTCTCGCACCAGTACGCACGAGGACGGCATCGACTTCACTTGGTTCGGCGAGCCGGATCCCGTGGAGCGCCTCGATCTGGACGACGCTCAGCGCCGCCGCATCAACACCATGCTCGACGAGGCCGAAGTCGGCCCCGGCGATCACGTGCTGGAGATGCCATCTTCTGGCGGCCAGCTGGCCGTGCAGGCCGCCAAGCGCGGCGCCCGCGTGGACGTGCTGACCAGCGACGAAGACCACGCGGACGCTGTGCGTGCCCGCGTCCACACCGCCGGGGTCGGTGGAGCGGTGAACGTGGAGGTTATCGCCGGGCCGGTGCCCTCCCCGCGCCAGTGGTCCGGCCGTTACGAGGCCATTTTCTCCGTCGAGCGCATGGAGACCCTGGGGCTGGGCGGCTTGAGCCACTACCTCAAGGCTGTCGATCGCATGCTCTCCGACGACGGGCTGGCCGTGATCCAGTCGATCATCGCCGCCGACGACATGCGCGAGACCGCCCGCGAGTCCCTGGATGTCATACGCGCCTACGTCTGGCCCGCCCTGGAGTACCCCACCGTCCAGCAAGTCCGCGAGGCCGCGGCCGAGCACACCCAGCTCACCGTTGTCGCGGAGAACAACCTCAGCGCCCACCTGCGTGCGACGTTGCCGCTGTGGCGTGCTAACTTCCTCTCCCGCGAGCGCCAGGCCGCGGCCGCCGGTTTCGACCCGGTGTTCCGCCACCTCTGGGACTACCAGCTGGCTCTCCACGAGGCCCTGGCCACCTCCGAGGACATCGGGTGCGTCCAATTCGTCCTCGCCCCGAAGTAGTTTTGCGATTTCCCCGCGGGGCTCGCCGGATAGTTTTAGCGTAATAATAACTATTCGCGCATAACCCCCGAGAGGAACTCTTCCGTGACTACTCCCACGAACCCCGATGTCATCATTGTCGGCGCCGGCCTGGCCGGCCTCGTCGCCGCCTATGAGGCGCAGAAGTCGGGTCTTAAGGTCCTGATCCTGGACCAGGAAAATCGCAACAACCTTGGCGGACAGGCATTCTGGTCGCTCGGTGGTCTGTTCTACGTGGGAAGTCCCGAGCAGAAGCTGATGGGGGTCAAAGACTCCGAGGAGCTCGCCTGGCGCGACTGGGAGAACTCCGCGCAGTTCGACGATTCCCAGAACGACTACTGGCCGCGCCGCTGGGGCCGCGAGTACGTCCGCTTCGCCGCCACTGAAAAGCGCGACTACCTCAAGGCTCTCGGCCTCAACGTGCTGCCCACCGTCGGCTGGGCCGAGCGCGGTTCCGGAGACGCCAGCGGCCACGGCAACTCCGTTCCCCGCTTCCACCTGACCTGGGGCACTGGCCCCGAGGTCGTGCGCGTCTTCCGCGAGCCCATCGAGGCCGCGGAGGCGGAAGGCAAGGTCGAGTTCCGCTTCCGCCACCAGGTCGACGAGCTGATTGTAGAAAATGACGCCGTCGTCGGCGTGCGCGGCAGCGTGCTGGAACCGAGCGATCTGGACCGCGGCGTGGCGTCATCAAGAAAGACCGTAGGGGAGTTCGAGCTGCGCGCGCGTGCCGTCGTCGTGACCTCCGGCGGCATCGGCGGCAACCTCGACCTGGTGCGTCGCGCGTGGCCGACCGACCAGTGGGGCCCGGTGCCGAACGATATGGTCACCGGCGTGCCTGCCCACGTCGATGGTCGTATGATCCAGATCTCCGAAACCGCCGGCGCGAACCTGGTGAACACCGATCGCATGTGGGCCTACACCGAGGGCATGAAGAACTGGAACTCCATTTGGCCCGGCCACGGTATCCGCATCATCCCTGGCCCGTCCTCCCTGTGGATCGACGCGACCGGCAAGCGTTTCCCCAGCAACATCATCCCAGGCGGTGACACGATTGCCACCATGAAGCACCTCGGCACCACGGGCCACAGTTACTCCTGGTTCATCCTGAACAAGACGATTGCCGACAAGGAGTTCATTTTCTCCGGCTCCGAGCAGAACCCGGACCTGACCATCAAGAAGGTCAAGAACCTGCTCTCCAAGGTCGGCCCCGGCACGCACCCCGCCGTGAAGGCATTCATGGATCACGGCGAGGACTGGGTGGTCGCCGACGACCTGGGCTCCCTGGTCGAGGGCATGAACGCCATCGCCGACGCCGATGCCCCCGCCATTGACGTCCACGACCTGCGCCGCATCATCGAGGATCGCGACTCGCAGGTGGACAACAACTTCAGCAAGGACGCGCAGATCAATTACATCCGCACCGCCCGCGGATACCTGGGCGACAAGATCGTCCGCTGCGCCGCCCCACACCGCCTGCTCGATGAGTCGAAGGGACCGCTGATCGCCGTCAAGCTGCACGTGCTGACCCGCAAGACCCTCGGCGGCATCGAGACCGACCTTTCCGGCCGCTGCCTGCGCACCGACGGCTCGGTCCTGCCTGGCCTGTACGCCGCCGGCGAGGTCGCCGGCTTCGGCGGTGGCGGCATGCACGGCAAGAACGCCCTCGAGGGCACCTTCCTCGGCGGATGCATTCACTCCGGCAAGCGGGTCGGCGAAAACCTGAAGGCGACTATCGCCCAGCTCTAGCGCTTCATCACTCGCGCCATAATCTCCGTCATGGCGCGCCGCGGCATGCGCTGGGATACGCTCATCAGCACCTTGTTGAATGTACCCGCGACCACGGACGGCGGCGGCGACTTGCGCAGCAGGGACTCGATTCCGGCGGCTACAACGTCGCGGCTGCTCATGCGTTTCAGGCCGCCGTCGGCCCGGTCGCTGCCCGCTACGCGGAAGAATTCCGTCTCCGTCGGCCCTGGGCACAACGCCATAATCCGCACGCCGGAGCCCTTCCGCTCGGCGTACAGCCCCTCCGTAAACGAGAGCACAAACGACTTCGTGGCGCCGTAAACGACCATGCCAGGGGAGGGCTGGAACCCCGCGATAGACGCCACATTCAGGATGAAGCCATTCCCGCGATCCTCGAACCGCGGCAGGAACATGTGGGTCAGCTCCACCAGCGCGTGCACGTTCACTGCGATCTCCGCGCGGAGGCGGTCGGTCGGGATGTCGGTAAAGGACTCGTAGTTGGCGAAGCCCGCGTTGTTGATAAGCGAGGTCACCGTGATCCCGCGCGTCGAAAGTTCCCACGAGATCTCGCCCGCCACGCCGTGCTCGGATAGGTCTTTGGCTATTACCTCGACCTTTACTTTATGACGCCTCTTAATCTCCGCCGCAATCTTGTTCAGCCGATCCTGGCGGCGCGCGACCAGAACGAGGTTTGCGCCCTTGGCTGCTAGCTGGGTGGCGAATTCCTTGCCGAGACCCGAGCTGGCGCCGGTGATGAGGACGGTTTCTTGGGAGAGATCCAAAGTGCTCATGATGTCATTTTTACACGAAATCTGGTGGTTGGGTGGCGAAAGAAGAATAGTTCAAACGTTCTAGTAAAGGTTGAGTCTTAGTATTTAATTCGCTAGGGGTATTGACATAGTTCGATTGTGTGTTCTAAACTAGTGGTAGTTCGCGAAGGGGATCCTATGAACACCACTACACTCACCACAAACACCACCGAACCACCGCCCGATGCCGCCGAGCCTTACTACCGGCTTGCGCGTTCCGACGACCCGCTAACGGCGACGTCTCGTGCCCTCAATCTGACCCACCTCGCCATGGTCGAGCAGTCTACTCCGGCGCCGGACGACCTCGTTCCCGATCATGTTTCCAAGCTCGCGGTGCGATTCGGTATCAGCAAGGTAGTGGCGGCTCACTATGCCGACGCTGGTCTGATGCTCCAAGCCTTCCCACAACTCCACCAGCTGTTCCGCAGCGGCGCTTTCACTATTCGTCATATCCAGCAGGTCACCGAGGCTGTCGAGGCCGTAGCCCCGGACAAGCGCGCCGAAGTGGAGCAGGAGATCCTGAAAGCCCTCAAGCCCACGGTGCCGAACCAGCAGGTTCCCACCCCGCGGGCGGCCTACAACAAGGTCAAGGCGATTGTGGGGGACCGGGACAAGCTGGCAACCCCGCTGGACGACACTCCGCCCATGGATACGAATTCGCCGGAGCTGGTGATCGACCGCAGTCAGTATGAGACTACTGCGTTTACCCTCACAGTTCCGCGCCTGCGTGGCGTGGAACTGCACAAGGCGGTGAAGGCGGCCTCCCTGAAGCGCGGATGCTCCATGGGAGAGGCCTTCCTGGCGATGCTCGAGCAAAACATCACCACCGAGGTCACCTTGAACCTGTATAAGGCCGTCGGGTCGCAACCCCGCGGAGTCTTCGCCGAGGACCACTGGCTATCCGAGGCCGCTAGCTGCGAGTGGCTTGCGAAAGTCACCCACCTGGCGGCTCCCGGTTACACCTCGACGGAGGGATACCAGCCGACGGAGTTGCTGCGGGCGTCAGTAATAGGGCGCGATGGGCACTGCCGTTTCCCGGGCTGCGATGCGCCGGGGTACACATGCGACATCGACCATGTGCACCGCCACGCCGACGGCGGACCGACGTCGACGGCGAATATGCATCTGCTTTGTCGTACCCATCACCGCCTGAAGACGGCTGGTACCTGGGACGTCGCGCTGTACGCCGATGGCACCGAAGTGTGGACCTCTCACGGAGACGGCCACGAGGTTGTGACCGTTCCCGACGGGCCGCTAGCACGCGAAAGCTTCGCCGAGCGCGGGGTGCGCAAGGCGCGGGTGGTGCGCAAGCTCAACGAGGAGAAGCTCAACGCCGATCCGATGATGCCTCGCGGGCTGTCTATCACCCGCGAGGAGCTGCAGAAGATGCTGAACTGTGCCTCCGTGGAGGAAATCAAGGAAGAGCTACAGCGACGTATCAACAGTGAAATCACGATTGCCAACGCCATCGCCGAATTGGCGCGAGAGCAACTAAACAGCCAGATCGCGCAGCTCGAACAGCTAAAAAAGGACGAAGAGGAGCCGCCATTCTAGCCACTACTTTGAGGAGGTGACGGGCAGCACCAGCAGCGCGCCGAACACGCAGATGATGCTGCACATCAGGAACATGCCGGGGTAATCGAAATGCCTCAACGCGAGGGCCGCGAGGCCACCGCAGAACATGTTGCTGACCCCCTGGGTGAGCGACATCAGTGACACGTCGCGCGCACGGTTCTTCTTGCTGGGCAGCGACTCGTTAACCATGGCCTGATCCACGCTGCTGAACACGCCCCAACTCAACCCCAACAGCATCGCCGCGGCATAAACCAAACCCATGCCGGTGGCGATAGTCATCATGCCCGTGGCGCCCGCCACACCGAGCGCCGAGACGACCACCAGGATCTTCCGCCGCCCCAGCCGGTCCGACACATTACCGCTGACGAACGCAGTAATGATGGTGAATACCGCATACAGCAGGGTCAGCTCCAGCACGCCAGCATCCGGGTCGGGCACACCAATGTGATCCCGCAGGTAATACAGCAGGTAGAACAAGCTGGTGTAGTTGGCCAGGTGAATCACGAAACGGCTGGTGAAGACTAGCCAATAATTGCGGTAAGAACCCTCGTCGCCGACGGTCGCGGACAGCGAATTATGCGGACGCACGTGCACGTCTACGTGACCGCGCCCGAAAGCGAATTGGAAGATAAAGAGAAGGGAAATGACGCCCACAACCCAGTACGCCTGCTGGATCGGCAAAGCTGCGGCAACGGCAGTCCCGCCGACAATTCCGAAGGTGTAGGTCGCGCCGACGATTCCGGAAACCAACCCGAACTTTTCTTGGGGGACAACATCCGCGGTGACTGTCATCAGGTTGTTCGTCACAAACGCCACGAACACCTGAACCAAGCACCACAACCCGGTGAGCACCCAGAAGCTGGGACTAAAGGACATCAGCAGCAATCCCAGCGTGGCCAGGGGCGCAGCCAGCAGAACCCACGGGAGGCGCTTGCCCCAGCGCCCCACCCAGAACCAGCTGCGGTCGGCGATAAATCCGGTTAGCAGGCTGGTCGCCACGGCGGTCGCACCGCCGAGCATCATCATGAGGGCGAGGGAATCCTCTTTGTTGTCGGGCCGCAGCTCGATCATCTGCAATCCCAACAGGAGCTGCGTGGGGCCGGCCCAGGCGAAGACAGAGCCGAAAAAGGCCACGCCGAACTTCCAATAGAACCGCTTCGGTTCGCGCTCGGCGGCGGTAAGAGTCTGCAGCATCAGTTGCCCTTCTCTCTGAACTCGGCATCGATTTCTGGGGTGATGGCGCCCTCGCGGATCAGCGCCTGCAGCAGACGCCCAGCGGGCTTGACCTGCCGATCAACGTCCACCACGCCAAACTTCTGCGCCATGCCCTCGGACCACTCCCAGTTGTCCACGAAGCACCAGTGGTAGTAACGCTCGACCTCCGGAACGCGGGAAAGCTCAGCCAAATGGTCAAGGATGAACGCGCAACGGAAGCGCTCGGCGGCGTCGGCAGTGCCGTTCTCCGTGATCCACACGGGCAGCCGGTAGCGCTCCGCGAGCTCGGCGGAGACCTCCGCAATTCCCGGCGGGTAGATCTCCCAGCCGAGGTCATTGGTTGGGGTTCCGGGGAAGGTGGCGTCAGAAAAACCGCGCACCGCCGTGCGCGAGTAGTAGTTAATGGCCACAGCATCGGCGAAGACCCCGCCGCTGGGCAGTTCCAGGCTTGGACGACCGAGCACGGGGTGAAAGCGCCCCGCGAAGAAGGCGGGCTCGATCGCACCTTGGAAAAGCCATTCGACCAGGGGAGTAAGCAGCCGGTGGACGGGGTTGCGCGGGTTCATGGGGGCGAAGACACGGCGGTGGTGGGCGAAGGTGACTCGCGGATTGTCCAAGCGTGAGTGGATGCGCTGGTAGGCCAGCAGGTGCGCCGCCGCCATGTTCCGCAGGCAGGGGCGCACCTTCGGCAGGCCGCCGCGGCCAGGTGGGGTAGAGCCGAATAGGTAGGCCTCGGTGGCGAAGACGTTCGGCTCGTTGATGGTGATCCAGTCGGTGACTACGTCGCCCAGGTGGTCGAGCACAACGTCGACGTAACGCAGGAAGATCTCCACGTTCGACTCGCGAGTGAAGGCACCGTTCTGTTCGAACCAGGCGGGGTGGCCGAAATGATGCAGCGTAACGAGCGGCTCGATGCCGCGTTCGCGCAGGTCAAGGAACTCTTCCCGGTAGCGCTTGAGTACGTCGTGGTCGTAGCGGCCGGGCTCGGGCTCCACGCGGGACCACTCCACGCCGACGCGCGCGATCTGCAGTCCGAGGTCGCTCATGAGTTGGTTGTCTTCCCGCCAGCGGCGCCAGTGGTCGGTGGTGGGGTGCGGGGTGGTGCCGTCCTTGGCGACCCATTCGCTCCAGTTGTTGGGGCGCGGCGATCCTTCGATCTGTAGTCCGGCCGATGCGGTACCGATGCGGATGTGGCTGAGGTCCATGCACTTAACTTATTGACGCCCTTAGTTTTCGATGGCAAACTTTTCGGAATTTACCCCTTTGGGGGTACTTGGTTTGGTACAACAAAGTAATGCTTAAGAAAACAGCAGCGCTCGCATGCGCAACAGCCATTGCATTTGCCGGATTCGCGTCGCCCGCCGAGGCTACGCAGATTACTAAGAGGGAGAAGGTCGCGTATTCCAATGTGTTCGGCGACCTGCACATGAGGTTGCCGAAGACGGTGGACCGAATCGAGTACACGACGACCACCTCGGACGGGAAGAAATCCCAGGTCAGCGGCTACATCGTGGAGCCGGTCGTGGAGTGGAAAGGCGAGGGGCCCCGCCCGACGGTGGTGATTGGCCGCGGAACGGTCGGGCAGGGCGACCAGTGTGCGCCGAGTAGGAACTGGCCGCTGGACGGGCAGCCGGATCCGATCAAGGCTAAGCGGGCGGTAAATCTGGAGGGTATCTACGACTGGGTATTTGCCTCCAAGGGTGTGCGCGTGGTGGTGACCGATTACATCGGCATGGGTACTCCCGGAATGCACACGTACATGAACCGCGATGACCAGGCGCACGCGATGCTGGATGCGGCGCGCGCAGCGGGCGTGGGTGACGGACCGGTGGCGTTCTACGGGCATTCGCAGGGCGGTGGTGCGTCGGCTGCGGCGGTCGAGGCGGCGGGTGAGTACGCTCCGGAGCTCAATGTGGTGGGCGCCTACGCATCTGCGCCGCC
>ERZ1673753.1321-NODE-1321-length-23168-cov-8.767274_pt1 | contig 23168 bp, 21 predicted proteins | sample MGYA00580201_ERZ1673753 | MGnify/ENA primary metagenome ERZ1673753 (study PRJEB41218, sample SAMN15661747) | gut metagenome | host: Homo sapiens | place: Canada: London | collected 2015-08-20/2019-03-30 | study: EMG produced TPA metagenomics assembly of... | reverse complement strand
CGTTGGGTGTAGGTAGATGCAGGAGCTCGCAGAGCCATTGGCACCTGTCCCGCCGATGAAGTGTCCACCGTTGATAGTCGTGGTACCATTCGCAATATAGATCGCAATGTTAGTGTTTTTGTTACCTGTGGAGCCATCAAAGGTAACGTCCCCCTCAATCACCAGATTGGGGCATTGAGTCCATATCGCCGCAGAATATTGTCCGGTGCCTGTCGTCGGGGCTTCGATGGTGCCATCACCGTTTATAGTCAGATTTTTACAGCCGGGAGATGCCTGGATACACTGGTCTGAACTTTTTGGTTTGTGACAATGTTGCACCGGACTTCAGTTGCAGGACTGCTGATTCCACCCCGCTGATGCGCCCGCCGTTGATTGCGAGATCTTCTGAAACGGTTACAACGCCACTGCCGCTGCTGAAAGCTGTTGCAAAATTGTTCGGGTCTGTTACATCCGACCCTTCTACCACCTCGTATGTGATAGGATCGTCCGATGTTTTGATTGACGTGTAACCACTTGCCACGAAGTTCGTTCCCTCTCCTTCAGCTTTGCAGTTTGCTGGGTCGAAACCGATGAACGTTCCGCCGGTTACACTGACAGAAGCTGTCCCATTCTTATAATTGGTGTCATAACAGTTGATGACATAGCCGTAAGGATCGGGATTCGTGGATAGCTGCTGAATACTGAATGTGCCGCCTTTGATTTCTGCCTTTCCATCATAAACATAAACCGCATGGCAATTACCGACGTAAGTACCGCTCTCAATAATTACTGTACCGCCGTCTTGGACATCAATGGGATAGCAATCGTTCTCCTTTGCAACAATCTCTCCGTTCTCTATGATAAGCGTTCCGCCTTGAACAGAAATAAGAGACCATTTCCCTTCACTCTCGCTCCAAATATCATTCGTATTCGAGATGGTCTTATCGTTCAGGTCGATCTTCACGGTCTTTCCCTCTGCGATAACGAGCGGCTCCGACAAAACGACATCTTCTTCCAATGTAACCTCACCACCATTTGCAGCCGCCATAGCCAACTCTTGTGCGCTTCCATTGGGATAGATGTGATCGTCCTCGTACATTTCATCGATAGAGATGTTGAAGGTAATATCGCCGGTCAGCAGTTTACCGAGGATATTCGTGCGCCAGTTGCGCTGCACGGGTATGCTGTTCAGACCGTCTTCCAATATAATTTCGTTGCCGGAATTAGGACTGAACGTAAACTTCAAGCCTTCCAGAGTAGCTTTTGCGGCACTGTTTTCGCTTTCGTCATTGACCAAAATATAGCTCATGGAAAGCCACTTGTAGATTTCATCGGTTCCGATCTCTTTGTCGCCGTCCACATCAACCTTCAAATCTTCCGCTGGGGTTAACTGCGCCGGGATTGTCGCAAGGCTATATGTTACCTCGGTGGAGCCGTTTACCTTGCCGGTAACGAGGTCTATCGACGTTGCAGCATTTTTGATTACCACGGAAGAGTTCTGGATTGTAATGCCTGAAGCGACGGCGGCAGTCCAATCGGTTTCCTCTACACCGACGTTGATCTGTGCGAAAGGACGTTTCAGTTCCACATCGATTGAAGTGGAACCGGTTACCGTGAAAGTTTCAGTCTTGAAGAAAGCATCGCGGGTTTCGTCATTGTTTGCACCTTCATAGCTTACCGTTACATTCATGTCATCAGCGACATCATAGGCACTGCAATCCGCATCCTGTGCCCAGAAAGCGACCTTGTAGGTCTGCCCCTTGGCCAAAACCAGCGTTTCCGTTGTAGGGAAAGAGACACCGGTTTTTTCAATCTGTTCTATGCCGGTAATACGGTTGCCATTTTCATCGAACACGGCGTAAACCAATTTGTCGGCACTCTTACCGTCACTGATAGCACGGGTAGCGATATGGCCTTCAAGACCGAGCGAGAACGTTACCTGCGCCTCATTACCAGACGAAGCCGTATCCAGCTCGTCTTTCGAACACGATGTCGCGAGCAGCATACCTGCTGCCACGAACATTCCGAGAAATAATTTCCTGTTCATAGTTCTGTTCTTTTAAGTTATGAAATAGAGTTTATCAATCTGTAAATCCTCCGATTATATTGCTCCTGCGGTTGGCCTGCAATTCCACTTGTGGGAATTGGATGGGTTGCCCGTTTCCCGGTGAGAGTTCTGCCTCGACCTGCATACCTTCTGCCGGGGCAAAAAGGTATCTCATCGCGAGATAGTTGTATTCCATCCCGTCCACGGTGAATTTTTCCGTAGTGGCTTCGGTGAAGTTCCAAGTTTGGTTTGTTGCCCCGCTTACGGTATTGGTAAACGGGTGGAACGTGTCGGGAACTCCCTTTACAGTGAATGTAGCCGTTACAGCCGTTCCGGTGGTTCCCACGTTGATCTGGGCCAGCGGGCGCACGAGTTCCACGCGGTTGCTGCTACTTCCTGTGATTACGATGTCCTTCACCACGGCGAAAAAAGCGTCGGCGGCCTCGGCCTGCCCGAACGTAACGGGCAGCTCTTGTACGCTCATTTTTATTCCGGTCAGGTCGGCCATATCGTAGATGTCGCAATTCTCGTCATACGCCCAAAAGACAAAATCGTAAGTCTGGTTTTGTACCAGCGTGAGGCGGACATCCACCGTGGAACCGCTTACGGGGAACGTCTTCCGGTCAACTTCACCGCTTTCGTTGAATACTCCCACTACAAGGGTGTTTACGCTTGTTCCGTCGCCGAAAGCTCGTGTACGGCTACCAGCTGGAATGGTGGCGGTGAAGCTCACTTCCGCGTCGCCCGCCTCCGGTAAATCCTTGGAGCAGGACACGATACCTGCCGAAACGAGGACAAGCACCGCCAATACCTGTATGTCATGCCATAGATTTTTCATTGTCCGTATCTTGTTATCATGGAAAAATCAGGTTATGATCCCCGTCGAAATCGGGGTTGATAGTCACGCCGCCCGACGCCTTCGACATCAGGAACTTGCCGCGCAGGATGGTATGGTGGTTTCTCCTTAACGGCACCGTTATCGGCTCGGTCAGGGAGAGCCGTGTTCCCTCCTTGTCGTACAGGCCTATCTGTACCGTTACCGCCGACTCCGTGCCGTTCACGAACACGTAATCGAAACCCATGGACGCCTCCCTGTCGTTCAATCCTTTCAAGGCCGACTGGAACATTACCCCCGTGGAGGAATCCACCGGCTTGTCGGTGAACATGCTGTAGGCGCAGGGCATGAAACCGACATAATGGAACGCCACCTTGTAATCTTCGACATTGACCCTCGTTGCCGGATCACTCTCCGATGCGGATTCAGCCCCGCTGTTTTTTGCCGTGATACGTAATCCCTCTTTTTGGATAAATTCCGTGAGGTCGTTCGTGATGACCTCGAATTTGGCAAGTGGCCGTTGCATCGTGATTTCGAGCGTGCCGGGAACATATTCTGCGACATCCGCCGTCAGGGAAATATCACCAGTCCCGCGGAATGCGTCCCGGTAATCATTGTTACCACTGTGGTCGCCCTGAAGCGTGATTTCGGCGAAGTCGCCGGCGTCGTGGTACGGGGTGTCGCCGTCGTTTTCCACCAAGTCCGACCAGACCATGATCCGGTAGTTGCCCGCCGCGAGGTCGAGTGTTGCCTCATGGTCGTAACCCTCCGCGATGTCTTTCGTGAACACGAACTCCCGCGTGTATTCACGTGCCGAGCGTTGTTTATCCGTCAGGGGATAGGCGCGTATGATATAGCGTATTTTACCGTGTTCACGCCCGTTGTCGTATGTATCGCCCAATCCCTGTTCGGTTACCTCCGTACCGTCGTACAGGTGTTCCCATACGGTCATCTCCTTTTCATAGCGCAGTTTCAGGCGGAACGTCACGTTTTCCGGCGTGTCCGGCCATTCGTGCACGTCGCAGGCGGTAAGCAATACCAGTGGCATATATATAATAAGGTATAGGTATAATCTTCTCATTGCCTGCCTCCCTTCTTTTTCAGGTCAAACGAATACGAGAACGACACCGCCGCTTGGTCGATACCCCAGTAGGTCTTCTTCACGCTCTCCACCAGCAGCCCGTCCTTGGTGCGCGGGGTGTTGTGGAACTTGTCGTAATGCAACGGATATGCACCGGCCCCGAGCGAGAACTCCACCCGCCAGCGGTTGTTCTTGCTGATGGGCAGCCGGTAGCCGACACTCACGCCGCTACCGGGGGCGGGGCTTCTGCGGTTATGGTCTTGGTAGCGGTAATCGCCGTTCGTGGCGAGGTTGTAGTAAGCCAGCCCGAAATGCGCCCCGGCGAAGAAGCTGTCGTTACGTTCCGAGAGCCAGTAACGGAACTCCGGCTGGATGGCGAACGTGCGGAACTTGACGGTGGATTTGAAATAGTCCCATGCCGAGTAGTAAACGGGAAGCGTGAAAGACCAGTGTTTCGCCAAGTCTACCTCGACGGCGACGTTGGCAATCGCCAGACCCCAGCCGAGGGCGTTGGTTTTCAGGTGCAGGCGGCGCGTCCATTCCTCTGCCTCGGGAATGACGGGTTCCGTAACCGTGCGGTATCGGGTACGATTTCCACGGTCTCAATCACCGGTTCCGGTACGACGAGTGCCGTATCGGGAACGGTTACCGGTTCCGGAACGGGAGGAATTTCTTGCTTGTAAGTGACGATCACCGCGTAGGCGTTCCGCATCCGTCCGAAAAAGAGCCTGTTCATCTGCTGCCATACCTTGCCGCCGTCCAGTTGTTTCAGCTTGACGATGCGGTTGTCTATGTGCGTTCCCGCGTGATGATAGTCCACCAGTCGGGCTTCTTCCTCTATGATGGCGATTGCCTTCTCCCTGCCTTGCAGGTCTGAATTTTCGATCTGCGATTTCAGGTAGTTCCAAGGAATGTAACCGTCGTTTCGGGTGATGATACTGTCGGGTATATCGACCTGTTGCCGGACAAGTCTTTCGAGCGACGAGAGCCGTTCCCGTGCCAGCTTCCGGTTGAGCTGGTAACTGCCCTCCGGGGAGGCCGCCCCGCAAAAGGATACTTCGACGATGTTTATTGTGCTGTCCTGCCGGATGTTACGCAGGGTCGTTATGATTTCCCGCAGACGGGTGGCATTGTCCGAGTACGCGGAATCGATGGTCATACTATTCACCCGGAAATCGATACGGATTTCCGTGCGGTACTCCTGCGCGTGTGCCATACCCGTACACAATAGCAGGAGAATCAATATCGGGACAGAGAAGCCGGGCTTTTGCATAATCTGCCAATGTGTCCGCCCAGTTCCCGGAAGACCTTTATACTTTTATCATGCCAAAGGCGTGGAACTGTATGCCACGTCTTAATGCGAAGGTGGTAGGAATACCTTTATAGACAGATGTGGAAACAACAGCCCCACGCCATATGCGTGGAGACTATTACACCTTCTCTTGTCTATATATGCTTTAAGTTTCCTACGCTTTTCGCATACAAGAAGAAGACATAACGCCTCTTTTATTAACTATGTCCGAGAATGGCACACCGCCAAACTCGTTACAAAATTACTGTTTTTGTTTGATATTTTACGTCTTTATATGATATTTTTATTCCTAACACTTCGTTTTTTAGGCAGTTGAGCTGCTATTCACCGTCCTTGAAAGAATTTTTATTCTCTGCCTAAATTTTATTTTCTCTCTGTTTCATATCCTTATTTGTGATTATTTTGTTATTTAATCCCCTGATAAACCAACATAAGTATTTGATAATATGGATAATATAAATATTTTCGGTATAAGAGCCTAATACCCTGACCGCCTTATGTCGTTGGGATGGTTGCCATTCAATCTGCAAGCAGCGGTAGTTAGATTGTCCGATGTCGGGCGGATTATGAAGTGGCAAACGGATAGGCAGAATTGCTTTTAACGTCGAAAAATAAGTAATGATGCAAAAACAACAAACCATGAGTAGATTGCCGACAAGAGGGAAAGAAAACTTTCGCTCTGTTCTCGATATTTCTTTTTTCTCTTTTTATAATAGCGGGTTTACTTTGTTTTTTCCCTATAGACACCCGGATTAAAGTAAACCTAATCCTGTTATATGTAGATGTGAAAGCAGTCCTACTTTATATCACTTAAAAATGCGACGATTTACATTGAGCTAATCAAACAACCCGTTTACTAAATTAACAGCATCGTCTTTCTTTTGGTTGATGATTTTTGCGTACACCTGTGTCATTTTCACATCGGCATGACCGAGCAGCTTCGAGGTGGTATAGAGGTCTGCTCCAAGGGTCAGCATCATCGTGGCGAACGTGTGCCGAGCTGTGTGAAATGTAAATCGCTTGTCGATACCTGCGGCTTTCGCCCAAGGTTTGATAAGTAAGTTCATCATCGACGGACTGGGTAAATCAAACACATGATCGTCTGCTGTCTTTTCTCCTCGTTCCGGCATCCACTTCAACGCTTCGGGAGAAAGCGGCAGATAAATCGGTTCTTTGGTCTTCTGCATGGATACTGCCAAGCGGTATTGTCCTCTATCGACGAAGACATCTTTCCACTTCAATCCGACAATATCGCTCACGCGCAATCCGCAGAAGCAAGAAAACAAATAAGCGGACTTTACAGCCTCATTGTCCATCGGAGTGGCAATCAATGCCCGAACTTCCTCGATAGTCATATATGACCGTTTACTTTCCGGCAGGCGAATCTTATCCGAGTTGTTGATCTTTGTAAACGGATTAACCTTTATAATCTCCGCACGAACAGCTGCATTCAAAGCTCCGTTCAGGATGCGGTAGTAGGTGTGGAGTGTAAAGTTTGACACACGTTTTCCTTTGGGGCGATATTCCGTCATCAGATAATCGAGGTAGTCCTGACAGAATGCTTTGTCGATTCTATCCATTGTCATCCGCTCTCCTGCATAATCTTTCAGAATACGAATGGTAACTGCGATTTGGTTTCCATCTTTTTTGCCTCGTTTTGCCTGATTCTCTTTATATGTATTCATCCAATCGAGCAAGAATACCTTTTCCCTGTTCTCAATATCCGCTTCCCCATTAGTCAATTCGATGATACGTTTCGATTTGATGGCATTGGCTGCATCCATCGTGACCTGATTCCGTTTCCGGGCATTGTTATCTGTTTCTGGGATAATGTACATTTTGAGATATTCGTATGTCCGCTTTCCATCGCGATAAATATCCAGATACAAACTCTTACTTCCGTCACTCAGCGGCTTCATTCGAAGACGGATCGGTTCTTTGACTTTCGTCGGTTTCTTTACTCGTGGCATAAGCAATTCCTTTTTTTTCGTTATTTCTGTTGCAAAGGTAAGAATAATAATCCGAAACAAGGAACAAATAAGAAACAAAAATGTACCGAATAAGAACCAATCAACCGAAAACAATGAAAGCAACTGAAAAGAAATTTGCCTACATAAATAGCTATAAAACAGCGCGTTTATTTTTATTTATTTGGTTGTTGTTTTCATTTCAGACGTGTATTCTATAAATCTGGTAAATTTCAAAGTACAAAGGATAAGCAATACAAACACTCATCACTTGTGTAGATATATCATTTTTGATATACTGCCCAAGTGTGGGGTATTGTTTATTTGTACTTGGGCTTACCAGAGCCTCCTACCAGATAAACTAACAACTCCACACTTTCTTTTTTATAATTCCCTCGATTCGGAGTTGGCTGGGGCAAATATCTAAATTCAATGATTAATTTAATCTATGAAAAAGGTGAATTTCGTTTTGAAAAAGCCGTTGAGCCTGTTCCACTTCAAACAATGGATGTTTTTCTGATAGTTAAAGATGTGGTTCCCGATACGCAGCAACCTAATTTAACCCGACAGGCTTGCTTGTTTATCAATAAAAAATTGGGAACGGAATATTCGACCGAGGGATTGGGCGATCTTTCAAAGACCGAAGAAAAAACGGTTGTTTCGATAACTGAAATTAATTTTAGACTATACCAGAAATGAAAACACTAACTATATTATTTGTTGCGGCCATAATGATGGGCGTAGGATGCAGTAAAAACGAAGACAGCGGAAATAATCCAGACAAACCCGATAAACCGAGCCCATTACCTGATTTACCGGACCCGGATGATGTTTGTTCTTGCATGGACGATATCATTTTCATGCAATATTGCTATGATAATTTCGATGTAAATAAAGATGGTAAGGTTTCTGTAATAGAAGCAAATACAGCCAGAAAAATTGATATCAATAGTGAATGTGCATCCGTAAAAGGAATTGAAAGATTTCCGAATATAGAGATATTAAGTTTGGATGGGTCTTCCATAACAGAATTAGATTTACGATATAATCTGAAATTAAAAATCCTCTCTTGCCAAGACCGTCAATTAACAACTGTTCTATTACCTAATACACTAACGGCAATTGCTTTTAGTGGTTGTTCCAGTCTGACCGAAATTAATCTTCCTGCCAGTTTAACTTCGATTGGAGAGTATGCTTTTAGTGGTTGTTTCAGTCTGACTGAGATTAATCTTCCAGACAATTTAACTTCGATTGGAGGGTATGCTTTTTATGACTGCTCCAGTCTGACTGAGATTCATCTCCCAGCCAGTTTAACTTCGATTGGAGAGTATGCTTTTAGTGGTTGTTCCAGTTTGACTGAGATTAATCTCCCGGCTAATTTAACTTTGATTAGGGTGGGTGCTTTTTATTACTGTTCCAGTCTGACCGAGATTAATCTTCCTGCCAGTTTAACTTCGATTGGAGAGTATGCTTTTAGTGGTTGTTCCAGTCTGACAAAGGTTACATGCCATGCTTTAGTTCCACCAAAGTTAAATGGTTTTTCTGATGGTACTATTGAAAATCTATATGTTCCTGCCGAAAGCATTCAGGCATATAAAGACAGTAGTCTTTGGGCTAATAATTTCAAGAATATCCTACCTATTGAATAACGCAGCTATAAGGGACTGTAAATCGAACATTAATAAGACTCGTGTTCTTCGCTAATAGCGTTAATATTCAATCCCATTCACTTTAAGTGAATGGGATTGTTTTTCCCCGGCCCTTTCTGCTCCGATCAACTCCGGCGAGCGGCCTTTTTCATACGCCCGAAGCGCCTATTGCCGGTTGCGGTAGGCTTCGAGGCCGCTTCGGAGGAATGCGACAAAGCCGGGTATGCTGAGGTCGTACCCGCGCGGCGGAACGAGCTGCTTCCCGTCGCGCCCCTGCAAGACGTAGTAGGGCTGAGCGTTGACCCCGAAGGTCTTCAACGCATAATAGGAATTGATTTTGCCGAGGCTTTTCAACACTTTCCCCGAATCGGTCGTGACCCACTCGCTCTCGGGGAGCACTTTCTTGTCGTCGGAGTAGAGCGCGACGATCACATAGTCGTTGCGCAGAATCTCCAGCACCTGCGGGTCGGACCATACGCGGGCCTCCATTTCGCGGCAGTTGACGCATCCGTGTCCTGTGAAGTCGATGAAGAGCGGCTTTCCGACCTTTGCGGCATAGGCTTCGGCCTCCGGGAGATCGAAGAACCCTTCGAGCCCGTGCGGCAGATGGAGGAAGTCGCTGTGCTTGGGTTTCCGTCCGTCGGCGGTCAGCAGCATGCGCGCATCTCCGTTCCCGGTGGACACCGGACCGCCCTGCCCGATGACGAAGTCCTGGGTGTGGAGCGGCGGGAGGTATCCGGAAAGTCCTTTGAGGGGGGCTCCCCACATGCCGGGGAGGAGGTATACGACGAACGAGAAGGTGACGATGGCCAGCGCGAGGCGTCCCACACCCAGGTAGGGCGTGTCGCTGTCGTGGGCGAATCGGATCTTTCCCAGCAGGTAGAGTCCCAGCAGGGAGAAGGTGACGATCCACACGGCGAGGTAGATTTCGCGGTCGAGCAGTCCCCAATGATAGGTTTGGTCGGCCACGGAGAGGAATTTCATGCCGAGCGCCACCTCGATGAATCCCAGCACGACCTTCACCGAGTTGAGCCATCCGCCGCTTTTGGGCAGTTTCTTGAGCATCGCGGGGAAGAACGCGAAGAGGGTGAAGGGCAGCGCGAAGGCCAGGGAGAATGCCAGCATGGTGATGATCGGCGTCCAGAACTCTCCGGCGGTGGATTTGATGAGCACCGAGCCGACGATTGGTCCCGTGCAGGAGAACGACACCAGCACGAGGGTCAGGGCCATGAAAAAGATGCCGGCCAGCCCCTTGGAGTCGGCTTTGGAGTCGCTTTTGTTGACCATCCACGAGGGCATGGTGATCTCGAACGCCCCGAAGAACGACGCCGCGAAGACCATGAACACGAGGAAGAAGAGGATGTTCGGCAGCCAGTGCGTGGCGAGCCAGTTGAAGATGTCGGCCGTCACGGCGTCGCCGCCGAGGATGCGCGTGATAAGAATGATCGCCGCGATAGGCAGCGTGTAGAGGGCTACGATGAAGAATCCGTACATGCCGGCGCGCAGGCGTCCCGCGGCGGGGCTTCCGGCGCTCTTCATGAAGAACGAGACGGTCATCGGGACCATCGGGAAGACGCAGGGGGTGAGCAGGGCGGCGAATCCCCAGAGGATCGCCTCGATAATCAGCGCCCAAAGCGTACCTCCGCCTGCGGCATCCTTTTGCGCGGGGGCGATCTCCGCCGCCGGGGTTTTCTCGGGCTCCGCCGTTGCTGCCGTATTCGCGGACGTTGGGCCGGCGGGAATGGCTATGGTCAGCTCCGTGTCGTCGGGCGGCATGCAGCTCGTGTCGTCGCAGAGCATCCATTCGATCTGCGCCTTGACGGAGGATGCCGGCACGGAGAGCTTCACCCGCTGGGCGAAGCGGGCCTTGCCGGAGAAGGTTCCGATCTCCATGCCGAACAGTTCGTCGAAATAGCGGTGCGGCGTGTCGAGCTGTTCGACGCCGCCTTCGAGCGTGACGCCCTCGCCGGGCGTGAAGACGATGGAGGTGGCGTTGGGACCGTCTTTGTAGGGTCCCATGTCGTACATATGGTAGGGTTGAGGTATCGACGCTTCGAGCACGATGCGGTAGGCGTTCTCCCCGAGGGGCTCCGCCGTGCCGGTCCAGGCGGCGTTCTGCGCTCCGGCTGCGGCGGCGAGGAGCGCCGCGACGACCGGCAGCAGGCTGCGAATCAGTTTGTACATAGTCGTAACGCGTTTAATTCGGGTGTAAAGATACGGTTTTTTGCGGAAAATCAGTATATTCGCACAATGATTCGGTTGTCGCTCGTCATTCCCACCCATAACCGTGCCGCGCAGCTTGTCGCGGCGCTCGAATCGGTCGTGCGTCAGGACTTGCCGCCGCACGTGTGGGAGTGCGTGGTGGTGAACAATAACTCCACGGACGACACCGTGATGCGCTTCGAGGAGTTCGCCGGGGCGCATCCGGACATCGGTCTGCGGCTCGTCTCGGAGCCGGGGCCCGGGGTGTCGTATGCCCGCAACCGGGGACTGCGGGAGGCGCAGGCGCCGCTGGTGGCCTTCATCGACGACGACGAACGGGTGAATCCGGGATTCCTGCGCGCCTACCTCGATTTTTTCGATACGCATCCCGAAGCCGTCGTGGCCGGCGGGCGCATCATCGCAGAATATCCGACGGGGCGTCCCGACTGGATGTCGAAATACGTCGAGATGCCGATCGCCAATCCGATGGATTTCGGCCCCGACGTGCGTCCGTTTCCTGCGGGACGGGTCCCGGGGGGCGGCAACATGGCCTTCCGGCGTGCGGGGCTGGCGGGGTACGGGGGGTTCGACCCTTCGCTGGGGCGCGTGAACGGCGAGTTGATCGGCGGCGAGGAGAACGACTTTTTCGAGCGGCTCCTTGCGGGCGGCGAGACGATCTGGTACGTGCCGGACGCCGTGATGTGGCACATCATCCCCCCGTCGAAGCTCACCGTGGCCTATTTCCGGCGGCTGAGCTACAATGTCGGCGTCAGCCAGCGCCTCCGGGCGCAGATCCACCGCCGGCTGCCGAAGACTTATGCGCTGGAGCTGGCCAAATGGGCCGCGACGCTCGGGCTGTGCCTGACGATGCCGCCCCGCAGGTCGGTCTGGCTGCTACGCATGCGCAGCGGGATCAGCCGGGGGCTGTTCTCTTGAACAGAGACTGATTCGGCTGTTGCGACATGTCAACTGTGGCCGGTAATTTCTTTGCCAAGATAGTGGCAAAGCATAATATAGCACATGTAGAGTGCCAATGCGGGGCGGTCTTCCTCGCTTCGGGGTGACCTGTTGAGCACCATGTCCGAAAATCGTTTGAAATCTTTTCCGTCCAGTTGCCCTGATTTTCCCAGAATATGGAATGTTTCGAAATCATCACGCTGTTCCTCGTAGTTCGGTTCCAGTTCTGCGATTTCGAAAAGCGGGGCATTTAATCGTGTCAGACAGCAGAACTCGGGTTTTCCGCCCCGTCCCAAATCCCGGTAAAATCCGATTACTTCCGTGTGCCCGATTCGGCAGGGCGGCAGGGCGGTTTCTTCGCACAACTCTCTCTCCGCCGCGGCTTTCAGTGTTTCCCGGAAATCGGCGCCAGCCCTGAAATCCCGGAAGTCAACTGAGCCCGAACCCGAGGGTGTCAGTCGGTCGGCCGAGGTGAGGGCCTTGTTGTTTTGGTGGAGGATGATGACATATCCGTCCGTTGTAACGGCCAAGGTGGAGATGCCGATGTGGTCGCTCATGATTGACTTTTCGAGTCGGTGTATCGGGTAGTTTGAAATATTGGCAGGCGGCATCATGCCCCAGCCGCTTTGGTGGGACAATTTTTTCGTGTAGATTACATTGGTAAGGTACGAGTTGTAATAACATCCTCGGCATACTTTGACATACAAACTGTTGCCGCTTTCCCCGAACTCCGATGCCATGCACAGTTTCTGCTCGTTGTAGAAACTGCCGTTTTTATTCTTCATCTCGTGCCATTTGCCGTTGAGGAACGGCAGCAGGATATTGCGGTAGTTTTCTATGTATTTGAACGTCCGCTTTTCCTTGTCGGCGCAAAGCATCGCATGTATTGGTTTTTCGCTTTGTAGCAGGTGGTTTACCGTGTCGCTGTATATTAGTGTCGTATCCGTAAAATCAATTGGGGCGGCTGTGTAAATCTCCCTTACTTCGTCAGTGATGGCGGGTATTCCCTGCTGGCTGATGTTATGGAGATTATAATACGCTGTCTTATGCGTATAGGCATAAAAATTCCTGATAAAACAGATGGTCTGCCATAAGAGGGTCGTAAAGATCAGGAACAGAAAAAGAAACAGGTTGTCGGTGCTTATCAGGGTGCGGTAGTCGATGATCGAGTATGTCAAAATGGTGAGGTCAATGGTGATCGTGATGATATTGATATAGCCGATCTTCTGACCGTAGCGGATAAAATCGAGTCGGTTCCTGACCTTTGTTTTGAATGTGGTCCATGTTTTTTTCATCCCGACAGTATTTTATGCCGTAAAATTGACACTAAAATCTCTACTTTGTTCCAACACACACACTTGCTTTCGTATCAGAAAAGGTATTTTTCGTTCTTGACCTTGTTCACCAGCCGGTGAATGTCCTTCCAGCCCTCTTCGCCGAAGGTCGTGCCCACGACCTCGATCACCTTGCCGGCAGTGATGGCGCCGATCGTGCCGCACTGGCGGAGCGAAAGCCCGTCGCAGAGCCCCGAGAGGAACCCCGCGGCGTAGAAATCCCCGGCTCCGGTGGTGTCCACGCGCTTGGCCGCGGCCATGATGCCCACGTGCACGACCTCGTCGCCCTGTTTGATGAGCGCCCCCTTGATGCCGATCTTGACCACGGCCAGTTCGCACAGCTTCGAAATGGCTTGCAGGGCGTTCAGCGGCTCGCCCTCGCAGGTGAAGGTCTTGGCTTCGTCCTCGTTGGCGAAGACGATGTCCACGTAGTCGCGCACCAGCCCGCGCAGGAATTCGAGGTTTTCGGCGACGATGTTGAAGCTCGCCAAGTCGATGGCGACTTTCAGTCCGCATTCCTTGGCCGTGCGGGCGGCTTTGCGGATCAGTTCGTGGTTCTGCACCAGATAGCCTTCGACATAGAGGCAGTCGTAGCCTTCGAAGATCGCCGGTTCGATCTCCGGGGCCGAGAGTTCCAGCGCCGCGCCCAGGTGGGTGACCATCGTGCGCTCGCCGTCGGCGGAGATCAGCGACACGCATTTGCCCGAACGCTCCCTGCCGCGGAAGATCACCGGCTCGATGCCGAGATTCTCCAGCGCCTGCACGAAGAAATCGCCCGTGGTGTCGGGACCCACCTTGCCGATGAAGCCGACGCTGCATCCCAGCTGCGCCATGGCCCGGATGGTGTTGCCGGCCGATCCGCCGAGCGAGAGCGAATAGGGGAGTCCCGCCACCGATTTCGAGATTTCGGTTTGCAGCTTGGTGTCCACGAGGCTCATCGAGCCCTTGGCTAATTTGAACCTCCCCAGCACGGAGTCGGTTTTCAGGTTGACCAGCATGTCCGTGAGGGCGTTGCCGATGCCGATGACGCGTTTCATTTGTTCGGGTTAGGGTGTTGTTTCTATATCGACAGTATCTTTACCAGGTCCAGCGCGCCGCGGTCGATGCCCTTGTCGTGCTTGACGGCCTTGGCGAAGGGTACGTAGACGATCTTGCCGTTCATCGTGCCGATCATCACGTTGCGCTGCCCGTCGAGAATGGCCTCGATGGCCGCTTCGCCCATGCGCGAGGCGAGGATGCGGTCCACGGCCGTCGGCGAGCCGCCGCGCTGGATGTGTCCCAGAATCGTCACGCGGGCGTCGTACTGCGGGAACTCCTTCTTCACACGCTCGGCCAGCGCCGTGGCGCCGCCCGTCTTGGGGTTCTCCGCGACGATCACGATCGCCGAGTTCTTGCTCTTGCGGAAGCCGTGGTTGATGAGCTCGGCCAGCTGGTCTACCTCGGTCTCCATCTCCGGGATGATCGCCGCCTCGGAGCCCGTGGCGATGGCGCTGTTGAGTGCCAGATAGCCCGCCGTGTGGCCCATCACCTCGACGAAGAACAGCCGCTCGTGGCTCGATGCCGTGTCGCGCAGTTTGTCCACCGCCTCCATGATGGTGTTCAGCGCCGTGTCGTAGCCGATCGTCGAATCGGTTCCTCCCAGGTCGTTGTCGATCGTTCCGGGAAGCCCCACGATCGGTACGTTGAACTCCTCGGCGAAGATGCCCGCTCCGGTCAGCGAACCGTCGCCGCCGATCACCACCAGCGCGTCGATGCCTGCGGCGACCATGTTGTCGTAGGCGGCCTTGCGGCCTTCGGGGGTGGTGAACTCCTGACTGCGCGCCGTCTTGAGGATCGTGCCGCCCAGCTGGATGATGTTGCTGACGCTTTGCGACTTGAATTCGACGATCTCGTTGAACACGAGACCCTTGTATCCGCGCATGATTCCCTTCACGGTGAATCCGTTGAAGATCGCGCTGCGCGTCACCGCGCGTATTGCGGCGTTCATGCCCGGGGCGTCGCCGCCCGAGGTCAGGATGCCGATACATTTGATTCCGGCCATACTTTACTTTGCTTTTAAGACAAAACCGTCCAAAGATACAAAAAAAATTCAAAAAACAGGGGCGGCCCAAAAAGGATGCCGCCCTGTCGGAAGAGAACTTTTTATTTGAAATTGCGCTGCGGTTATTCCGCAGCTTCGGCCGCGGAGCCGGTTTTCTCCCCTGCGGAGATGCTCACCGAGGCTTTTCCGTCTTTTTCTCCGGCCTGCACCGATACCTCCCGGCCGTCGGCGTTGACGTGCAGGCTTCCCCGGTTCTTATCGACGGTGATGTCGATCGACTTCGAAGGCACGGCGATATGCAGGGTCTTGCGGCCCTCTTCGATCACGCTCTCGTCGTCGTAATCCTCCAGCAGGCGTTCCAGCGTCGTGGTGTCGCCGTCGATGACGATCTCGCTCCGGAACACCTGTTCGATGGCGTCGCGCTTCTTGCGGAACTTGTCGCCCACGTTCTCGCGGATCGCCACGCACGATACGGCGATGATCGTGGCAAGCCACACGAGGAAGATGGCCAGGACGGTCTTGCCGCCGGGTTTGCGCGAGGCGATCAGGCACATCAGCACGTAGATCAGCAGGATCAGCGGAATCAGCACGGCCAGTATGCCGAGGCTTGCGACCCAGATCGAAACGGTATTGCCCAGTATTTCGGGGGCGAAGAGGCTCTCTCCGCCGACGATGACGGCGAAAAGTCCGATAATCAGCGCGCAGGCGCCCATGATGAGCCCGAAGACGAGGAATCCGGCGAATATTTTCAGCAGGATCAGCACCACCTTGCCGAAGACCGAGACCGCCTCGGCGATGATCGGTTTGGCCCGGGCGTCGGGGTCGGTGCAGGCTGCGGCCGAGGTGACATCGCCGATGGACTGCGCGGTGATTCTCTCACCGTTCATTTCGAGCTTCTGGCGCGCCGTGCGGGGCGCCGGAACGGCGAACCACATGATGAAATAGCAGATCAGGAAGATGCCGAACAGGTTGCCGAACATCGGGCTGAACCAGTGCAGGAAAGGAAGCCATCCGAAGCAGGTGAGCAGCAGCGGCAGGAACAGCCCGAGCCGCACCCACACGGGGTCGATGTCGAAATACTTGCCGATGCCGGCGCAGACGCCGCCCAGCTTGGCGTTCTCCGTGTCGCGGTAGAGGCGGCGGGGGATGCGCGGGGTGTCGCAGTGCAGGTCGCGGTCGGCGCCCTGGTCGGAGATGTCCTCGGCGGAGCCCATCTGCTGAATGATGTTCAGGATCAGGGGTTTTTCCACGACGCGGGTGTTGTCCTGCGCCGAGAGGATCAGCTCGGCGATGCGCGCCTCGATGTCGGCGACGATCTCCGCGCCGTCGGCCGTGTCCTTGTAGCTCTTTTTCAGGCTGTCGAGATAGGCCGCGAGAGCTTCGTAGGCGTCGGTGTCCATCGTGAACGCCACGCCCGATATGCTGCATTTTTTAACCTCTTTCATGGTTGTCGGGTGCTTCGGGGATTAGTTTTTGCGGACGCTGCCGCCGCTCGATTTGCTCAGCGAGGTCCGGCAGCCGCCCGTGTAGCCGATCGACGAGCCGCTCGATGCGCTGGCCGTGAGTTTTCCGCTGCAATCTATGTCGGCCTTGGCGGCGCTCGACGTGCTGACGGAGGCGTTGACGGCGGTGAACTTTTCGGCGTCGAGTTTCGACGCCGAACTGAGATCGGCCGTGAAATCCTCGGCCGAGCCGGCGAGCGCGATCTTCGAGGCGCTCGAAGCGTTGACCGTGCAGGTCGCGGCTTTCACCTCCGCGCTGATTTTCGACGCGCTCGAAGCGTCTATCGAGCACGAGGCGGCCTCCACCGCGGCTTTGATCTTGGCGGCGCTCGAAGCCTCGATCGTGAACCTGTCGGCCCGGAGCGTCGCATCGCTCGTGATTTTCGAGGCGCTCGATGCTTTGAGCGAGCGGATCTTCCCGCCGTTGGCCGGTATGGTTACCGTGATGTCGGCGTTCTGGATGTTGGATGCCTTATTGTCGAGCGTCACTTCGAGGGTCTTGCCGCGGGTTTCGGCGACCACCAGGTCGATCAGGTTGTCGTCGGCCTCGATGCGGATGTCCGACGCCCCGGCCGAGACGACGACCTTCACGGCGCGCGATGCGTCGATGGCGTCGAAATCGGGGGCGGGAAGGGTTTTCGTGACGATATGGCCGCTGCCCTTGATGTTTTTGCCCAGCAGCGGCGCTGCGACGCAGACGACATAGGCGCTTACGGAGAACATGGCTCCGATCAGAACGGCTGTCAGCAGGATTTTTTTCATGGCGTATGTTTTTTAGTAGGGTTGATCTTGGGTTATTTTCCGTGGCGGATGAGCCGTATCTGCCCGACGAGTTCGTCCCACGTCTCGTCGAGCGTCGCAAGGTATTCGCGGCCCTTGTCCGTGAGCGTGTAGTACTTGCGGGGCGGACCCTGCGGCGACTCTTCCCAGCGGTAGGTCAGCAGTCCGGCGTTCTTCTGCCGGGTGAGGATCGGGTAGAGCGTACCCTCGACTACGATCATCTCCGCCTGTTTGAGTTCGGCGATGATCTTCGGAGCATACGAATCCTCGCGGGAGAGAATGGCGAGGATGCAGTACTCCAGGATTCCTTTGCGCATCTGCGCTTTTACGTTGTCTTCGGCCATGATGCTATGCGTTTAACCTTTTGGGAGCCTTCGGAACGATCAGCCAGAGGATGATGTAGATCCAGAGCGAGAGCCCTCCGAAGAGGATCAGGATCAGGGTCCCGATGCGGACCAGCGAGGTGTCGAGCCCGAAATATTCGGCCAGTCCGGCGCAGACGCCGGCGATGATGCTGTCTTGCGAGCGGAATAACCGCTTGTTGTCGTTCGTTGCCATATTCGTGGTTTTTTATCGGTTGCGGTTGATGTTGAATTTGCGGGCGGGCTCCTCGGGAATGACGATCCAGAGGATGATGTAGGCCCAGATCGAGAGCCCTCCGAAGAGGATCAGCAGCAGCGTCACGAGGCGGATCAGCGTCGGGTCGGCGTCGAAATAGGCGGCCAGTCCGCCGCAGATGCCGGCGATCGAACGCTCCGTGCGCGAACGGTAGAGTCTCCGGGGCGCCGGTTCGCAGGACCCTCCGCCGGCGGGTTCCGTTCCGTCCTGCGCCGCGTCGCGGGGCTCTCCGAAGTCGGCCGGGGAGCCCATCTGCTCCATCGTCGCGCGGACCACGTCGAGCGTGATGACCCGCATGGGCGACGCGACCTTCTCGCGGAAGATCTCCGCCACGCGCGTTTCGATGTCGCTCATCGTTTCGGCGTCGTCCTCGGGCAGACGGCGGCGGATGTCGTCGAAATAGTTGCCCAGCGCCCGGTAGGCATCCTCGTCGAGGGTGAATGCCAGGGAGCCGATGTTCGCGTTTACAGTCTCTTTCATAGTCGTCTAAGTGTTGTCGCAGTCGGATGTCTTGCGATTCCTACTATTTTGATAATGCAAATATAATACGTATTTTAGTATTATGCAATACAAAGTACTGAATTTTTTCAAAAAAATGAGTCTCCGTCCATGAAACGGGGATATTCGGTGAAAAAATTCCGATATTTGGGTTCGCATTGTTGCGTTTCGCCCCTCAGCTTCGTCTTACAGATACAATGAAGGAGTCCGAATTCACCTCGCTTGTCCTGCCGCTCCGCGACCGCATGTTCCGTTACGCCCAAAGCCTGCTGCTTTCGCCGGCCGAGGCGGAAGATGCCGTACACGATCTGCTGGAGCGTCTGTGGCGCGAGCGGGGGCGGCTGGAAGGGTGCCGCCGGGTCGATTCCTTCGTGATGACCGCCGTGCGCAACCGTTGTCTCGACCTGCTGCGCCGGCAGCGGGCCGCAGGCCGCCGGGACGATGCGGTGGCGGGGTGGACGGAGCGTTCGGCGGCTGCCGAGGCCGACCGCTGGGAGATGCGCGAACTGGTGCGGCGGGCGCTGGCCTGCCTCCCCGGACGCCAGCGGGAGGTGCTCCACCTGAAGGATATAGAGGGCTACTCCACCCGCGAGATCGCCGGGATGGTCGGCTGCGACGAAGCGCAGGTGCGCGTGATCCTCTCCCGCGCCCGCAACGGATTGCGAGAGGTACTGAAAAAATGACGGACGATGAACGAACGGCAAGAACGGATTGAACGGCTTGCGGAGCGCTGGTTCGCAGCGCAGGCGACCGATGCGGAGGAGCGCGAATTGCGCGAATGGATGCGGCGGGCGGCCGACGTGCCGGAGTCGCTGCGGGAGGTGCGGACCCTGTTCGGCGGACTGGACGCGCTGGCCGGGGAGCGTTCCCCGGAACGCTGGAAGCCCCGCCGGATACGGCGCATGGCGCCGCTTTGGGGAATTGCCGCGGCGGCGGCCGTCGTGCTCGGGATTTTCGTCTGCGCCGACCTGCTGCGCAAGCCCTACTGCTATATCGACGGGGTGGCGGTGTACGACGCGGAGGTGGCCATGCAAACGACGGTCTATCTCGAATCGTTCTCCGCTTTGGAGGAGTCGGGGCGGATGGTGGACGAACTGATAGAGAACAATTAAAAACGATATGCCATGAACAGATTGCTTATTCTTTTGGGTGTTTTCGTGTTGCCGGGACTGTGCGCCTCGGCGCAGCCGGCGGATTCCCTCCGGCGGATCGGGGATGTCGATACGGGGCCGGTCACCATGCGCCGCGCCGCCGACGGGAACGATATGGTTCTCGAAGTGGCGGGCTTCGGAATCACGCTCGGGCAGGCGCCGCACCGCGGTTCGTCGCAGAAATCCCGCTCGCATTCGCGGGTCAAGGGGCTGCTGTTCGACGGGATCGAGATGGGTTTCAATCTCCTCACGGGTGTCGATTATGCGGGTTATCCTGCCGAGACGGCGGATTTTCTCGATTTGCGGGCCGGCAATTCGTTCCACTTCGGCGTGACGCCCATCGGGCTGGCGGTGCGTCTGGACAGACAGGGAAAATTCGAGTTTGCGACCGGTCTGCGCTATACGGTCAACAACTACCGCCTTTCGGACAACACGATCACGCTGGGCCGTGAGGACGGTCTGATCGTGCCCGTGACGCTGGATGAGAGGGCCGACAAGTCGAAACTCCGCACCACCTCGCTGGGCATTCCGCTGCAATTCTCGTTCGATCCGGTCCGGAAGCTGCGTATCGCGGTCGTGGGGTACTGCGATTTCACGCTCGGGTCCAATGCGATCTACAAGAAGCCGAAGGTGAAGAACTCCCTTTCCGGGTTGAATCCCGTCCAGTTCGGGGTCGGGGGCTCGGTCTCTTACCACGGGGTCGGCGTCTATGTCCGTTACGGCGTGACGCGGCTTTTCAAGAGCAGCGCGGGGCCCTCCTGCCATCCGCTGTCGTTGGGAGTCTGCGTCTTCATGTAAAAACTCGCGGCCATGAAACGATTGCTGTTGATCCTGCTGGTCCTGCTGCCGTTCCTGGTTCGGGGGCAGAACGCCTCGTGGAGATTCTTCGACCGCTACACGAAGGCCGAGGGCTTCACCAGCATCCAGCTGGAACGGAAGATGATGCGGATGATGAGCCGTCAGGCGGCTGAAAAGGGCGACAGGGGATTGGCCGAATTGCTCGGGGGCATCGAGTATATCCGCATCGTGTCGCTCGACAAGGGCGACGGAGCGCAGTTCGTCGCCGACGCGGAGAGACTGGCCGCCGATCCGGACCTCGAATTCCAGTTGGTGATGTCGGGGACCGAAGAGGGGCAGACCACGAAATTCTACATCCGCGAGGCGTCGGTCACCGATAATTCGGAGTTGCTGATGCTGACCTGCGGTACGAAAGAGACGGTCGTGGTGAATATCTACGGCAAGTTCGACCTCAAGCAGGTCGCGCGCCTCTCGACGATCCGGCCGAAGAAATAGCTCTGTACCTTTTGATGTCAAACGGTATCCAAAACCACGGGCTTAAAAAGCCCGTGTTGTGGGCGGTTGCGGGTTTTCACGCTGACTATCCTGTTCTGCGCTCCCAATCCTCGCTATACCCGTCGAAAAAAGGGCCGGACATTGCGTCCGGCCCTCGGTCTTATCGCTTGCAGCGGTTCTTAGTCCTCGAACTTCGCCGAAAGGAACTCGCGGTTCAGACGGGTCAGTCTCCTCCCTTTTCAAAGGGAGGCCGGGAGGGTTTGTCGATATGGATGCGCTCTGCGCATATCGCCCGAAAGAGAAAAGGGCCGGACATTGCGTCCGGCCCTTGGTCTTATCGCTGTCGGCGGTCGTTAGTCTTCGAACTTCGCCGAGAGGAACTCGCGGTTCAGACGGGCGATATGCGCGATGGAGATCTGCTTGGGGCATTCGGCCTGGCAGGCACCCGTGTTGGTGCAGTTGCCGAAGCCCAGCTCGTCCATCTTGGCGACCATCGCCTTGGCACGGCGGGCACCCTCCACGCGGCCCTGCGGCAGCTTGGCGAGCGACGACACGCGGGCAGCGACGAACAGCATGGCCGAACCGTTCTTGCACGTGGCGGCGCAGGCTCCGCAGCCGATGCAGGCGGCGGCGTCCATCGACTCCTCGGCGTCGGCCTGCGAGATCGGAATGGCGTTGGCGTCGGGCACCGAGTTTGTGCGCACCGAGATGAAGCCTCCGGCTTGCAGAATCTGGTCGTATGCCGAGCGGTTCACCACGAGGTCCTTGATGACGGGGAACGCCGCCGAGCGCCACGGCTCGATGGTGATCGTCGCACCGTCCTTGAACTTGCGCATGTAGATCTGGCAGGTCGTGGCGCCCTGGCTGGGGCCGTGGGCCTGTCCGTCGATGTGCAGCGAGCACATGCCGCAGATGCCCTCGCGGCAGTCGTGGTCGAAGGCCACGGGCTCCTTGCCCTCGTGGATGAGGTTGTTGTTCAGGATGTCGAGCATTTCGAGGAACGAGGTGTCGGCCGAGATGTTCTCCACCTTGTAGCTCTCGAACGCCCCCTTGGATTTAGCGTCCTTTTGACGCCATATCTTTAATGTAAAATTCATAGTTTCGATTCGATATTAAAGTTCAACGTCAAATGGCCTTAGTCTTTGTAGTTGCGCTGTGCGGGGTGCACGAACTCGAAGTTCAGGGGCTCTTTCGTGAGCTCCGGAGCCTCGTCCATGCCTTTGTACTCCCATACGGCGGCGTATACGAAGTTCTCGTCGTCGCGCTTGGCTTCGCCCTCCTCGGTCTGGTGCTCCGAGCGGAAGTGGCCGCCGCACGACTCCTCGCGGTTGAGGGCGTCGCGGGCCATCAGTTCGCCCAGTTCGAGGAAGTCGGCCAGACGCAGCGCCTTTTCGAGCTCGACGTTGAAGTCGTTCTCCTTGCCGACGACCTTCACGTCCTTCCAGAACTCCTTGCGGAGCGCCTGAATCTCGGCGATGGCCTTTTCGAGCGACTCCTTCGTGCGGGCCATGCCGACGTTCTCCCACATGATGTGGCCCAGCTTCTTGTGGATGTCGTCCACCGACTGTTTGCCGTTGATGGCGAGCAGTTTGGCGATCTTCTCCCGGACGCCCTTCTCGGCTTCGTCGAAAGCCTTGGTGTCGGTCTTCACCTTCGGGGCCTGAATCTTGTGCGCGAGGTAGTCGCCGATGGTGTAGGGCAGGACGAAGTATCCGTCGGCCAGACCCTGCATCAGGGCCGAAGCGCCCAGACGGTTCGCGCCGTGGTCCGAGAAGTTGGCCTCGCCGATGGCGTAGAGGCCCGGGATGGTGGTCATCAGGTTGTAGTCAACCCAGATGCCGCCCATCGTGTAGTGCACGGCGGGGAAAATCTGCATCGGCTGCTCGTAGGGGCTCACGTCGGTGATCTCCTCGTACATGTCG
>ERZ1673753.1316-NODE-1316-length-23238-cov-7.721348_pt1 | contig 23238 bp, 19 predicted proteins | sample MGYA00580201_ERZ1673753 | MGnify/ENA primary metagenome ERZ1673753 (study PRJEB41218, sample SAMN15661747) | gut metagenome | host: Homo sapiens | place: Canada: London | collected 2015-08-20/2019-03-30 | study: EMG produced TPA metagenomics assembly of... | reverse complement strand
TTATGGATAAAAGGAAGAAGAAATATCCGGGAAAAGATAAAGCAAATTCCAAGAGGTAGAGAGCGGCTTGTTTGGTTTCATGCAGCTTCTTTAGGAGAATTTGAACAAGGAAGGCCTGTTATGGAAGCTTTAAAACAGTCAGAACCCAATACCCGCATTTTATTGACATTCTTTTCTCCTTCCGGTTATGAAGTGCGGAAAAATTATGCGGGTGCCGATTATATTCTCTATCTCCCTGCAGATACACCCTCAAATGCGCGTTTTTTCATCCGTTATCTTAAACCTGATACGGCTTTATTTATTAAATACGAATTTTGGTACAATTATCTTTCTGAATTACATAAACAACACATTCCGACTTATTTATTTTCGGCAATTTTTAGGAAAGAACAGCCATTTTTCAAGAATTGGGGAGGCTTACACCGGAAAATGCTACATTTTTTTACCCGTATTTTTGTACAGGATGAAGAATCTGTGCGGCTGCTTTCGGGAATCGGTATCCGGAATGTACAATCAACAGGAGATACACGTTTCGACCGGGTAAAACAGATTGCAGAAAATGCCCGGGATATTGAAAGAGTCCAAAAATTTCTGAACGGCTCTCCGGCTGTAATATGCGGAAGTACCTGGCCGCCCGACGAAACATTGCTCTTAGATTACATCAACAGGTATACGGGTAATTATAAATGGATATTGGTCCCGCACGAAACAGGAGAAAATCATATCAAGACAATATTGGAAAAATGTCAAAAACGGATTTGCCGTTATACAGATGAAAAAGCAGTTACTTCAAATGCGGAAGTATTAATTATTGATTGTATAGGTCTCTTATCCTCTATCTACCGATATGGCAGGATTTCCTATATCGGAGGAGGTTTCGGAGTGGGTATACACAATACACTGGAAGCAGCTGTATATGGAATCCCGGTTATATTTGGCCCCAAATATCAAAAATTCAAAGAAGCCATCCGCCTCATTGAAACCGGAGGAGCTTTCAGTATACATACAAGCGAACAACTCCGCCAATTATTGGACCAGTTTATAAAAAATCCCCAGACCGCTGAAGCAGCAGGACAAAAGGCTTTGGAGTACGTAAACAGTCAATTAGGAGCTACCGGAATGATTATGCAATCTGTATTATCCAAAGAGTCCCGGACATAATAGCATTTAGGTGTAAGGTTGATCAGCAATCCTGCTGTTCGGACTAAAACAGAACCATGGGGTATTCTATTCCCTCAGTTAAAGAAATGTCAGCTAATTCTGTCAGAAAGTCTTCCTCAAAAGGACTCCGGACTATTTCAGGTTCGGATCAATTTTCTACAAATTCCTAAAATCATAAGGAGGATTGAATATCCCTTTCTCCGTAATAATAGCCGTAATCAGCCGATGATCTGTCACATCAAAAGCCGGATTATACACCTTTATATTTTGAGGAGCCATTCTCTTCGTATACCATTTTTCCGTAACTTCTTCCGATGGACGTTCTTCTATGACAATAGCATCCTGATCCGGACAATCCGGATCGATTGTCGCAATCGGTCCTAAAACATAAAACGGGATACGGTAATAACTTGCCAGAATAGCTACTCCCGAAGTCCCGATTTTATTTGCTGTATCTCCATTGGCAGCAATCCGGTCACATCCTACCAGCACCGCCTGTACTTTGCCTTCAGCCATCAGACGGGAAGCCATATTATCACAGATTAAAGTCACATCTACCCCTGCCTTTTGTAATTCGTAGGCTGTCAAACGGGCTCCCTGTAACAAAGGACGGGTTTCATCCGCATATACAGCAAAACCATAGTCCTTTTCCTGACCCAAATAAATGGGAGCCAAAGCTGTTCCATATTCTGATACGGCTAAATGTCCTGCATTACAATGCGTCAATATACCCATTCCCGGTCGCAATAAACTCAAGCCCAATTCTCCTATACGACGGCAAGCAACGGCATCTGCCTCCCGTATGGCTTCCGCTTCCTCCCAAAGTTTTTGTTTTATTTTTTCTACCGGCTCTTGCCGATAGGCTAAAGTACATTTTTCCAGTCTCTCTAACGCAGCGAACAAATTTACAGCCGTTGGACGAGAACTGGCCAGATAATTTTTTAACATTGTAAACTGCCGGAAAAAAGTTCCGAAATCTTCGGTTTGAATTCTTCCAGCACATAAAGCCAATCCATAAGCAGCAGCTATCCCGATAGCAGGAGCCCCTCTTACCTTCAGTAAGTAAATAGCTTCCCATATCTCTTCCGGCGACCGCAATTCCAAATAAACTTCCTTGCCTGGTAATTGTGTCTGATCGATAATGATCAATACCTTCCGCTTATAATCTCCCTTTACCGTTACCAGATCAAAAATGGTATTCATGATTCAAATTTTTTCCGAAGAGCCGACAGTTCAAGCCGCTGCTCCGGTGTAAAAGAAATAGCCGTATCCTTCCGGCAGGCAACCAAATGCATAATCTGACAATATGTTTCCAAATTCTCCATCTTCCAGTAAGCTTCCTCTACATTAGTTCCCCAGGTAATAGCCCCATGTCCTTGCATTAAAAGTGCATTCCGCCCGGCAGATAATTCTTCAATATACTCCACAATCAAAGGGGAACCGGGAAGAGCAAAAGGAACCATACCGATATCCCCCAAGAAAATCTCAGCTTCTGCCATAGTTCCTAAGGGCGGTAATTGCCCACAAAGGGCATAGGAAGTAGAATAAGGCGGATGAGCATGTACGCAAGCTTTTGCCTTGCTATTCTTGCGCATTACAGCCAGATGCGTTTTTATCTCACTGGTAATCCGACGCTTACCCGCAATTTGTTTTCCTGACGGATCAACCATACACAGATCCTGAGGCTGCATACTTCCCTTTGACATATAGGTCGGCGTACAAAGAATATATTCATCACTTAAACGAACACTGATATTTCCTCCATTTCCATCTACATATCCCCTCTTCCACATCCTTCTTCCCAAATCACACACTAATCGTTTCAGCCGTTCCGTTTCCTCTGTATAGAATATATCGACATGAACAAATTTTTCCATTTCTCTTTTACTCTTCCTTTTTATACGTAATTTGATTAAAATGAAGTTATAGAAAATACCTATACTTACAGAAAAGCGGAGTATTTAATCTCCTTATATCCTCTTTGTATAGAAAAGACTAAAAGATTTCTTTCCTGGATTATAAAGAAGCGTTTTTTAGAGCAAATACCCCCATTTGTCACGGATTAATAAAGGTTTATCTATACAGAACACGTAATACTCTTTTCAGCCTAATATCCTTTATTAAAAAAACTTTTCGGACAACTGATAAAGTATGAACACATTATTTTAACCAGGATCTCAAAGTTTCCATAATATCCTGCCTGGTAATTTCTTCAAAATGTTTAATACGACAAGAATGATCCATATCTGCTTTAACATATTTCCGGCACTTACTGTTTTCTTTCAGATCCACAGCCGTAGCTCCCCAAGGGTCTAAGCCTCCGTAAATAAACAACATTTTTTCGGCATCGGTCTGAAGCCAACGATTGATATCTTCCATCTGCTGTTCATTAAAAGGCTTTTGTTCCACTCCACGGGGCATTGTAAAAGCAAAGGTAATATTTTCTTTATCCGGCAAATATTTCTTAAAAGGTTTCACTTTATAATCATACATTCCGATTTCTGTCAATGCTGCATAAAAAAAAGGCTGCTGTTCAATAATATGCTTATCTTCGAAAAAAGAAGGTCCGGAAACTTCCATCAGCTGATTATACAGGGCCTCTATTCCGTCTTCTGCTAAAGGAATATCGGAACATTTATGCCCCCATTGCCAGAAAGCAAACGGATACTCCAGTATCATCAATTGTACAGCCCTTCTGATCCCCCCCACTATTTCAAATGTATAGTTCTTTTCCTGGGCATACTCTTCTACCAAAGGTATCAAACTGTCAATTTTCTGAAAACATACAACCTGAAAATCTTTTATATCCCAATGGCAAGTATTCCGCTCATCATTCCCGAATAAAAATTTTCCAACCCCCACTTTTGAAGTACCTGCCTTATCCAAAAATTTAGCAAGCCGGGGATCTACATATTTTAAATTTAACGGGGCTACATAAGGTACACTGACATCCACATCCTCAGGATAAAAATAACGATGAAAAATCGTCGTCTGTCCCCCTTTACTTATACCCGTTGAAATCCATTTTACTTCCGGATAAATATTCTCCTTAATGGCCTGAATAACTTCATGCTGGTCAGCAGCAGCCTGCTTTATTGTCAGGTACTCCCAGGGAATTCCTCCTTCAGGCACACTGTGATCAAAAAAACGATGCTCTATCGTCAATTGGTTTCCATTCAATAGTTGGGCCAACTCTCCTGCCTCCGGCGACCAGATATTATATCCCTCTAATTCAACAATTACAGGAGCTTTTGCTCTGTTTTTATGTCCCAACAAAACCTTTTGCTTAAATTTTCCAACTTCCGGACGGGTATGGTCTATAGGTTGTTCATACCAAAATTCATAATATTCATCAAAAGAATCAATATCCATCTTTTTAATGTCACTGATTTCTTTGATTTGTTGTAATTTTTCCAAGATACCACTTTGGCCCCAAGCAATAAGGGAACCTAAAAACAAGAATAATAAACTGATAAAAACTTTTTTCATCATCTCTGTAAATTTTAAAGACGCAAGATATAAAATATAATCAGAATATAAGTGAGGTTTATAAAGTTTATCACATTACGACATTTGTTTTCAACATCAACACTATGCTGTTTAAGTCCGTGACACTAAATTCTTTTGCAGGGGAATCCGGACCGGATTCCCCTGTACTTTCAACTGTTGAGAGCAAGAGAGTCCGGACGTCTTAGCCTTCCTGATCATTTGGTAAAATCATTTTATAAACGGATATTTGTACAGCCAAATAAATAAATCCTTAAAAGGCTGACAGGATTGAACAGCCTTATTTTATGAAACAGGAATCTGTTGTATGAAATACTTTAAACGTCTTAAAGATCATTATACAGCCATTATCCGATTAGGCATTCCCATTGTAATCGGTCAACTGGGTATTGTCATCGTAGGACTGGCTGATAATATTATGGTAGGACATTACGCCACCTCCGACCTGGCAGCTGCATCCTTTGTAAACAGTGCTTTCAATATACCGATTTTATTCGGGCTTGGATTTTCCTACGGACTGACCCCCCTGGTGGGACAATTTTTCGGCCGGAAAGACAAATTTAAAATCGGACAGCTATTACGGAACAGTTTGCTGGTAAACGGTTGTATGGGTGTCTTACTCACTTTGCTGATGTGGATTTTTTACCTGAACATTGAAAAAATGGGCCAGCCGGCAGAACTTCTTCCCTTAATCCGTCCTTATTTTCTTTTGCACCTGGCTTCCCTGATTTTTGTTATGTTATTCAATTCCTTTAAGCAATTCTCCGACGGGATCACCGATACCCGGACTCCTATGTATATTATGATATCTGCTAATATTTTAAATATTGCCGGTAATTACATCCTTATCTACGGAAAATTAGGAGTAAATCCAATGGGAGTTGTCGGTGCAGGCATCTCTACTTTATTATCCCGAATACTCATGTTTTTCGCCTTTGCTTTTCTCTTTTACCGTCATCTCTCCTATCGTCCTTATCTCGTAGGTTATAAACGCAGTCGCTACAACCGTTCTGATATTATTTCTTTAAACAGGATGGGATGGATGATCGGACTTCAGATGGGACTTGAAAATGGTCTTTTCAGTGTTACAGGCATCATGATCGGCTGGCTGGGCAGCATTGCACTGGCAGCTCACCAGGTTGTCGTGGCTATTTCTACTTTAGGTTTTATGATTTACTATGGAGTTGGAGCCGCTATTTCGGTCCGGGTAAGCAACTTTTTCGGAAGAGGGGACATCCGAAATGTCCGTGCAACGACAACTGCAGGTTATCATATTATCCTTTGTTTAGCCTTTCTCGCTTCCTGCTTATTCCTGTTCTCCCGTAATACTATCGGCTATCTTTTCACCGATTCAGCAGAAGTTTTACAAGTGGTATCCGTACTTATGTTCCTGCTTTTAGCTTTTCAATTCGGTGACTCTTTACAAATTACATACGCAAATGCTTTAAGAGGTATGGGAGATGTTGTTTCTATGGCTATCATTTCTTTCATCGGCTATTTCCTCATTGCATTGCCCGTCTGTTATATATGCGGATTTGTTCTCCAATGGGGCATTACCGGCGTATGGTTAGGCTATCCGGTGGGTCTGACGCTGACCGGACTGATGCTCTGCGCCCGTTTTTATTATATGACCCGGAAAGCAAATAAAAGACAATGAAGTTAAGGGAGACCGTCACACCTGAATCCAAATCCTATAAATCTCCCTCAAAAGCATAGTGAACTATAATAGTCCAACAGAACGAACGGGTCCCCGGAAAAAATACTGCAAAATTCTGCCGGTTTGTTATGACTTATTCCATATAATCAAAACAACAGACATTTCTTCCGCCGGCAGATCTATGCCAGGAATATATTGAAATTATATATTCTCAAGGTTTCAATTTCAATAGAGAATGAATTTTTTGATAACCCTTTGCCCTGTCTTGAAATAAAACAGTATGAAATCCTAAAGCGGATGCGGTTTCTATGTTTGCTTTCAGATCATCTATAAAAAGAGATTCCTCTGCCCGGAGACCATAAGTATCCAGTAAAGTATGATATATAGCTTCATCCGGTTTTACTTGTTTTACTAAACCTGAAATAATCTGTCCGTCAAAGTACTGAAATACCTTTCTCCTTTTTAAATAATCGTAAAATTCCACCGACATATTGGATAAACAATACAATTTATATTGCAAATTGGCCAGATGTTCAATCAAAGCTACCGTTTCCGGAATATCTGTTAAAGAATGCTTTATAAATTCCACGAGCTCCCGGCACTGTGTTTCAGAATAACCGGAAAAAGCAGACATTTGAAGAATAATTTGTTCTTCAGTCACCATACCCCGATCAAATTCTATCCAATAATCCTGAAAAAAATGGTTTTGAAAAAGTTTCTGCGGTAAATTTAAATCTCCTTGAAATTCCTTTTCTATCTTCTTCGGACTCCAGTCTAAAACAACTCCTCCCAAATCAAAAATTATATTTTTCATCCCATTAAAAATTTAAAACATCTGCATGCATAACCCTATACTCGTTTGCAAAAGTAATAGAATCCCTTTGATTATTTCTTTTTATATTCCAAATATTTAAACAAAACCTCCCCTTTATAAGCCTTCCCATTTATACATTATACGCTCTTCGCAGCACTTTGAATACGTATAAAAACGTATTTGTTAATCATTTTTTAAAATGCATTTTTGTAAAATGGAATAAAGCGAAGTTTGAACAATTGTAACAGATTGTTTTTCAGAAAATTATATTTTTATTCAGCCGTAGGGGAACAAATTAAAAACCATTCCCGCAAGAAGAAGAGAATATAAATTGAATCGTTTTAGCCAACAGGAAGTAGGAATAGGTAAAATTCCAAGGGATAGTACATTTTTACTGAAGAACAAAAAAGGATAAAATAAAAGAAAGTTTGAATAACTCCCTAACAGGTAAATTTAAACAGCAGGATTTAAAATTGAGATTTATGAGAAATTATTTTGTATCGTTTTGCATATTGATTGGCCTATGTTTAAGTATAAGTTCATGTGGTTCCAAAACAAGTAAAAAGGGAGGTTTACAGGGAGAAATCACGCTCTCAGGCGCCTTTGCCTTATATCCTTTAGTTGTTAAATGGGCGGAAGAATTCAAAAAAATAAACCCCGATGTCAGAATTGATATTTCCGCCGGAGGCGCAGGGAAAGGAATGACCGACGCTCTGGCTAAAGTAGTTGATTTAGGTATGGTTTCCAGAGAAATATACCCTCCGGAACTGGAAAAGGGAGCTATCGGCTTTGCCGTAGCAAAAGATGCTGTCATCCCGACCATCAACGAAAAGAACCCGGCATTGGAGGTCCTTTTAAAGACGGGCCTTACCCGGGAATCTGCTGAAAAATTATGGATCACAAATGAATATACAACCTGGGAACAACTAAGCGGTACGCCGGGCGAAACCCCTGTACACGTCTACACCCGTTCCGATGCCTGCGGAGCAGCTGAAACCTGGGCCTTATGGATGAATAAAAAACAAGAAGACCTGAACGGAACAGCCGTATTCGGTGACCCGGGCGTAGCGATGGCCGTACAGAAAGATATTTTAGGAATCGGATTAAATAACATTTCTTACGCCTATGACGAAAAAACCCGTAAACCCAATCCGGGAATACTGGTTTTACCTATAGATGTAAACGGGAACGGTAAAATCGATCCGGAAGAATTATTCTATGACACCAAAGATCAGTTAATCCAGGCCATTGCCGGAGACCGTTACCCCTCCCCGCCTGCCAGGGACCTCTATCTGGTTTCCAACGGAGTACCCACGAAACCTGAAGTCGTAGCCTTTTTAAAATTCATACTGACAGAAGGACAGAAATATAATGTTCCTGCAGGTTATATCGGGCTCTCAACCGAAAAATTGGAGAAAGGCTTATCTTTATTAAAGCAATAAACAATTCCCCCAGGAATGAATATTCGGATTCTGAAAGATAAAACAGCTAGCGGGTTCATGTTTTTCCTGACCGTCATCTCCTTACTACTTGTATTTGTAATGGGGATCGGTTTGTATTTAAAATCAGCTCCGGTTTTCGAAGAACATACGCTGAAAGAGTTGTTGTTCTCTGCCAACTGGAAACCGATGAAAGGACAATTCGGCTTTTTACCTTTCATTATGGGAACGGTCTGGGTAACGGGAATCGCCGTTGCAATGGCATTACCTTTTGCTCTCCTCACAGCTGTATTTCTTACCGAATATGCTAAATCTTACATACGAAAATATGTTTTTCCCGCCTTGGACATCCTGGCTGCTTTGCCTTCAGTCATATACGGAGTTTGGGGCACATTGCTGATTGTACCCTGGATTTCCAATAAATTGGCACCTCATTTTGTCGATTTTTCTACGGGTTATACGGTATTAGCCGGCGGAATCGTACTGGGAATAATGATTTTACCTTTGCTCGTCAGCCTTTTTATTGAAATTTTTTCTTCCGTTCCGGCAGAATTCAGGGAAGCTTCTCTTTCCTTAGGCGCAACAAAATGGCAAACGACAAAATTTGTCGTGATCCGTAAAACCTTACCGGGAATTCTGGCAGCGGTAGTGCTGGCGATCTCCCGGGCTTTAGGTGAAACAATAGCTGTTTTAATGGTATGCGGTAATTTACCGGAAGTTCCCCGTTCTTTATTGGACAGTTGCTATCCCATTCCGGCATTGATTGCAAATAATTATGGGGAAATGCTCTCGCTTCCCCTCTATGAAGCTGCATTGATGTTCGCCGCATTGATTTTATTTGTAGTCGTTTTGTTTTTCAATGTAATCTCCAGAGTTATCTTATATCGCTTGGAAAAAACGTTTAATTGATAAAGATGAAATTTTTTGAAGAAAAGATTTTTAGATTCTTGATGATCGTAGCTACTTTGGTCGTTTTCGGATTCGTAATCAGCATTATATGGACAATCGCTTCCAAAGGATGGGGAGCGATGAACTGGGATATGATCACGAAATTACCCGGTGGAGGTTTTTATATCGGAAAGGAAGGAGGTTTTCTGAATGCAATTGTCGGTTCTTTATACATTGTCGGCGCTTCGACAATATTAGGCCTGCTCATCAGTATCCCCGTTGTATTTTATTTAAACGTTTATCTAACCAAAAAATCTAAATTCGCTTATATTGCCCGCCTGGCCTATGACATCCTCTTCGGTATCCCTTCTATTGTATACGGGGCTTTTGGGTTTACGATCATGATCTACCTGGGATTGCGTACTTCCCTGGCAGGAGGTATTATTGTCATTACCTTACTCATTGTCCCTATTTTTATCCGTTCCATGGATGAAATTGCCCGTGAATTTCCCCGGGATATCCTGGATACGACTTATTCCCTGGGAGCAACCCGATACGAATCCATGAGGGTGGTTCTCCGGCAAATTGCTCCCGGTATTGCAACGGCCACCCTGCTTTCCGTAGGACGTGCCATAGGAGATGCAGCGGCTGTTATGTTTACTGCCGGCTATACTGACAGTATTCCGACTTCTCTTTCCCAACCCGCAGCAACTTTACCCTTAGCTGTCTTCTTTCAATTGAGTAGCCCGGTTAAGGAAGTCCAAGACAGGGCTTATGCCGCAGCACTGGTCCTCACCCTGATTGTACTACTACTCAGTATAGGAGGACGCTTTATTACAAACCGTTTTTCAAAAAATAAACTGCAATGAAAAATTTTTTATCTGCTTTAAATACGTCTTCAGAATTACGGATAGAAAAATCAGAAGAAAAAACACCAGGCCGGAAAATAAAATTGTTCCGCCCCGATTACAAATTTATCCGCCCCGAAGGAGATTCAGAAATAGCAGTAGAAAATCTGAATATTTATATCAAAAATCAACATATTCTAAAAAATATTAACGTCCGTATTCCGGATAAAAAAATCACCTGTATTATCGGTCCCTCCGGATGCGGGAAATCGACTTTACTGAAAACGTTCAACCGATTAATCGACAATGTAGAAGGAGTCCGGATTGAAGGGAAAGTACTGGTAAACGGAGAAGATATCATTAGCAGCGGAACAGATATTACTTCATTCCGACGGAAAATGGGACTGATCTCCCAACGCCCCTGCCCGCTTCCCATGTCTATTTACGACAATATCGCCTACGGCTGCCGTATTCACGGCATTCGTAACCGGCGGAAACTCAATTTGATCGTAGAACATTACCTCTGTGCCGCCGGTTTATGGGAAGAAGTGAAAGACCGGTTGCACACACCGGCAGTCCGACTTTCCATCGGCCAGCAGCAACGCCTCTGCCTGGCCCGAAGTCTGGCTGTAGAACCCCAATTTATTTTAGCCGATGAAGCGACCAGCGCCCTGGACCCTCTCTCCAGTAAAACGATAGAGGAGCTTTTTGTAAAATTAAAACAAAACTATTCGATCATCCTCGTTACACATACGCTCCGACAGGCCCTCCGTATTGCCGACTATGTCGTCTTTATGTATCTGGGAGATATTATCGAAGCCGGTGAAGCGGAACAGGTGTTCAACCATCCCCAGCATGAATTAACTAAAAATTACCTTAGCGGAGCATTTAGTTAAATCAGATTGATAGATCCTCTGTTTCCTTACAATGAAACAGAGCTGTTCAAAAGAATTTTTCAAAGAGAAAAATAAGAAAATGGAAAAACAAAAATTTATAGCTTCTTTAAATGAACGATTCGCAACAGCAAAGCCGGAAGAATTATTGCAATTCCTGATAAATTTTTACAATGACAAAATTGCTTTGGCTTCCAGCCTTGGTCCGGAAGATCAAGTCCTTACAGCAATGCTGGCGGATATAACTCCCCAAGCTAAAATATTCACCCTGGATACCGGGCGTTTATTTCCGGAAACACTTCGTTTACTGGATAGAACGAACAAAAAATACCCGATTCATATACAAGTCTATTTCCCGGATTATAAGCGTATCCAGGAAATGGTCAATCGTGACGGTATTAATGCCTTTTACGATAGTATAGAAAAACGGCAACTCTGTTGTAAAATCAGGAAATTGGAGCCTCTCAAAAGAGCTTTTCAGGGACTGGAAGCCTGGATTTGCGGCCTTAGGAAAGAACAGTCTGTTACCCGCCATAATCTACAGTTGGCAGAATGGGATGAAGTGAACGGGCTGATTAAATTCAATCCCTTAATTAATTGGACTGAACAACAGGTATGGGACTATATCCACCAATACCAAATTCCTTATAACCGCTTACACGAGCAAGGTTATCCGAGCATTGGCTGTGAACCCTGTACCCGGGCCATAGAACCCGGAGAAGACATACGGGCAGGCAGATGGTGGTGGGAATCTCCTGACCATAAAGAATGCGGCCTCCATAAACGCTGGTAACCATTTTTACACATTAGGGACGTGCCCTAATGTGTAAAAATCCTGTTTATTTTGCAAAAGTTTCACCGGATTCTCCAAAACAGCTTTCGTATTTTGTCCCCCTGACCCCCAAAATACTCACCAAAGTCATGTTGCCCGGCTAAACCAAGCAGTCCGTTTCATCTTTCCCCGGCAAGGTTTTCTAATTAGTCCGTAAAATTTACAATCCCAAGTAATTTTATATAAGAAAGTAAACTTATTTTTTCCGTTTATTTTTAGATAAAAAATAAGTCCAAGGCGATTAAATTATCAGTAGCAAAAAATTGAACATCTCGCATTTTGTAAAAAATACGATTGAAAACCTAAGTTTATAAATCACTGAAAAGGATAAAACTTTAAAAAGCTTTGAAAAATAATTGTAATAAGGGTTTAAGAGAATTTTTACACATTAGGGCACGTCCCTAATGTGTAAAAAAAAGCAACTGCAGGAGAACAGTTGCTTAAAAGTTGTACTCAGAGCGGGAATCGAACCCGCACGTCTGTTGAGGACACTGGATTTTGAGTCCAGCGCGTCTACCAATTCCGCCACCTGAGCAAAGAACTCGGCTGCAAAGGTAGATATTTTTGGAATAATTGCAAATCCTCTCTGAATTTTTTTAATTTATTTCCCTAGAATGTATCTTTTCAAGCCTATCATTCGTATCATACTTGTTCTTAATGTTCAATACTCATGTTCAAAAATAATTCCCCGGAGGATTTTACCGACGGGGATTATTTTTTAGTTATCAGAATTCTGATTGAGGAAAGGTGCAAACGGATTATTCCAACATTTTTCTTTTGTTTCCTGTTTCAGCTTATCAGTATCGAACAATTTGCTTTTCAGCTTTATATTGTTTTTTTAATGACTATATTTTAATATTTTTGCTAAAAGAATAAAAACATATTATCCTTATGGATATTTAAATCGACGAGATGCAGATACGGTTGCTTTTTAATTAATTAAATATGAATTTTGTTTCCCTTTCCTTTTTACCAGCCATTATTTTTCTATTGCTGTACCTGCCTACATCTGCTCAGCCGAAAGGGACATTAAAGGGACGCATTTACGATTTAAAAAATAATACCGGTATCCCTTTTGCTACTGTTCAGGTATTTTCTTCCACTTTAGGTTCTGCTACAGATACAAGTGGTTATTTTAAAATTGACAGTATTCCTCCCGGTTATATCCGTTTAGAAATAAGTTGTATAGGGTATAAACCGGTTTTATCGGAGGAATATATGGTTAATACGGCTTTTGAAAGGAATGTTGAAATTGGCCTGGAAGGTCTATCGGTAGCACTTGAGCAAGTCACGGTAAAAGCCAGTCCTTACCGGAAATCAGCCGAATCCCCTTTATCCGTACAACGAATTGGTATAGCTGAAATCGAAAAAAATCCGGGTGGGAACCGGGACATATCTAAAGTGCTTCAATCAATGCCCGGTGTACTTTCTTCCCCTGCTTTCCGAAATGATTTTATTGTCCGGGGAGGAGGTCCTTCAGAAAACCGGTTTTATCTGGACGGAGTAGAATTACCGACTCTCAACCATTTTGCCACACAAGGAGCTTCCGGTGGAGTGGTAAGTATAATAAACATCGATTTTGTCAAAGAGGTTAATTTTTACGCCGGAGCCTTTCCGGCCTCCAGGGGAAATTTACTCAGTTCACTGCTCGATTTTCAGCAAACGGCAGGCAATCCAGACCGAATCAAGGTAAGAGCCACTCTCGGAGCTACAGATTATGGTTTGTCGTTAGACGGACCTCTCAGCTCTTCTACCACTTTTTTATTATCTGCACGCCGGAGCTATCTGAAAATGCTTTTTAGTTTTATCGGTCTCCCTTTTTTACCTGTATACAATGACCTTCAATTTAAAACCACGACCCGGTTTAATCAAAAAAACGAACTTATCATATTGGGCATAGGAGGCTATGACATAAACCGGCTCAATAAAAAAATCAGCAATCCTGATGATAATCAAGCTTATATACTGGACTGGCTGCCCGAAAGCCGTCAATGGAGTTATACGCTGGGGGCCATTTATAAACACTACGGTAACGACTGGCAAAACCGATGGGTTATCAGCCGCAGTGAATTAAAGAACTTAGTAGAGAAATACAGCTTTAACGATAAAAATTTGCCCAAACTGATTCACTACGATTCCAAAGAAGCAGAAAACAAATTTCGTTTTGAACACAAACGGCAATTATCTCACCGGATTCACTTATCGACAGGTGCCGGGATCGAATATGCAACTTACCGGAATTCTACCTTCCGCACTTTTTACTATCAGGGACAATCTCAAAATATAGACTATAACCGTCAATTAAAATTGTGGAAATGGTCTTTTTTCGGCCAGATTGTAAAAACATTTGGGGAAGAAAAGTTTACAATATCCCTGGGAGTCAGAGGAGATGCCACCAATTATGCAACATCTACCCGAAATATATTCCGTCAAATCTCTCCCCGTTTTTCAATATCCTACGCTTTAAATCCTCATTGGTTTCTCCATCTCAATACAGGGAGATATTATCAATTACCCTCCTATACAACATTGGGATATGCTGACGAACAAGGCAATCTCATCAACAAAAGCCTTCAATTAGGCTATATCGGATGTAATCACTACGTAGCCGGCATAGAATTCCGTCCCTCTCCCCTCACCCGGATTACTTTAGAAGGATTTTACAAAACTTACGATCATTATCCGGTTTCTCTCCTCGACTCCATTTGCCTGGCCAACAAGGGAACAGATTACGTAGCAGTTGGAGACGAACCCGTGAAGCCTGTTGGAGAAGGAAGGAGTTATGGAATAGAATGTATGGTCCGTACCCAAGAATTTTACGGTTTTATTGCTTCCGCCGCCTACACATTTTACTACAGCGAGTTTAAAAAATTAAACCACAATATAAAATCCACTTCAACCTACCTTCCCAGTAATTGGGATAACCGTCAACTATTTACATTGACGGCTACCCGTAAATTCAAACGGAACTGGGATATCGGTCTGAAATGGCGTTACGTAGGAAGAGCACCTTACACTCCCTGGGATATAGAAACGACATCTTCAATACCGGCTTGGGATGCCAAACGACAGCCTTATTCCGATTACAGCCGTTATAATTCCGGAAGATTGCCTGCTTTCCATCAATTGGATATTCGGGCAGATAAAAGTTTCTTTTTCCGGAAATGGTCGTTTATTCTCTATGCGGACATTCAAAACATTTATAATTATAAATCTCAGGGGCCCCCGTATCTTGTGCCAGAAAAAGATGGGGAGGGGAACTACATCAAAGATCCTGAACGGGAAGGCTATTACCGGATGCGCTATATAAAAAATAAAATTGGAGGAACGGTTTTGCCTTCAGTAGGGATTATCATTGATTTTTAGGAAACAAACACCGTCTCTTTCTGATATACTCAAACATTCACAACGCTTCGTTGTGATGTTGAAGATTAATTTTTAATTTTACAACGGAATATAAACCTATCAATTCACCTAAACAAATTGTGGATTTTTTGCATGAACTAAATGATAATCAAAGGGAAGCTGTCCTCCATACGGAAGGACCGGCTTTAGTCATTGCCGGTGCGGGTTCCGGTAAAACCCGTGTATTGACTTACCGGATTGCCAATCTTCTGAGTAAAGGAGTATCCGCTTATCATATCTTAGCTTTGACTTTCACAAACAAAGCAGCCCGGGAAATGCAAAAACGAATCTCTCAATTAGTAGGGACTGAAAATGCCTCCAATCTCTGGATGGGTACTTTTCACTCTATCTTTTCAAAGATACTCCGTTTTGAAGCAGATAAATTAGGTTATACTTCCAATTTCACCATATATGATACCCAGGATTCTAAAAACCTGATTAAAGCAATTGTCAAAGACCTCAAACTGGACGACAAAATTTACAAGCCTAATGATGTATTGGGAAGAATTTCTATGGCCAAAAACAACCTCATCGTCGCCCAGGCTTACGCACAGTCTTCACGCATTACCAGCGCAGATGCGGCAGCCCGCAAACCCATGATTGCAGAAATCTACAAACATTACCAAATGCGGTGTAAGCAAAGTGATACAATGGATTTTGACGATTTATTATTACAGACCAATATTTTATTCCGCGATTTTCCGGATATACTGGCCAAATATCAACAAAAATTCCGTTATATACTCGTTGACGAGTATCAGGACACCAATTATTCCCAATATCTCATCATCAAAAAACTCTCTGAAAGTCATCAGAATATTTGTGTCGTGGGAGATGATGCCCAGAGTATTTATTCATTCCGCGGTGCCCGTATCGAAAATATATTAAATTTCCGAAACGACTATCCGGATTTCAAAATATTCAAACTGGAACAAAATTACCGTTCTACAACAACAATTGTCAACGCAGCAAATAGCATTATCAGTAAAAACAAAGAGCAAATCCCGAAACGTATTTTTTCCGAAAACGAAGAAGGGGAAAAGATAAAAGTACTCCGGGCACTCTCCGATAAAGAAGAAGGTTTTCAGGTCACCAACGAAATATTCAAAATGGCAAACTACGAGCAACAAGAATACAGTGACTTCGCCATTCTCTACCGGACAAATGCCCAATCGCGTATTTTGGAAGAAGCTTTGAGGAAACGTAATATCCCTTACAAAATATACGGAGGGCAATCCTTTTATCAACGTAAAGAAATTAAAGATTTATTAGCTTATTTTCGTCTGTCGGTTAATCAGAACGACGAAGAAGCTTTAAAACGAATTATTAATTACCCCCGCCGAGGAATAGGGGATACGACCATCGATAAAATCCGGGAAATTGCGCAGCAATACCAGGTGAGCATGTGGACGGTACTATGTAACCTGAAAAAAGTGGAAGGTTCATTTAATGGCTCCACTATTACAAAACTAAACAATTTCCGGCTTTTAATTGAAAAATTTGCCGAAAGAGCCCAGGCAGAAAATGCTTATGATGTCGCTTATAACATTGTTCAAAGTTCAGGCATTACAGACGATCTTTCGAACGATAGTACTCCGGAAGGTATTTCAAGAAAAGAAAATATCCAGGAACTCTTAAATGCGATCAAAGACTTTAGCGAAACAGCTTATAAAGAAGGTTTCAGTGACAAACTAGCTACTTTTATGGAAGGGGTTGCTTTATTAACAGATCAGGATACAGAAAAACCGGAAGACAGCAATAAGGTCACCTTAATGACAATCCATGCAGCAAAAGGATTGGAATTTCCCAATGTATTTATTACAGGAATCGAAGAAGAACTTTTCCCTTCTCAGCAATGTGTAAGCAATCCACAGGCTTTAGAAGAAGAAAGGCGGCTTTTTTATGTGGCTTTGACCCGGGCAGAAAAAAAAGTAGTGATGTCATACGCCACCACCCGTTACCGTAACGGGCAGATTATTTCGACCCGGCCCTCCCGGTTTATTTCAGAAATTGATCCTCACTTCCTGGATGGTTTTATGGCTCCCCGCCCGGAAACGTCCCCGTTCAATTTCAGGTCAATTCCGACCTCCCGGAAAGCTGCTCCTGAAACTTTAGCTCCTGCAGTAAAAACCCCTCTTCCGGATATAGACCCGTCTAAACTCAAACCTATTGAACCGAATTCCGTAATACCAGGTATGATCCTTTTTCATCCTGCTTTCGGAACAGGAAAAGTACTCTCTCTGGAAGGTCTCGGAGTGAATAAAAAAGCAAAAATGTTCTTTAAGAAAGAAGGGACTAAAACATTGTTGTTAAAATTTGCAAAATTATTTATACAAGAGGAGTAATTATTACCGAAAAATAAGTAAAAAAATTTATCTTTGTCGCACAATCCTGATAAAGATGCTCTCCGGCAAATATGACGAAACTTTCCCGGAGTTTTTCCGAAAAAAACACAAAAAACGATAATGAGGCCCAAATATCTTCTATACAATTAAATTGAGTGGCTTTTTAATGATCCTTAAGAATGGAATATAATACCCAAAAGAAAAAATTACTTCTTCCGGAATACGGTAGAAACATACAAAAAATGGTCGACCATATCAGAACCATCCAAGACAGAGAAGAACGGAACAGGGCTGCCCGAACAGTCATCGACGTAATGGGCAATCTTTATCCCCATTTACGGGATGTACCAGACTTCCGGCATAAATTATGGGATCATCTGGCGATTATGTCAGAATTCCAATTAGATATAGATACTCCTTATCCCTTACCGTCTCTGGAAAAAATCAACGAAAAACCGGAAAAATTAAAGTACAATACCAATCATATCAAATTCAGGCATTACGGAAAACTCGTTGAAAAATTAATTGAAAAAATAAAAGAAACAGAAGATCCCGAACAAAAAAGAGCTTTAATCGTACTGACTGCCAATCACATGAAAAAATCATTCCTTACCTGGAATAAAGATAGTGTAGAAGATGAACAAATTTATGACGATATAAACACTTATTACGGAAGCACGGTAATCTTACCCGAAGGCATGACTCTCTCTCATTCTAAAGATTTACTTCAAAAGAAAAGCAAACCCAGTTCCAATAAACCCATGCCAAATAAAAACAATAATTCTAAAAATAACAAGAGAGAGAACAATAATTCGAACAATAATAACTACCAATACCACAAAAAACAGTATTAAACGGGTGAAAATAAAACCAATGCCTCTCTCCCTCTATGGAAATCACTGTTATTTTCGGAAGTAATACCGGTAATAAAAGACAATTTATTGAAGAAGCGGTATGCCATTTAATGAAAGCAGCAGGTCCGGTAGTAAAGGCATCTTCTTATTATGAAACAGAACCTTGGGGATTTGAGTGTGAAGACGCTTTTTACAACCGCGTTGTCATCTTCAACAGCCGTCTGAAACCAGAATCTTTTCTTGCCAAAGCTTTAGAGATCGAAAAACAATTAGGACGAATCCGGCATGCTGGAAATCGCTATGAATCCCGGCCCATAGATATCGATATCTTATTCTGCGAATCTCTTCTTATCCATACGGCAGAACTTATTGTACCTCATCCCCGCATAGCCGAGCGGAATTTTGTCCTTGTCCCCCTCAATGAACTCATGCCCGATTTTGAACATCCGCAACTTCATCAAAAAATCTCCGTACTATTGACTCAATGTCCGGATAAGTTATCTGTAAAAAAAGTAAAAATATAGAAAAGGGAAAATGTTTAAACATTACATATATCTCTTTATGTCCGCTCCGATTGCATTCAGTTTTGCATCAATATTTTCGTATCCCCGGTCAATCTGATCTATATTGTGAATAGAGCTGATTCCTTTGGCCGAAAGGGCTGCAATCAGCAGCGCAATTCCGGCCCGGATATCCGGGGAAGTCATTTTAGTTGCCCGCAACTGGGATTCGTGATTCTGACCAATCACAGTAGCCCGGTGAGGATCGCACAAAATAATTTTAGCGCCCATATCTATCAGTTTGTCGACAAAAAATAAACGGCTTTCAAACATTTTCTGATGGATTAATACGCTCCCTTTTGCCTGAGTAGCGACTACTAAAAACACGCTCAATAAATCGGGAGTCAGACCTGGCCAGGGAGCATCCGCCACAGTAAGAATGGAACCGTCGATAAAATCTTCAATCATATAGTGTTCCTGACGGGGAATATAAAGATCGTCATCCCGTTCTTCCACCCGAACGCCTAATTTCCGGAAAGCATCGGGAATAATACCTAACTGACGAATATTGACATCTTTGATTGTTATTTCAGAACGGGTCATAGCTGCCAACCCGATATAACTCCCGACTTCTATCATGTCGGGCAAACAACGATGCCGGCAGCCGTGTAATTCTTTTACTCCCTCAATTGTCAGTAAATTAGAAGCAATCCCAGAAATTTTAGCGCCCATTGAATTCAGCATCCGGCAGAGTTGCTGAACATAAGGCTCGCAAGCTGCATTATAAATAGTTGTAACGCCTTCCGCCAAAACAGCAGCCATGATAATATTAGCCGTACCCGTAACGGAAGCCTCATCCAGCAGCATATAACTGCCTTTCAACTTATTTACGGAAGCTTTAAAACAGCTATTCACGGCATCGTATTCAAAAGTAGCTCCCAACCGTTCAAAACCCAGGAAATGGGTATCCAGACGGCGACGGCCAATTTTATCCCCACCCGGCTTAGGAATCACTCCGCTTCCGTGTATAGCCAGTAATGGCCCTAAAATCATAATCGACCCCCTTAAACTGATTGCCTTATTATAAAAATCTTCCGTTTCAAAATAACGGAAATCTATATCAGAAGCACAAAAGGCAAATTCCCCGTGAGCCAGCCGCTCGACTTTAACGCCCATTCCCTGCAGCAATTCAATCAGCTTTAATACATCCAATATTTCCGGTACATTCGTAATAATCACTTCTTCCTTTGTCAGCAAAGCCGCACAAATAACCTGTAATGCCTCATTTTTGGCTCCTTGCGGACAAAGCTCCCCTTTTAATCTTTTACCTCCGGTAATAACAAATCGGCTCATTCTTCAAAATATTTATCAAATCTCTGATTCATACAATACAAATATTCAATTGATCCAAAGTTCGAATAAGCAATCGTTCAATAATTTAACCTGAAAGAAGGGAATTATCTGAACCTGGATACCTGAATATTCCATTCTTGTGCGTTGGTAAAGCTATTAAAAAAACGAAGTAAAAACAAAAATACTTTCTTGTAATATTGTGTTAAAAGAATTATATGGCTACTTTTGCAAATAATGTGTTATGATTCCGTTCTTTAAACAAATAAATGTTCTGTACAGATCAAACATTATAACCGTATAAAACGAACAAGTCTATATTCGAATAATATCAATAAAATAAATCTTTATGAAAAGCTTTTTAAAATATACTCTCGCAACCATTGTCGGAGTGATTATTGTAAACATTGTCCTTCTGCTGATCGGCTTCGGAATCATCAGCACCCTTTCCAAATTAGGCGAACAGGCTGTTGATGTCAAGGAGAACAGTATTCTCCGTATCCAATTGAATAATGAAATTCCCGACAGGAGTTCAAACGATCCTTTCAGTAATTTCAATTTATTATCGTTAAAACCGGGCCTATCGTTAGGGTTAAATGATATTTTAAAAAATATAGAAAAAGCCAGTCAGGATTCCCGTATCAAAGGAATTTACCTTGACCTGGGAGATATTCAGAGTAACTTCGGAGGTCTGGCTACTACGGAAGAGATCCGTCAGGCTTTGAAAAATTTCAAAAAAAGCGGGAAATTTATTTACAGCTATGCCAATATGGGATATTCCCAAAAGAGTTATTATCTGGCTACGGTTGCCGACAGTATTTTCGTAAACCCGGAAACACCTTTGATGTTGATGGGTATGGGTGGCACCAGCTTTTTTTACAAAGATATGCTGGACAAAATCGGTATCAAAGTAGACATTGTAAAAGTAGGAAAATATAAATCAGCAGTAGAACCGTTCACCCAAACTGAGATGAGCGATGCAAACCGGGAACAGATCGAAGTATACCTCCGTTCCCTATGGGGAACCATTCTGGAAGGCATATCCGACACCCGTTCTGTTTCTATCGACTCTTTAAATTTCCTGGCAAATCATTTAGAATTTCGTTCCCCGGCGGAAGAAAAAGCTTACGGCCTTTTCGACGAAGTTCTTTACGAAGATCAGGTACTCTCCTTATTGAAAGACAGATGCGGAATAAAAGAAACAGGTAAACTGAATTTTGTAAAACTTTCAGACTACCGGAAGGCCAGTTCCAGTCCTACAAAATTCGTTAAAGATAAGATTGCCATCGTATATGCCAGCGGAATGATCGGATTTGAACAGACGGAAAAATCCATCGGTCCCGAACTCGCGGAGACCATACGGAAAGCCCGGGAAGATCAAACGATTAAAGCAATTGTCTTGCGGGTGAACTCTCCCGGAGGAAGTGCTTTAACTTCCGACATAATCTGGCGGGAAGTTTCCTTGGCAACCAAAGAGAAACCTGTTATCGTTTCCATGGGAAATGTTGCGGCCTCCGGGGGATATTATATTTCTTGTGCGGCCGATACCATTGTCGCTGACCCGACAACGCTCACCGGTTCTATCGGAATTTACGGTCAATTTTTTTCCGGAGAAAAACTCATTAAAGATAAAATCGGGATTACCAGTAGTGTTGTCAAAACCAATGAACACAGTGATTTCGGCGGAGGTTATCCTCTCCCTTTACCGATCAGTAACCGTCCTTTGACAGCTTACGAAAAAAATGTCATGCAAAAATACATCGAAAAAGGATATGAGACTTTTCTGAGCCGGGTAGCTCAGGGCAGACATATGAGCCGGGATGAAGTACACGAAATAGCCCAGGGACGGGTTTGGACAGGAAAAGATGCCCTGAAAGTAGGATTGGTAGATGTTTTGGGAGGTATGGAGGACGCTTTACAAATTGCAGCCCGAAAAGCAGGATTAGACAATTACAGAATTGTCGAATATCCTACTGAGAAAGATTTTTTCCAGGAATTCTTGAATAGCTTCTCTACCTCCATAAAAACAAATATACTCAAAAATGAGTTAGGAAGTTATTATGAAACATTCCGGCAATTGCAAAATACATTGATTACACCGGAAGGGTTAACTGCCAGAATACCTTATGACATCAATATAAACTAGATACCGGCAGGTAGGTAAACCGTATGCGATGATTTTTATAAAAATTATATTATCACCGTTAAGTCTTTTATACGGTATGGGAGTAGGAATACGGAATTTCCTATTTAACGCAGGGATATTAAAATCAAAAGAATTTAATATCCCGGTTATCTGTATCGGTAATATTACTGTAGGGGGTACCGGCAAAACCCCCCATACGGAATATCTTTTAGCAACGCTCCGGAACGATTTCCGCGTAGCTTGCCTCAGCCGGGGATATAAACGACAAACGTCTGGTTTTATATTGTCAACCCTACAGTCCACCGCCGAAGAAATCGGGGATGAACCTTTACAAATCAAACAAAAATTTCCTGAAATCATCGTAGCTGTGGACGAAAAACGGGTAAGGGGGATTGAAAAACTACTGGCCTTACCCGAAAGACCGGAAGTTATTATTTTGGACGATGCCTTCCAGCACCGTTATGTAAAAGCCGGGAAAAATATTGTGCTTGTAGATTATAACCGACCTGTATTTAAGGATTGCCTATTACCGTCAGGACGGCTGAGAGAAACCCCGAATGCCCTAAAAAGGGCAGATTATATTATTGTCAGTAAATGAC
>ERZ1673753.1302-NODE-1302-length-23446-cov-8.941217_pt1 | contig 23446 bp, 16 predicted proteins | sample MGYA00580201_ERZ1673753 | MGnify/ENA primary metagenome ERZ1673753 (study PRJEB41218, sample SAMN15661747) | gut metagenome | host: Homo sapiens | place: Canada: London | collected 2015-08-20/2019-03-30 | study: EMG produced TPA metagenomics assembly of... | reverse complement strand
TTTTTAGATTTAATATTTTTCATTGAGGGTGCAAAGATAAGGAAATCAGCACAAACCACCAAATACATATAAATTTTTGATTTATGATTTATAATTTTAGATTCTAATCACACAAAATTCCGTCTCCGCAAAATACAGCTATAACAGGATCAAGAACAAGCTTATCCAAGAATTTTTACTTCAACTTGCAATCTGTAAACTTGTAAATTGCCGGAGGCAATTCTCATCGCCACAACCGATAATAAACTCCTAACGGCAACGATTTCCCGTATGAATCGGTAAAATACAACTCTCCGAATTGTTCCCCGGTACAATCTCCGACTAGCTGTCGCACGATACTCCGGGCTAACAATGCGGAAAGTCCCATGGAATACAGGTTAAGCACGAGGAAACTATTGGAACCTTCCAACAATTGCCCACACAAGGTAATCAACTCGTTAATATTTTCTTCCAACACCCATTTCTCGCCATTCGCTCCACGCCCATAAGCCGGAGGATCTAAAATAATCCCATTGTACTTTTTCCCCCGACGCACTTCCCGTTGCACGAATTTTAGAGCGTCATCCACGATCCAGCGAATCCCATCCAAGCCGGAAGCCTCCATATTCTCTCTCGCCCAAGAAACGACAGGTTTCACCGAATCCACGTGAGTTACATCCGCACCCGCACTTTTCACAGCAAGGGTGGCACCTCCCGTGTAAGCAAATAAATTCAACACTTTCGCTCCCGTACCAATTCGTTTTACTTGATCCGATATAAAATTCCAGTTCTCAGCCTGTTCCGGAAATACCCCCACGTGTTTGAAAGAGGTCAATCCCAACCGCATCCGAATACTCATATCTCCATACCGGTAATTTACGAACCATTGTTGTGGCATTTTAGGCTTACAAATCCACTCGCCCCTGTCTTCGCTCTTCTTGTCCTTCTTGAAATAAGCATCGGCCCGTTGCTGCCATTCCGCATCGGAAAGCGATTTATTCCATATCGCCTGTGGTTCCGGTCGAGCAATCACGTAACGTCCGAAGCGTTCCAATTTCTCGAAAGCACCACTATCAATTAACTCGTAATCTGTCCAGCATGAAGGGCTTAATAATTTTATATCCATCAATATCTTCTTTATTAATCAATACAGCAAAACTACAAAACTTTTCGTTTGGGCACGGTAGCCACAAAATCTTTCAAATAAAACGGTTCAAAATAGGCTACATTTTCAAATTTTCCAATTTCAAATTGTTGTTGAGCAAGCCCAATCATGTTTGCCGCAGAAGTCGAGACCCCGTTAATGAACACGGCATTCGGATGTTTCAAGACTTCTTTCACTTTATTACTCCCGTTCCCAAAGAATAACACCTTTCGGGCGGATAATAAATCGGCAAAAGAATTTTCTTCAATCACTTCAGCGTGAATATCCCGCACGACATTTCCTTCCCGATCATATATTGCCGTATAGACTTCCATGCGACGAGCATCAATCATAGGACAATAAAAAAAACCTTCGCCCTCTCTTTGAGCCACGGCGTTTGCCAGTGCGGCCAACGTACTAACGGCAATCAAAGGTTTCCCGGCACCAAAACATATTCCTTTGGCTAAAGAAACCCCGATGCGCAAGCCCGTGTAGGAACCGGGTCCCATACTCACGGCCACGGCATCCAGATCATTCGCCGTCAAGTCGTTCTCCTTTAATAAATCATCCACGTACACACCCAGCAAAGTAGAATGATTAAATCCCTCGTCATTCTCTTTTAAAGCAATCAAGTTTCCATCCCGGGCAATCGCCACGGAACATACATCTGTTGAAGTATCTATATTTAAAATAAGAGCCATAATACAATTGAAAATTGAAAATTGAAAATTGAAAATGTGGGGACACTTTCGACTTCAATTTTCGGGTTATTATTTTCTGATGATTTGAATCTTGCCACCAACATCTAGTTTGATAATACTGGAGGGAGCGGGATTCGTTGTTTCTTCCTGGCGGAAATCTACCACGTAATCAACAGCGGCTTTCACGACCTCACTGATCTCGGCAAAACACCGGGGAGAAGGTTCCCCGCTGATGTTGGCTGACGTCGAGACAATGGGTTTACGGAAACGGTAAAGCAAGGCTTTCGTGAAAGTTTCCGAGGTAATCCGGATGCCGATAGTCTGATCTTGGGCAATCAGATTCTTCGCCAGATTCTTCGCATTCGGGTAAATGATTGTCATGGGTTTATCGTTCACTTCCAGCAGCTCGTAAGCCACATCCGGAACCTCCACGTAGGATGCAAGCTTACCCACGTCGTCCAATAATACTAACATGGCCTTACTGTCCTCCCGGAGTTTCAGCTCGTACACCCGTTTCACGGCAACCTCGTTCGTGGCATCACACCCAATGCCCCATATCGTGTCAGTGGGATAAAGAATTATCCCCCCATTTTTAAGAATTTCGCAAGCCTTACGAACTTCTTCCTTTAACTTTTCATCATTCATTATAAGTCATCTATAATGGGGACGAAAATACAAAGTTTATGGCAGGATGTCAATTTTTAAGGTATCTATTTTTATTCTTCCAAACTTTCATTCAAAATATCAAGATATCATCCATATAGTTATAATTTCATTATATTTGTCCCATAAAATAAAAGGACGGTGTCTCAAATTCTAGCAATATGATGAATAACAGCATATCTTCTCCTATATTTTGGATGTATTTTTCGTACGTCCTTTCTTTTATCATTCCCCTATTTTGCGGCCTCACGCTATTAACAGTCAAAGGGGCCATCTCCAGTGAACAAGCCGGAATGCATCCGCGGCGGCTACTGGGAATTATTTTCACATTCTCGGGGCTGATCTTCATCCCGAACATGATACAAGATATTCATAAATATATCACGGGAGAACTGGGCTTACCAATATTTGATATTGCCATTAACTTGTTTTTAGTTCCCCTGTATTTTTTCTATTTCCGCAAGCTCTCGAAACCGGAAAAACTGACATCCCGAAGAATTTGGCCACACTTGATGCCGGGAATTTTAGTGCTGATCATCAGTTTCTTTTTGTCCCCTCTGCAAGAAAAGGTTGCGAAGAATGACGTGTGCTTTAACACCAACTTACGTTTAATTATTTTCCGTTGTGCCAGCCTAATCCTTCAAGCCATCATGATCACGATATACACGCTTCGCATTCTACATTTAAAACGAAAACACATGCAACGATTAGAAGAGAATTATTCTTCCATGGAAGACATTGATTTACACTGGCTAAACCAAGCCATCCCTCTGGCTGCATTTTTCGCATTCGTAGCTCTTTTCGCATCTTGTTTTCAAGCCATCTGGAGCAACTATCTATTCCACATTAGTTCCATATTATTCACTTTTTACCTGTTTATCCACGCTCTCAACGAACCTTATATCTGTTACACAGAGCAACACGCGGAGATTCATGAAGAGGAAATCATTCCCCCTAATTCCTGTCCAGAACCACCCATCATCACTCCAACAAGCGAAACGGAATTATCCCCCATTTTTCCCGCTTTACCCGAAAAGTATTTGAAAAATCTCGGAATCAAAAGAGAAAAGATGAAGAATGAACTCGTCCAACTTTTCGAAGAAAAAGAAATATACACTAACGGAAACCTAACCATAACCGACGTGGCCACCTTACTGGGAACAAACCGCACGTATGTCTCGAACGTTATCAACAACGAGTTTGGTTTCAGTTTCTACCAGTTCGTCAACAAATACCGGATACAGAAAGCCACGATTCTATTCATTCAACACCCGGATATGCAAATCCAGGAAATAGCCAGCCTTTCCGGCTTTAATTCTCTTTCCTCGTTCATCTCTGCCTTCAAACTCAACGAGGGCATCACCCCAAAACAATGGAAACAACGTTACGTGGACGCTCTTTAACAATTTCGAATACGTAAAAACTTTGGAATTCGTACAAGTCACGACCGAAAAGGTAAAATTATAACAGAATTTTACTTTTTACTCATCCCTTTCGTGACAAGTCTCTCACATTTGCAAAAACTTAAATGCTCACGATATGAAAAAATTTATTCTATCTATTCTTGCCATAGCAGCTATGACAAGTTGTACGAAAACATCCGAAGATGATGTTGATCCTAATGCTCCGGTAGAGATTAAACTAAATGCTGGAATCGAAACAAGTGTTTCTATTGGAAGAAGTGCTGTTAATAATCTGGATGAAGCAACACTTGGAGATTTTGTTTTCTTTAAAGGGGATGGAGATCAAACCGGAACAAATCTTACGTGGAGTTACACCCCCCTTAATTCAACGGTTTCTGCAGACGGAACAATTACTTTCAATCCAGTTCTATATTATAATCAAGATCCTACAAAATACACTTATTTCATTGGGATGTATCCCAAATCCGCCGGGACAATAACCGACAACAAACTCGAATTTACTCCTACAGAAGTAGAGAAAGGGCAAACAGATATTATGTATGCTCAAAAGATTTCCGGGAATAAAAACACAACGACAAATCTCAAAATTCAATTTACACATGCTTTATCTCAATTAAAATTCAAATTCACAAAAGGAAGCTCTTTTGAATCTACAAGTGCTACCGTTACATCTATCACCATCAAAGGGACAAACATCCCGACAGAAATTAATCTTTCAACAGGAGCTATAACTTACAGCTTAGACACCAAAAATATCAAATTGGAATTCACCACAGATAACACGATTGGAGGTTCTACTGCTCCCAAAAATGTCATAATGATTAACCCTAGTTCTTCCAATATAAAAGCAGACATTACAATACAAAATGGAGAAAAAGTTCTCACGTTCACGGATATTGATATTACAGTTGCCCCACAAGCCGGAGAATCTCATGAAATTGAACTTACATTTGAACAACAAGCAGTCTCGGGACAGGCGAGTATTACAGAATGGACTGACGGAACCGGAGGAAGTGGAACTGTAAAATAGAATGAAATCACATAAATTTCAAAAATGAGGAAGAGTTTCAATTCTCCCTCATTTTTAAATTAAAAATTATACCAAATACTTGATCAACTCCTCCCGATCCCCATATAGCATATCGATCACCGGAATCTCGATTAACGTGTAGCATCCCGGCTGTTGTTTCATGGATGCACGGGCTGTTGCCACGAGAATTTGTCCCGTTAAGGCCGGATTATTGATCTTCATATCAAATTCGAACAACTGGTTCTGAGTCTTACCGGAGACACCCTTGCGAACAAGATTCACACCGTGGCCCATATCTTTCAAGTTATCAACACACGCCACCTGCATCACGTGCGTCTCGTCATGCACGAAATAAGGATCGGTCTTGATAGCCTCGGCCACTTGTTTAAAATCATACCCCTCTTTCAGCTCCACGTACACCATCCGGCGATGGATCCCCGTACCTACCGGAATTGTCATGGATAACGCAGCTTTCACGCCCTCAACGGCTTTCACTGCAACCGTGTGTCCCATACTCATCCCGGGGCCGAAATTTGTATAAGTAATCCCTTTCGGGGCGCAAGCCTCTAACAAGGCACGAACGACAGAATCACTTCCCGGATCCCATCCAGCGGAAATAACAGATACTTTCCCATGCTTTTTGGCAACCTCTCCCAGACGTTTATGCAAACCGGAAATCTCCGTGTGAATATCGAAACTATCCACCGTGTTAATCCCCATAGCCAGTATTTTCGAGGCATACGACTCCACGCTACGGGTCGGGGTACACAAAATTGCCACGTCTACATCCTTGATTTGAGCAATATCCGACACGACAACATAGTCCTTCAATTCGGCCGGCACGTTCGTCGCATCCCGGCGTACTACTCCTGCTACTTCAAAGTCGGGGGCAGCTTGCAATGCCTCAAGCACGTAACTACCTATATTTCCATACCCGACGATGGCTGCTCTAATTTTCTTCATCTGTTTTTGTTTTTTAAATTAACATTGCAAATTACGAAATAAATTTTTTTCTTACAAAACGCAAGAGTAACGTTTTCACCCATTTGTTAAACTTTCAACATCTATTTTTCCCTTACCATTAAAATACAACATGTACCACAGCATCTTTTTACCTTCTCTTACACCGGTCCAGCCAAACCTGTTTTATTCCTTCGTTATCTCTTCGTTCCCTAGAACAAACATATATCGAAACCATATCGAAAGGGTAACGGCTGGATGTAAAACTATCTATTGAATATCAAATTATTATCCTTTACCCTATGCAGGATAATATTCCTGCAATATTTCTTTAAATATCTGTCGTTCCATAATCCCCCGATAATCCATAGAACATTCTATTCACAAAATCCTTAAAAAGACTTATATTCCGATTCACGAAGCGAAATAAAGAAGAATTTCTTTTTTTTATTGTCAAAAACGGCTAATTTTGTCTTTCGTTTTTAATAACAAACAGTTACAGAATAAATACATAAAAATCTATTATGGCAGAGAATGTAAACGAAAAGCTTTTCAGTGAATTTGCTCCCAACACCACCCAAGAGTGGAAGGACAAAGTCATTGCAGACCTAAAAGGGGCTGACTTCGATAAAAAGCTGGTTTGGAGAACAAACGAGGGATTCAACGTACAACCGATGTACCGGTTGGAGGACATGAAAGACCTCAAGAACTTAGAATGCTTCCCGGGAGAATATCCTTTCGTGAGAGGTAACAAGAAAAATAACAACGAATGGTTCGTTCGTCAAGACATCGTGGTAGAGGATGTGGCTGAAGCGAACAAGAAAGCGTTGGATGTTCTGAACAAAGGTGTTGACTCACTCGGATTCGTGCTTACAAATTGCAAGAACTTCACGAAAGCCGACATGGCCACCTTGTTGAAAGATATTTGCTTGGAATGTATCGAGATTAACTTCGTTGTATGTTGCAACAAGGTTGCCATCTTGAATATGTTCAAAGAGTACGTTGCAGAGAAAGGATTTAACCCTGAAAAAATACAGGGAGGTATCAATATCGATCCGATCAGCAAACTCGTTTTAGAAGGAAAATTCTGTGACCCGAACCCGTTCAGCGTGGTAAAGGCTACCACCGAAAGCACTTCCGAACTGAAAAACTTCAAAACCATTGAAATAGGTGGATATGTATTCAACAATTCCGGAGCATCCATCGTGCAGGAATTGGGTTTCAGCTTGGCTGCCGGAGTAGAATACCTTGACAAATTAACCGATGCAGGAATGGACGTGAAGGACATCGCTCCTCGTATGCGTTTCCACTTTGCTACCGGATCCAAATACTTCATGGAGATTGCCAAATTAAGAGCAGCTCGTTACTTGTGGGCCCACATCGTGAAAGCTTACAATCCTTGCTGTGACTGTATTTGCAAGATGAATATCCATGCTGAAACATCAGAATGGAACAAGACGGTGTACGACCCGAACGTGAACATGCTCCGTACTCAAACGGAAACCATGTCCGCAACGATCGGTGGTGTTGACTCGTTCACGGTTCACCCGTACGACTACATCTACGAGTGCCATCCTTCAGAACTGGGAGAACGCGTGGCTCGTAACCAACAATTATTATTGAAAGAAGAATCACATTTCGACAAGATCGTTGACCCTGCCGGTGGTTCATATTATATCGAGGAATTGACCCAATTCATCGCCGAGGCTGCTTGGAAACTCTTCTTGGAAGTACAAGAACAAGGTGGTATGGTGAAAGCTCTTGAATCAGGATTCGTACAGGCTGCCGTGAAAGCTACCGCACAGAAGAGAGATCAAGACATCGCTAACCGAAAAGAAAACTTCTTGGGGACGAACCAATTCCCGAACTTCAACGAGAAAATGGATAAAGAGCTTTGCGCTTGCATCCTAGAGCCGGAAGACAAAACCGCTCCTGACGCTGTTGTTGAAACGTTAAAACCTTACCGTGGAACTCAAGCTTTCGAAGCTATGCGTATTAGAACTGACTTGTTTGCGAAAGAACAAGGTCGTCGCCCGGTAGTTTACATGTTCCCGATGGGTAATTTGGCTATGCGTAAAGCAAGAGCTCAATTTGCTTGTAACTTCTTCGCTTGTGCTGGATTCCAAGTAATGGATAACAACGGATTCAAGACTGTTGAAGAAGGCGCTAAAGCATGCATGGACAACAAGGCTGACATCGTGGTAATCTGTAGCTCGGATGACGAGTACGCAACCATTGCACCGGAAGTATATGCAGCAATGAAGGACAAAGCAATCATCGTTGTTGCCGGCAACCCGGAATGCAGACCCCAACTGGAAGAAATTGGCATCAAGAACTATGTTCACGTAAAATGTAACGTGCTGGAAGACTTGAAAGCATACCAACAAAAATTGGGAATTAAGTAATTGACGATTTTAGATTGCAGATTTTAGATTAACGGACAAACCGAAAACATCAAGAATCATAAATCAAAAATCATAAATCAAAAATTGAAAGATGAAACCAAATTTCAAAGATATAAATATCAAGTCAACAGAAAAAGCTACCACTGCCGCTGCAGAATGGGAAAAAGCTAATCACATCGAGAAAAACTGGTTGACACCCGAGCTGATACCGGTAAAACCCGTGTACACGGCTGAAGATTTAAAAGGAATGGAACATTTGGATTATGTTGCCGGTATTCCTCCATATTTACGTGGTCCCTACTCCATGATGTACCCGATGCGTCCTTGGACAATCCGTCAGTATGCCGGATTCTCTACCGCAGAGGAATCAAATGCATTCTATCGTCGTAACTTGGCTGCCGGACAGAAAGGTTTGTCCGTGGCATTCGACTTGGCTACTCACCGCGGATACGACTCAGACCACCCGCGTGTAATCGGTGACGTGGGTAAAGCCGGTGTTGCCGTAGACTCTATCATGGACATGAAGATCTTGTTCGATCAAATTCCATTGGACAAAATGTCTGTATCCATGACGATGAACGGTGCCGTACTTCCTATCTTGGCATTCTATATCGTTGCCGGATTGGAACAAGGTGCTACTCTTGACCAATTACAAGGAACAATCCAGAATGATATCTTGAAAGAGTTCATGGTACGTAACACTTATATCTACCCGCCGAAGTTCTCTATGAAGATTATCGCTGACATCTTTGAATATACTTCCAAGAATATGCCGAAGTTCAACTCTATCTCTATCTCCGGATACCACATGCAAGAAGCAGGTGCTACCGCCGATATCGAGTTGGCATACACCTTGGCTGACGGTTTGGAATACTTACGTGCCGGAGTAAACGCCGGAATGGACATCGATGCGTTCGCACCTCGTTTGTCATTCTTCTGGGCTATCGGAATGAACCACTTTATGGAAATTGCCAAGATGAGAGCCGGACGTTTGTTGTGGGCTAAGATCGTTAAACAATTCAACCCGAAAAACCCGAAATCTTTGGCATTGCGTACACACAGCCAGACTTCAGGTTGGTCATTGACCGAGCAAGATCCGTTCAACAACGTGGGTCGTACTTGTATCGAGGCCATGGGAGCTGCTTTGGGACACACGCAATCACTGCATACCAACGCATTGGACGAGGCTATCGCTCTTCCAACCGACTTCTCTGCTCGTATCGCTCGTAATACCCAGATCTATATTCAGGATGAAACCACCATATGTAAATCAATCGACCCGTGGGGAGGTTCTTACTATGTTGAGAGTTTGACTCAAGAATTGGTTGAGAAAGCATGGGCTCACATCCAAGAAATTGAGAAATTGGGTGGTATGGCTGCCGCTATCGAATCCGGTATTCCAAAACTCCGTATAGAAGAGGCTGCAGCACGTACCCAAGCACGTATCGATAGTGGCGCTCAAACCATCGTGGGAACCAACAAATACCGTTTGGAAAAAGAAGACCCGATCGATATTCTTGAGGTTGACAACACCGCTGTACGTGAGGCTCAGATCCGTCGTTTACACGAATTGAGGGCTAACCGCAACCAAGCTGAAGTTGATGCCGCGTTGGCTGCAATCACCAAATGTGCAGAAACAGGAGAAGGAAACTTACTCGAATTAGCTGTTGATGCCGCCAAGAAGAGAGCCTCTTTGGGTGAAATTTCAGATGCATGTGAAAAAGTTGCCGGACGTTATAAAGCAGTTATCAGAACCGTGAGTGGAGTATATTCAAGTGTCGCTAAAGAAGATGAAGACTTCAAGAAAGCGAAAGAACTGGCAGACCAGTTTGCAGAAATGACAGGACGTCGTCCGCGTATCATGATCGCTAAAATGGGTCAGGACGGACACGACCGTGGTGCTAAAGTTGTCGCTACAGGTTACGCAGACCTTGGTTTCGACGTGGATATGGGACCGTTGTTCCAAACTCCGGAAGAAACCGCAAAACAAGCCGTTGAGAACGACGTTCATGTTGTCGGAGTATCTTCTCTGGCAGCCGGTCACAAAACACTTGTACCTGCCGTTATCGCAGAATTGAAGAAATTGGGACGTGAAGACATCCTCGTTTACGTGGGTGGTGTTATTCCTCACCAAGACTACCAATTCTTGTTCGATGCGGGTGCTATCGCCGTATTCGGCCCCGGTACCAAAGTATCCAAGAGTGCAATCCAAGTTCTTGAAATCTTGATTGACTTGGCTAAGAAATAATCAAATATTTACAAGCAAAGAAGGGGAGGCCCGTTGTCGGAACTCCCCTTTTTTTTTTCAAAAAATTTCTACTCCATTCTCCCTATACACAAAATTATTTTTCTGAAAATCTTTATAATTTCTCATTTTCCTTACTTAAAATTTGTAACTATATTGAAGTTCATTATATTTGCAAATATAAAAAAGTGTCAATGAATTCATCCGAATCCATATTAAACTTATTCAAAAAAGACGAAAATGGAGCATTCCAGCAACTTTTCAATCGATATTATGATAATTTATTACTATATTGTTATCATATTTCGGGTAACTTGGAAGCAGCGGAAGATATCGTACAGGACTGTTTTACCAACTTATGGAATAGTAAAAGACTCGCTTCTTTCACCGGAGATTTAGACCGTTTTATTTTTAAAATGATTAAAAATCGTTCCCTCCTTTTTTTAAAGGAACAAAAAAGAAGAAACGATATACAAAATGAATTTCCTCAAGAAAATGAATTTCCCTATTATGATTTTTCTGAAGAGTTTTCAGAAGAAATAGAATTACTATACAAAACGATAGATCAACTTCCTGAAAAATGCAGAAAAGTTTTCCTTCTAGCTTGCCTAAACGATAAGACCTATCAAGAAATTGCCGATGAACAAGGCACTAGTGTCAATACGGTAAAAACTCAAATGAAAGCAGCCCTCAAATTTTTACGGGAAAATCTTCAAGCCGAGAACTTTCTTTCCATTTTATTTTTTTTAACAAAAAAAATCTAATTTCCCATCACCCTTTTTTGTCATTTTGAAAATATATAAGAGAATAATGACAAAAATATGAACGAAGATATCGACGAAATATTAGCTAATATCCTAGCCAAAGAGCCGCTTACTGATGAAGAAAAGCAACATCTTCAAATTTGGAGTAACATTTCTTCAAAAAATGAGAAAACGAAAAAATTCATTCAAGCATTAGAGCAACAAAAAAAGGTTTTGGATAAACATCAAAAGCAAGAAACCGTATTCACTAGAATAAAGAAACAAGTTTATCAAAAAAAGAAAAAACGCCATATTATTTACTGGTCTTCCTTTGCTGCCAGCATTATTTTACTGATTGGAATTTTCCTTGTTTTTCAACAGAGGATGCTCCATAAAGAAGAATTTTCTCCCAACCAAATGTATGTAGCCGGTTTGTCTCTCAACCAGCCATCCGCAGAGTTAATTTTACCTGACGGGAAAAAACGTCTTCTAAGTCGGGAAAAAGCTACTGTTGTAATAGCTGACAGCAACAGGGAAATGCGTACAGACAAGCAAACCTTATACGTGGAATCCAATAATCTTATTCCCCGGGAATCCCAATATTACACCATAAATATTCCGCTTGGTGCTGAATACAATATTATCCTTCCAGATGGAACAAAAATATACCTAAATGCCGGAAGTTCGTTGAAATACCCAGATCAATTTATCGGAGAAAAACGAGAAGTATCACTAACAGGGGAAGGCTATTTCGAAGTAGCCTCCGATTCTCTTCATCCGTTTGTTGTACACGTTGCAGACATGAGCGTAGAGGTACTGGGAACAAGTTTTAATATAAATGCTTACCCCGAAGAGGAATGGGTAAAAACAACTCTAGTTGAAGGTTCAGTGAAGACCCTATGCGGGAATCATAATTTCATCATGAAACCCAATACCCAAGTCGCTTATAACAGGAAAACCCAAAAAGTTGAATATTTTCCGGTAAACATTCAACAATACACTTCATGGAAAGATGGATACTACGATTTTGAAGATATGCCTCTAAAAGTACTCATGCAGATTTTTTCTCGCTGGTATAATATCAAATTAGAATTTGCTAAACCTGAATTAAAAGAACTCAAATTCAGTGGCCGATTAAAAAGGTATGATGATCTTCATTCTTTGTTCAAAATGCTAGAATATACCCGTGATATAAAATTTATTATTGGAAAAGACAAAATTATAATACAAAGCAAATAAAAACACAACAGGCTGAAGATTTAAGCAATCTCCAACCTGTTCATATTCAAATATACAATCCGAAACTCCTTGCAAGAAACACGGAAATGTATAAATGTTAAATAATTAATTTTCAAATTTATGAAAAAAAAGCGAGATTATGCATTATCAAACCAATGGAATCCATGGCGAAAGATGTTAATTTTTAAAAACATTCTCGTAATCTTTGTTCTTTCCTTGGCAATAAACGCTCAAGGCCAACAACGAACAAAGGTTACCCTTGACTTGAAAAATGTCACTCTAAATGAAATCATTACTGAGTTGAAAAAACAAACAGATTATGATTTTTTCTACAACAGCGAATTAGCAAAATCCAAAGGACAAATTTCAGTAAAAGCCGAAAACAAAGAGGTCAAACAACTTTTAGATGAAATCCTCCCGAAATTAGGATTAGAATATGCCATCCAGCAAAATTTAATATCGATCCGAGAGAAAAAGACTATCGAGTTGATAAAAATCGAAGGAAAAGTAACCGATGAAAAAGGAATTCCAATTCCCGGAGCAACAGTAATCATCCATGGAACAACACAAGGTGCCGCAACAGATCCAGAAGGGAAATTTACTATTCCCGTCAAACCGGACGATATATTGCAAGTCTCTTTTATTGGCTATAAAACCGAAGTTGTTCCTATTAAAGGTAAAACAAAGATAAATGTCACGTTAAATCCTACTGCAGAAAACCTTGAAGAAGTTGCCGTTGTTGCTTTTGGGACTCAAAAAAAAGAAAGCGTTGTCTCAGCTATCACTACGGTGCGTCCCATGGACTTAAAATCATCAAACAGCGACTTAACTTCAAGTTTCACCGGTAAAATTGCGGGCATGATCGGTTGGCAAACAGGAGGTCTCCCCGCTGCTCTTACAGAAGAAGAGATGAATACAAAATTTTATATTCGCGGTATCACTTCATTCCAAACCGGAGCTAACATTGATCCGTTAATCCTATTGGATGGAGTGGAGTCTTCAAAACTGGATTTAGCCCGCATTGCACCAGAAGATATTGAAACTTTCAGCGTCATGAAAGATGCATCGGCAACCGCAATGTATGGAGCCCGGGGGGCAAATGGTGTCATTTTAGTTACCACGAAAAAAGGGGAGGAAGGGAGTGTTTACGCCTCTGCTCGCTATGAGACAGTTTTCTCCATGCCAACAAAAGAAATTGACGTTGTAGACCCCATAAACTACATGAAAATGTACAATCAGGCCCTACTCGCCCGCAATCCTTTAGCGACACCTAAATATAGCGTAGAAAGAATCAACCGTACGGCCTCTGGGAAATATCCGTCTTGGGTATACCCGGCTAACGATTGGTACAAAATCATGTTTAAGAATTATAATGTAAACCATCACGTGGGAGTAAATATTCGGGGAGGTTCAAAAGTAATTCAATATTACGCTTCCGTAAACTACAACCGAGATATGGGTATGCTGAAGACGGATAAATTGAATGATTTTGATTGTAATATTTCGAATAATCAAACTTCATTCCGGGCGAATTTAAACATTGATTTAAAAGCTGGGATTAAATTAGTGATTAATTCGTCAACAACGATAGACAAATATCATGGTCCACTAGAAAGTGTAACACAGGCTTACCAACTGGCATTTAACGCTTCTCCTGTCGATTTCGCACCTCTCTATCCCGGAGATGATACTTATAACTGGCCTCATCTCCGTTTTGGAGCAACAGAATCAAAAACTCAAATTAACCCTTATATGTTATTACATCGAGGATATTTGGAAAGAACTCGGTATTCGACCACGAATAGGGCTGAATATATCCACAATCTTTCCAGCCTAGTAAAAGGGCTAGAAGCGAGAGCAAGCGTATCTGTATCACAAGCGGGATATTACACTACCGGATTTAAAACAGAACCTGCGAAATATTCTTTATTGAACTATGATTTTGAAACGGGCAAACACACATTACAAGACTTATCTTCAGAATCTTACAGAGCCTTGACTATTGACAAAGATGCACAAGCATCAACAACAGACACGAGAGTCACCTATGAAGTCCGCTTGTTACACACGGCGGCATGGAAAGAACATCAAACCTCATTAACAGCCGTTTTCCAAGCATCGGAATACAATTATACTCCCATTCAAAAAGTTTTAGACGGGATGCCACAACGCAATTTAACATATTCTATGCGTGGAAGTTACGGTTTCAAAGACCGCTATTTCATCGAGGGTAGCTTTGGATACAACGGCTCCGAACGCTTTGCCAAAAACAACCAGATGGGGTTCTTCCCTGCAGGAGGATTAGCTTGGGTTGTAACAAGTGAACCGTTTATGGCATCCACTTCCAGATGGTTAGAATTTCTTAAATTCAGAGCTTCGTACGGACAAGTCGGTAATGATGGTATTGTATCTTCTCCCCGTTTCGTTTACTTGCCAACAATAGTAGGACAGATGGGTTATAAAGATCCTGAATCAGGAACCGGTAGTGGACAATTAATAGCAAGAAAGGTCCTTTCTTACGCAAATGAAAAAATAAAATGGGAAATCGCCGAACAAGTGAATTTTGGAATTGAAGCAAAATTATTCAAAGGAATTTTAGAGTTTACTTTGGATGGCTACCAAGAAATCCGACATAACATTATCGGTTATCGCACAAATGTTCCGGCAAACACTGGTATAGAATTCTCCCAACTAGACAATATCGGGAAATCCCGTTCCCGCGGTATCGACTTCTCCGGGAAAATACAACACGCTTTTAATCCCGATTTTTGGATTATATTAAACGGTACATTCACCTATAACAAAGTCGTCTACAAAGCCATTGAAGAAGCGAGTGACAAACCGGAATGGCAAAGAAAAGTCGGGAAAGAGATTTCACAACAAACCGGATATATTGCCGAGGGAGTATTCCAAGATCAAGCAGAAATAGATAATTCTCCCATACAGAGTGGTGACGTGATGCCTGGAGATATCCGTTATAGAGATATCAACGGAGATGGAATGATCGATGTAAATGACGCAACCTTTATCGGTTATCCCGAGACTCCAAGAATAATATACGGATTCCAAGGATTTATTAACTATAAAAACTTCGAATTTAGTTTTGCATTTCAAGGATCTGGCAATCGTTCATTTTTCATGAACCCGGAAAAATTATCTCCATTTGTTGATGATCATGCCATGTTGACAGCCATTTATAAAGATCACTGGTCAGAAGATAATATGACCAAAAAACCATTCTGGCCCCGTCTGTCAACTTACAATCTAATAAAACACAACCCGGAAGAAAACTGGTATGACCCCCAATCTAGCGAAATTCGTAAAAGTACCTATTTCATGAGAGAATGTAGATTTTTACGCTGTACTTCTTTAGAATTAGCTTATAATATGCCTCGTAAGCTTACTGAACGCTGGAAACTACAAAATGTAAAGTTTTTTGTTCGTGCCAACAATCCTTTCTTAATATCCAATTTCAAATTATGGGATGTTGAATTAGGAGAAAACGGATTCAATTATCCGATCCAAAAAACTTATACCATAGGATTGAATTTTAGTTTCTAATTTAATGTACTATTATTATGAAACATTTTTATATATTATTGATCACCTTGACTTCACTCTTTTCCGGATGTAATTATTTGGATGTAGTACCAGACAATGATATTGAAACCATCGAAACCATTTTTGAAAAACGGGATCAAGCAGAGAACTGGTTCAAATTTTGCCATACATTTTTAATGCCTTACACGGCTTCTATCATTTCAAATCCAGCTTATACCGGGGCTGACGAAGTTGTTGCAGGAGATTTTATCCGACAACAATTCAACTACAATTGGGCAGGTTTCTACATTGGAGATGGTTTACAAATGTCAGCCGATCCTTATGGTAATATTTGGAGAAAAGATGCAGCTTATAATGCAATCCGTTATTGTAATACCTTTTTGGAGAAAATAAACGGAGTATACAACATGGAAAACCAAGAAAAAATATTATGGTCCGCTGAAATAAAAGCTCTTAAAGCCCATTACTATTTTGAGTTACTCCGCCGGTATGGTCCAATTATCTTAGTATCGAAAAATATTGCCACGAATGCCGGCATTGAAGAGATGAAACAACCCCGCAGCCCATTTGACACCTGCGTTGAAGAAATTGTTTCTCTGTTAGATGAAGCAATGAAAGATTTACCTCCCATGAAACAAAAATCAGTAAGCCGATGGGCATACCATAGTCTCGAATCTGCGGCAGCTTTAAAAGCAATAACATTGTTTTATGCGGCTTCTCCTCTATTCAATGGGAATCCTGCATTCACAAACTTTACCAACAAAAAAGGAGAGAATTTCTTTAACCCGACCTATGATAAAGAAAAATGGAAACGAGCGGCAGAAGCTATCGACTCAGCTCTAACAATTTGTCTAGACAATGGTAAAAAATTAATCGAAAGCGAGGATCAAGAATTACAAAGTATCATGTCCGCCATTGAAGAATCGGGATTAGCAAAAAATTTTGAAAGCGACGAAGCTATTTTCATGATTCAATACGAAGACCGTAGCCTAGCATCATGGACGACATGGACCCGCCCTTATTTCAGAAGTGGTACTCCTGATTACAATGCAGATCTTATTGGCTGTATCTCTCCTAGTATCAAAATGGTAGAAATGTATTACACCAAACATGGTTTACCTATTGATGAAGATAGAGAATGGGATTATTCTTCCCGATATCAAATTGGTAAAGAAACCGATCCATATTATAAAAATGTTGTTTTACTGGACGCAGACAGTATTTTACGATTACATCTTAACAGAGAACCTCGTTTCTATGCACATATTGCAGCTGACCGTTGTTACTTCCAACGAGGAATAAACATTGACCCGGAAAATGATCTCGTAAGAGCTTATCAAGGAGAGCGATTCGGGACATTGTACACAAGTATTTCCAGCTCGCAAGCACAAAATCTAACAGGATATTACATGAAAAAAGGCTCTCGTTCATCCCAGAGCAACGTGGACTACAAAAACACATTTTCTAATGAAGAAGCTTGCGTCTTGATCCGATTAGCCGACCTTTACTTAATGAAAGCAGAAGCATGGAATGAATACTTGGATGTTCCAGATAAGAAACACGTATACGATCCATTAAATGCTATACGTAGAAGGGCAGGAATTCCCGATGTAGAAAAAGCATGGCAAAATTATTCCACAAACCCGGGTAAAGTAAAGACCAAAGAAGGTATGCGTAAAATCATTCGTCAAGAATGGAATGTTGAATTTGCATTTGAAGGCAGACGTTTTTGGAATTTACGCCGGTGGTTAACCGCCACAGAAGAATTAAACACAACGCTTTACGGCTGGCTCATCACAGGAAAAACCCAACGACAATTTTATAATAACTTTGAAGGTCCTGTGCCCGTGTGGTCCAAACGACAATTCATCGCTCCGCGGGATTACCTTTTCCCAATACGAAGCGAAGAGATCCTAATCTCAGGTTGTGAACAAAATCCAGGTTGGTAACTTATAAAAAAGATTATGAAAAGACTTATATATATACTACTCGTATTTTTGGGATTCTGTAGTTGTCAAAACGATGACTCTTCTTTTGAAATTTCCATGCCCGTTGAGAATTTATCTTTCCGTCCAATCCCAGGCGGGGCTGTCATGTACTATAAATTACCATCAGATCAAGATATTCTTTACATCCGGGTACGCTATAAAGACTCCTTTGGAAAAGACATGATCTGTTCCGGTAGTTATGCATGTGATTCTTTAACCTTATTAGGTTTCAACGAAGCCCAAACAGGAATCTCTGCACGCGTGAGTCTATGTAACAAAGAAGACATCGAATCGGAACCAGTAGAAGTAACCTTTAACACGAAAGATTCCGGACCAGTAACCTTTTTGGATAACTTAGAAATATCACCTGACTGGGGAAGCATCTTTTTAAAATACAACATCCCAGAAGACACAAAAGGTATGGCCCATATATTTTATGTTGGAGAAAACCCTGTAAACAAAAAAACGGATACGTTATTGATTAATAGTTTCGTGTTAACTAAGGGTATCGACTCTTTAACCATCGTCCCCCAACAATCTCGCCCCGCTTATGATATTGTTGTCCGAACAGAAGATTTCCGGGGATACATAGTAAAAGAAAAAGTATGGGAAAAAATTTCTCCATTAGAAATAGATAAACAGTCTAGCGAAGATTTCACCTTCCTTGATCCGGAGAATCTCTCTATCGAAGATCCCACTTACAACTTAGGCAAAGCATTTCTTTTTGATGGAGACTTGAAAGGAGAAGCTTGCTATGGTTGGGATAGATTTGATAATTTCAGCACCTATTTAGCCGGTCCACAATGTCTGGGTAAACCTCTGTTCATTATTGATTTAAAAGAACAGAAACTTCCCGCAGAATTCAGGCTCTATGCTATGCTATATGTAAGAAGTTCCTTCCCCTATGGACCTATGGACGGTTACCCGAACCTGAAATACGGAAAAATATGGACCTCTTGCTATGCCACAAAATTACCTAGTAGTGTAACAGTATTTGGTTCTAACGATATGAATGATGACTCTTCATGGGAAATAGTGACACACTTCGAACAAAACCGAGAAATAGACAACAAATCACGTTGGTGTGAACGCTGTAATGACGGAGGAGACTATGATGAATATTTTATTAAAAGTTTTGATGCCCTGCAAGTAGCAAAACCATGTTACATGAAATTAAGTTGTCCTCCTGACGGGAAGAAATATCGTTATTTCAAATTCGTGGTAAATGAAGTATTTGCTTCTCCTACAGGTTGGGAAAATGCTGCTTATGGTTCAAATCATGAGAAACATGTAACCATACAAGAATTAGAAATTTTCACCGCAAAAGAAAATTAAGTTATGAAATTAAACAGATATTTATGGTCTTTTTTCATCCTTTTCATTATTGGAGGATGTGAAAATCTAGAAGAAACATATAGCGATTATACAGGAAACGGTACTATTCGTTATTTAGGAAAATGCAAAGACTTGTCCGTTAGCCCAGGATGGCAAAGATTAATAGTAAAATGGACAAATCACGTTGACCCGGCAATTGATAAAATTAAAGTCAGTTGGACATTAGATGGAGTCACACGCGATTCGCTATTGGAAAAAGGTACAACGGAATGTAGTATTCGTAACCTAAAAAATGGGACTTATGAAGTGTCCGTACAAAACGTGGATAAAGCTGGAAATTGCTCCTTACCTGTTTTAGATTATAAACGTCCCTATACTTTAGAACACGAGAATATAATTTCTTTCACACGGTTATTTGACAAACATTTTTGGATGAAAGATCGTTTAGTATTGTTTTTTGGCGAATGGCAAAAAAACATTGAAACAGCTAGTCTAAACTATTATTCTGGAGGAGAATTAAAAGAACAAAAATTAGACAGCGTATTTATTACCAACAATAAATACTATTTAATTCCTGACAAGATTGACGCTGAAACCAAAGTGGTTATCAATCGAAGTGGACGGTTAGCCGGATGTTCAGACTTAATTGTATTTAACCCCTACGAATTAACACGTGAAAATAAAATCTATACACCAGATTTCAAACAACTACTTAAAGAAAAATACGGTCAATCGGAAATAACGGAAACATTTATAAATTCTATTACGGAATTGGAAATTGATTACGACATGAATTCTTTCGAGGATATCATGAATCTTCCCAATTTAAAAACACTAATTCTTGGCAAAAACCGGTATTTAAACCCAGAAGAATTAAACCTGTATGAAGATGCAAGTCAAGTTTCAAATCTTGCAAGTAGTATTTTCGCATTAAATCAGGTTCATGAAATATTGGATGCAAAAATACAACGCTATAATAAACATTATATCCCTGAGGGAGAGTTATCTTACATTGAAAATTTAGCAAATCCCCAAATACCAGACAACCTAAATTACCTCAATAGTGCAAATTGGACCTACTCTTGCTCAAACAATGAACACGGAGAAGGAATTAAGGCGTTATTTGACGAAAATTCAACAGAAGGATGGCAACCGACAAGACATCAAACAGCATTAACGTATGAAATAACCGTAGATATGCAAGCTCCTCGAACAATAAATGGCGTACAGATTACACAACAAGTAATTACTTCAAATTATAAAAAATGTATCGCTCAAAAAATACAGATAAAAACATCCATGGACCAAAGAAACTGGCAAGATGCAACCTACGTAATAGAAAATAGGCTTGGAAATACTAGCGGGGAGACCACTATCATCAATTTTCCAATACCACAATCTGCTCGCTACTTAAAATTTACTGTCAGTGATTTGGCATATAATTCCTTTTACTATACCGTATCTCTAGGTAAAATTAAAGTTTTTTAAAAATAACAAGATTATTTCATTAGAGGATGCGTTTAAACATGGAGTTTAAACGCATCCTCTATTTCATATCTGCATTCATTATTCCAGCGTCGTCAAATGCCTAAGTAATAACTCTTCGGCAGATTGTACCCAATTCCTAAAAGATACGTTATCAGTATTGTAGATCGGAATATATTCCATAAGGCGTGAAACATCAAAAGTTGTATTCACTATTCCTGCTCCAGCTCCAGCAGCATCGACAGCATTAATTTCCTGTTCCACGTGGGTAGGAATCATCATCACAGGTTTTCCCAAATACATCGCCTCGCAGACCGACTCAAACCCGGCAGTTGTAACATACCCTGAACAACCTTGCATATATTCCAAAAACTTCACGTCATTAATCCGGTGGAAAGTTAAATGGTCATTCACCCGAAAAACGGGTGGAGCAGTTTTTTTATCCCAAAAGAAATGAGCCTCCTGATCCGGATAGGATTTATGCCACTCTTTTACCTCGTCAGCATAACCGGGATTCAACATATAACCTAAGATATATCCCTTATCCTGCGGATCAGCTTGTAACACCTCTTCCCGTAAAAGCGGGGGTACAACAGCCATTCTTTCCTGGTAAAAATCCTTTAAAGGATAGAACGAAAGAGCCAATGTTTTCGTCGCCCCAATACTACACAACGTGTTATTCAGACGTAACAAAATCTCCTCTTTTCTCGTCCTGTTCCCGTATTGGTAATCAGGATGTTTCATCAGAAACTGATGAGCAATACAAACAAAAGGAACGTGTTCTCGGAAACGCAGATTCACTAGTCCGGCCAAAATCTCGTAAAAGTTAATTACCACATCTGGTTCCATCTTTTGAATATGACGATGAATCAAATTCACGCTCTTCCTATATTCCCGTAATTTCTTCACCGTAATATTAAGTAATATACTTTTTGCCAGTTTTACCTTCTTATGATCTCTTCCATAACAGAAATTCGGGCTGGCAAAAGTCTTTACCTTTGCCCCGATCTTCTCTAAAAAGAAAGAGGGAATCTCCCGGTTACTGCTTTTCCCAACCAGTACTTCCACAACCTCATGACCGTGATGACGTAACATTTGTGAAAGCGAAATAGCCTGTGTCAAATGGCTTCTCCCTTCGCCTTGAACAATAAATAAATACTTCATAACGCTAATTCCGTGTGTAATATAGTTTCCTTTTCCATCTGCCGAGTTGCCAAAGCTTTCTCTTCAATATACACATCCCAGTTTCCATTGTAATCTTCTATCAAGGCCGAAAGAGATTCCATCCAATCTCCCGAATTTAAGTAAAGTACATTTCCGATCATCTTTTTCTCCGGATAATGGATATGTCCGCAGATGACCCCCTGACACCCCTTTTTTCCGGCAATATCCACAATATGCTTTTCAAAATCACTGATATAGGAAACTGATGCCTTTACTTTTAATTTGATTTCACGGGCTATCGAATAATAAGGCAAACCTTTTTTTAACCGACGCCGATTATAAATCTTGTTGAACCACAACAAAAAAGAATATCCCACATCCCCGACCTTTGCCAACCACCTCATGGAAGAAGTCACTTTGTCAAACACGTCCCCATGAAGCACATAGTAACGTTTATCCCCACTCGTGTAAATGTAATCCTTTACCACGGAAATATTCGAGAAGGTCAAAGGAATTACCCGATCCAAAAAATCATCATGATTTCCCCGCACGTAGATAATCTTGGTGTTATGCGAAATGTCCAGTAAAACCTTGATAAAGTTCGTATGGCGACGACTCCACTTACTGTTCTTTCCCCGCATAAGCGACCACCCGTCAATAATATCACCACATAAAATAAGGGTATCGCAAGAGTGTTGTTTCAAAAAGCGGGTAACTTCTTTCGTCTTCGACCATTTAGAACCGAGATGGATATCCGAAAGAATAATTGTTTTGTAATGTTGCTGTTTCTTAGGCATATATTCATTCCCAAATTACTTATACAAAGGAAGAATTGTATTGTTAAGAAACGATTACCAAAATATGAAATAAATGTTTCGACATTTCCCGTATAAATATTTAAAAGAGTTTTATAACTTGCTACTCGATAAAATAAAAAAAGTATGTACAATTTTGATCAGATAATAGACCGTCGGAACACCAGTTGTGTAAAGTACGACAATCTTGCAAATGTATTTGGCAGCACAGATATTCTGCCTATGTGGGTAGCAGATATGGATTTTCAGGTAGCCCCAGAAATTCTCGATGCCGCCCGTGAATGTTGTGAAAAAGGAATTTTCGGGTACACGTTCCGAAGTGATGAAGCCAAGCAGGCATTTGCCGATTGGGTGGCACGTCGCCACGGTTGGCAAGTGGATACCCGCTGGTTGTTAAGTAGCCCCGGAATCGTCACGGCCCTAGCATTAGGGGTTCGAATTTACACGCAAGAACATGACAAAGTCATGATTTTTACTCCTGTCTATCCTCCATTCCATACCGTGGTGAAAGATAACAATCGGGAACTCGTATGCAGTACTTTGAAAGTAGAAAACGGACATTACC
>ERZ1673753.1255-NODE-1255-length-24288-cov-5.193043_pt1 | contig 24288 bp, 30 predicted proteins | sample MGYA00580201_ERZ1673753 | MGnify/ENA primary metagenome ERZ1673753 (study PRJEB41218, sample SAMN15661747) | gut metagenome | host: Homo sapiens | place: Canada: London | collected 2015-08-20/2019-03-30 | study: EMG produced TPA metagenomics assembly of... | reverse complement strand
CCCCCAACCGACGGTTGAGGCGCCTCTGCAGAAAGAGTCCAAAAGTGGCCCTTTCCGCTCCTATTTCTTTATTGGCACGCTGATTCTTATCATCTGCGCGCTCGTTATCCTGCTTCTCGTAATGTGGCTGGGCTTGGGCCTAGAAAATGAAAGCGCACGCTTGGGCGAAGGTGCGCTTTCTATGTTGCTGGCTGACTAAACCCCAGCTCCAGCCTATTACGGTTGCTTACTTCTTGCGCTTTCCGGTGACCAGACCGACAATGAAGATCAGGATGCAGGCGCCCAACAGGCAGGTCAGGAAGCTCCAGATCCAGCCGCCGCTGCCGACTCCCAGCAGGCCGAGGACCCAGCCGCCCAGGAAGCCGCCGATAATGCCGACGATGATGTTAAGGAAGAAGCCCATCTGCTCGTCGGTACCCATGATCTTGGAACCGATCCAACCAGCCAGGCCACCGATGATAACCCAGCCGATCATGCCCAATGGCGGAACTGCAGAGCCTTCAGCGAGTAGGAAAGTGTTTGCCGCAAAAGTTTCAGTAATCATGCTGCCCAGTCTACCAATCGTGAGCAGGAAACTCTACGGCGAGAACTCCACGTACCCAGATTTCCCCAATCCAATTGGCAGCTTCTTCACATATATGTATAGTCACGTTCGTGAATCGATCTCTTAGTTCCTTCTTGTCTTACTTTCAGCGCATTGCTGTAGCGCTGTCGCTGGTGCTGGCCACCGCGTTCGGAACCGCGGGCGTTGCTACCTACAACGCCCCGGAGGCAAACGCTGCCCCGCAGGGCTCTGTCCCCCAGCTGCCTCCCATGCCGCAGCTGCCTCCCATGCCGGAGCTACCGCCGCTGCCCGCTGGCTCCGCTGACCTGCAGCGCATGCTCCAGCCCCCGGCTCCGGGTAAGCCGGCTGGCCCGCAGCGCGTCAACACGGCCAAGCCTGCCCCGCGTGTTGGCAACGGCCACCAGACCAGCGTGTACACCCGTTCCGCCGGCTACAACCGTCGCTACATCTTGGAGATGCCGACGCACTACAACCCGGCGCGCCCCACTCCGGTGATCTTCGGCTTCGACGGCTGGCGCGATACCCCGGAGAACTTCCGCCGCTACTCCCGCCTGTACGAGACCGGTGCTCGCCAGCAGGCCATCAAGATCTTCCCGGAGTCCATCAAGCACGGCTGGGAGGGTGCCCCTTACGCAGTGGTGAAGGGCGGCACTGATCTGAAGTTCATTCTGCAGATCATCGATGAGATCGACCGTACTTACAACATCGACCGTGGCCGCATCTACGCCACCGGTCACTCCAACGGCGGCGGCATGACTGCCGTCGTGGCTTGCCACCTGCCGCACGTCTTCGCTGGCGCCGCTGCCGTCGGCGGTGCTTACTACGATCCGGTGAACATGGGCTGCAAGAACCGCGCGATCCCGTTCCTGATCATGCATGGCCGTGGCGACACGATGATGAAGATCAACGGTGGCTACCGCCACAACGGCGCCCACTACCTGGCTGTTCGCGACCTGGTGGGTAGCTACGCGAAGCGTAACGGCTGTGGCTACCCGCCGCGCGTCACCCACATCCGGGGCGGCGAGCGCCACGTGTTCCCCTGCGCCCGCAAGGAGCTGCAGCTGATCCTGAACCCGCAGAACCACACCTGGAACCGCGTTCCGGATGCTTCCCAGGAGGTTTGGAACTTCCTGTCGCGCCAGCGCCTCTAGCGCGACCGGCTAGTTAGCCGGCGCCTTAGCTCTCCAGCTGGGGTGCCAGCCAATCTCGGAGCACAACCGCATGGTTGTGCTCTTTTTCTTTCGCGGCATACAGCAGCAGGAGTTCCGGAGCGCCTTCATCGGCCGCCCGCTCCTGGTAGTCGCGCAATTCGGTCAGGGCATCGTCCAGTTCCCCTGCGGCTTTCCGTTCCTCCAGCTCCGCCACGTACTTCTCACGGAACTCAGCAAAGCTCAAGCCATTGTGGAACTCTCGGCGCAGGTCGCTGCTGGGCGTTAGTTCTTTCGGCCAGCCGGCCAAATCTAGGCTTTCTTTCTTGACGCCCCTAGGCCACAACCGGTCCACTAAATACAGACCTTGGCGCTGTCGGTCGCGCCAGTTGTACACGCGGTCGATGTCCATGCGGTTTCCTCTCTAGGAGAAACGGCCGAGGCAGTGCAGCGCTTCGTCGTACATACCCTGTACGACCTCACCGGCGGGCACCTCTGCCCGCAGCAGTTCCACGCCCTGCCCCGCATGCAGCTTCAGCTCGTCGGCAAAGTCCCCGCCCTCGGCGCGGGCCGCGATCAGTTCCTCGTCGGTGACCTCCCCCGCTTCGGACAGCGGGCGATACACATCCACGAATGCATTGCGCACGGTGCGGGTGGGCCACTGCTCCGTATCCCACTTTTGCTTTTCGGCGCGGTCGTAGATGTCGGTCAGCACGGTCCGGCTGGCCGTGGCCTTGATCGCAGCCTGTCGCAGCTCAGGCGCCCCGGCGGCTTCCGGGGAGGCCAGCAGTGCGGTGCCAACCCATGCTGCGTCAGCGCCTGCCACCAACACGGAGGCCACGCCCCTGCCTGTGGCGATGCCACCCGCGGCAGCGATCGGCACACCCGGCGCGTTGACCTGCATGTATTCCATCACGATCTGCAGCAGCGGCAGCGTACCGATGCGGCCGGTGTGCCCGCCGGCGTCCGTTCCCTGTACACACACGGCGTCTACACCCGCGGCCAGTGCCTGACGCAACTGCGCCATGGTGTTGATGGGAGCCACTACGGAGATCCCCGCCTGGTGGGCGCGGTCCACGTAGGGCTTGGGGTCGCCGAAGCCCAGGCTTACCACCTTCGGCTTGGCCTCTAACACTGCATCGAACTGGGCCGGATTGTCTTCCAGCGCCCACACCATCAGGCCGATTCCGTAGGGGCCAGCCTCTGCGGCGATACGTGCATTCTCCAGGATCCATTCGGGTTTGGTTCCCGCGCCTGCGCCGAACATCCCCAATCCGCCGGCACGGCTCACGGCGGCTGCCAGGTTGCCGTCGGAGCGTCCCGCCATCGGAGCCCCAATGATGGGCTTATCGATTCCCCATAGTCTGGTTAACCGGGTATCGATGCATTCAACCATGGAACAGATGCCTCCTCATGGTTTTGGATTGGCAAAGTAGTTGGGTCTGGTTGCCACCCTAGTCCTACTTCTGATTCATTTGCGAAACTGCTCCCCTTATACCCGCGTAGAGTTATGGGCATGTCGAAGAAGAATCAGCTGAACAAGCTCAAGCCCACCGCCTCCCTGAAGCCCGCTAAGGAAGTCAACACCGCGTCCGTCGTCATCGCTGGCCTGGTCGGTGGCTGGCTGACCGCCCGCGAGACGGGTATTCGCCCACTAGGTGGCGTGATTCTGGCCGCTGCAGGTGGCTACGCTGCCCGCTCTTGGAACGCTAAGGCTGGCGCGGGTGTTGCCACGGGCCTGACCGCCGGATACCTTGCCGCGTTTGGCCTTTCCCACCCGCTGGCTAAGAAGATCGGCGCCTGGCCTGCTGTTCTGACCGTCACCACCGCCGCCGCAGGCGCTGCGTGTGTCCTGTCCGACCTGCGCTAACGAGCTCTATCTTTAGAGCTCTTTAAATTATTGACGCCACAGCCTGGCCCACCACCGCCTGAGCCATCGCCTCTAGCTCCGCCAGGTGGGGTTCAATATCTCCCGTGAACTCGACGGGTTCAGCCACCGTTTCCCATTCCAGCCCCGTGAGAATGGAGCGCATGGCTTTCTCCGCGCCCGTCGTATCGTAGCCACCCCGGATCCACCAGCTGGTCGGGGTGGCTTTCTTCTCTTCGAGGACGGGCACGTAGACCGTGTCGAAGTAGTGCTTCAGGGCTCCGGAGATGTATCCGAAGTTGGCGGTGGTGCCCAGGATTACAGCGTCTGCTTCGCGGAGCTCCTCCACATCCGGCTCCAGGGCCTGGCGTTCCAGCACCTGCACGGCGGGCTGGCCTGCGCCCTCGCCTGGCTCCCCGCCTGCGGCTTCGCCCAGCTCGGCGTTCACTTCCTCCGCGGCGGCGCGCGCTGCCGCGAGTACCGTGTCGGCGAGTTTCTGCGCCTTCGCGGTCGGACTGTGGTGGACGACGAGGACCGTTACTGGTTTTTCGCTGGTGACGTTCTCGCTCATGGTGTCAACGCTACCGACCCTGCAGGGTTGGATGGGGTATTCCAGGCAAAGGGAAGCGTGGGCGTCCAAAAATAGTTAGGGTGGGAAACATGCATGCAGCACCGATTATCCTTCCGTATCAGGGCAAGACGCCGAGGATCCACCGCAGCGCGATGATCTCCCCAGGCGTGACGATCATTGGGGATGTGGAAATCGGGGCGGATTCCTCCGTGTTCTACGGGTGCGTGCTGCGCGGTGACGTGGGCGCGATCCGCATCGGCGAGCGGACGAACGTGCAGGATAACTCCGTGATGCACGTGGAGCGTGGCCAAGAATGCGTGCTGGAGGACGATGTGACCATCGGCCACCAGGCGCTGGTTCACTCCTCGCATGTGGGGGCGGGAACACTGATTGGCATGCAATCGGCACTGCTATCGGGTTCCACTATTGGAAGTGGCAGCCTCGTCGCCGCAGGTGCAGTGGTGCTGGAGGGGCAGCAGATTCCGGCGGGATTCTTGGCCGCTGGCCTGCCCGCGAAGGTGCGCCGCGAACTGACGGAGGAAGAGCGCCAGGGCTTCATCGCCCACGCGGCGCGCTATGTAGAAACTGCCCGTAACCAGGCCAGCGCTGCGGAAGCGCTGTCTTTGGAGGACGTGCACTTCGAATAGCCCCCTGTGGTGGCCAAGTGTGATCGCCGCTTCGCTTTGCGCCTTCTCGGGTGAGTCGTTTCGATATTTTTCCCGCTGCTCAATAGACTTATCCGAGTTATGGCACAGGGAAATTCTTCGGCGGACGATAACGCAGCCAAGAAGGCAGAGCAGTCGAACGCCACAAAGGCAAAACAACCAGCTAAGTCCGGCGCACGTTCCAGCACGATGCGCTACGACATCGAAGGCCTGCGCGGTCTGGCCATCGGCCTGGTCGTGATCTTCCACGTCTTCGTCGGCAAAGTCAGCTCCGGCGTGGACGTTTTCTTGCTGCTCGGCGGCATCTTCTTCTTCGGCAGCCAGCTGCGCAACGCGCAGAACCCGAAGGGGCTTACCTTCATTCAGTCGCTGATCCGCATCATCCGGCGACTATTCCCGCTGCTGGCAGTGGTAGTCGCCAGCGTGTTGGCGGCTTCGCTACTTCTAATGAATCGCCTGGTGCACGTGCAGATGGCAAAGGATGCAGTGGCTTCCCTGGGCTACTACATCAACTGGCAGCTGGCGTACTCCGGCCGTGAATACACCTCTGTGCGCACCACCGTCAGCCCTTTCCAACACCTGTGGTCCATGTCGGCGCAGCTGCAGATTTACGTAGCATCCCTGGTGGTCGTTACCCTGCTTGCCCTCATCTTCCGGAAGTACGCACGCCCGGCCCTACTGGTTGTGCTCACCGCCGCGACGGTGCTTTCTTTCGCCTACGCCACGTACTTCCACTTTGAAGACCAGACCATCAACTACTACTCCACGCTGAGCCGCTTCTGGGAGATTGGCCTGGGTGGCCTGCTGGGCATGCTGTTGCTACGCCGCGACGCGAACGGCAATCCGGTGCTGCGCCCGATGGGCCGCTGGACCCGCACCGTGATGGGCATTGTCGGCCTGGGCATGATCATCAGCACCGGCCTCTTCCTGGACGGCGCGGACCAGTTCCCCGGCCCGTGGACGCTGCTCCCGCTGGGCGGCGCCCTGCTGGTGGTTCTTTCCGGCCACTCCGGCGAGCCCGTCGGCGTGACCCGACTACTGTTGACGCGCCCATTCCAATTCCTGGGCCGCATCAGCTACGCCCTGTACGTCTGGCACTGGCCGATTCTGGTGCTGTGCGTCTACTACTTCAACGTTCCCAAGGTCAGCCCCGCCCTGGGTGCAGCCGTGATCGCAGCCAGCGTGGTGCTGGCCTGGCTCTCCAACAAGCTGATCGAGCGCCCCCTGCGCCAAGGCAAGAAGCCCGAGCGTAACTGGGTGCTGCTCAGCCCGAAGTACTGGGCAAAGTCCCTGTCCGCCTGGCCGAAGGCCGTCTACGCCGTACTGATTCTGGTGCTCGCTGGGTCTGTGGTGGCGTCACCAAAGTATCTACAACACCGCGAGGATGTGAACAGCGATCAGCTGTGGGACCTGGCCGCAGATAGGTCGATCTACCCCGGCGCGGCGAGCTTCCTGGTGAACGCCCCCGTGCCGGAGAACATGCCAATCGTGCCGCCGCTGGAGGACTTCCACGCCCTGCTGCCGCCAACGCAGCCCGATGGTTGCCAGATCGGTTTCGATAGCGATGCTTTGATCCTGACGAAGAATTTCAACCGTTCCGACGAGGAATGCGCGTATGGCGACGTCAATTCCGACAAGACCATCTATGTGATCGGCGGCTCGCACTCCGAGCACTACATTCCGGCGCTGGACATCGTGGGCCGCAACCGGCACGTGAAGATGATCCCGCTGCTGAAGATGGGCTGCCCGGTAAACGCCAAGATCACGCGCGTCAATGGCGAAGAGTACCCCTCCTGCCTCAGTTGGTCGGAGAAGGTCGTGGACTACATCAAGGAGAATCCGCCGACAGAGGGCATCTTCATGACCGGTACGCGCCCAACTTCGATCGGCGGCGCTGGCCCGGAGCAAGTGCCGCAGGAGTACAGGGATCTGGTGCAGAGCTTCACGAACCAGGGCATCCACAGCTGGCTGATGCGCGATAACCCGTGGCAGACCACTGACAAGGGTGCACCCCGCGACATGCGCGCCTGCGTTGCCGAGATGATGGAAGGCAAGCAAGGCGAGGTTGCGGAGAACGAGGACTTCCCCGGCCTAGCTAACCCCGGCCGCCCGAACTTCGACGAGGTGCTAGCCATCAACGCCGAGTGCGGCCAGAGCGTCTGGGATTCCCTGCTGCCTGTGGATCCCTCCATCGAGGCGTACAAGGGTATGGACGTGACCCTCATGGATCTGACGGCCGCGATCTGCCGCGAGGATTGGTGCCCGTCCATCATCGGCAACATGGCGGTCTACCGCGATGCGCACCACTTCAACAACATCTTCGCGGAGACGCTGGCTCCGGAGATCGAGGCGCAGATGTTCGACCCGAACCACAAGATTCCGCCGATGAACGCCGGCCTAATGCCGAAGAACAACCAGCAGGCTCCGCCGAATCCGCAGAACTAGCGGGCGCTAGTCGGGCTAACGCTAGTCGGCGCCCTCCGCAGCCTCCACCAGCAGCGGCGCCCCGTTCGCCGCGGTGGTGCGCAGAGACCATGTGCACATATCCGTTAGGTCGGTGCGCGCGGGCGAGATCTCCACGATGGGCGTGCCGCGCTGGGCCGCGATCGCGGGCAGGCCTGCGGCGGGCCACACCACGCCCGACGTGCCAATGATCACCACCAGATCCGCCGCCCGCATTGCCTCCTCGGCGGCTTGCCACTCGCGGTGCGGCAGCGGCTCGCCGAACCACACCACGCCCGGTCGCACCGGGTTCCCACACAGCGAGCACGTCGGCGGCGTGGCTCGCTCCACCTGCTTCTCGGGCAGATCCGGCATCCGCGCGGGCTTACTGCAGATGCTGCAGCGGTAACTAAACAGGCTGCCGTGCAGATGCGCCACGTTCTTACTGCCGCCACGCTCGTGCAGGTCGTCGATGTTCTGGGTTGTTACATGTACGGTGACGCCCCCTCGTTCCGCCCACTCACCTATCGCCCGGTGCCCCGCGTTTGCCTCTGCGCGGCGGCATAGCACCGCCCGCCACAGATACCAGGCAAGCATGGGCTCGGGATCCTTCGCCCAGGAATCCAAGGTGGCCATCGCCCGGGGATCAACATGCGACCAGATGCCGGTCTGCGCGTCGCGGAAGGTATCCAAACCGGAATCGGCGGACATGCCCGCCCCGGTGAACACCTCCACGTACTTGGCGCCGCGCACTGTGGCGACAAGACCCTCCGGCAGATCCTCCAACTTCAGCGGTTGGAGAGCATCGGAGGTGGACTGCGGGCTGGCGATCACGGTGACCATGCCCCCAGACTAGCCGGGCCAGAAAACAGCACATTTTGTTCTCCGGCCAGTAAACTCAAAGCTGAATATTGGCTAAGACCGGAGGCGCACATGTCGGATACGACAACTTGGACGATCGACTGGATTACAAAGGACAAAGTCGAAGCTATCGCCCGCAAGAGCTTTGCGGGAGCCATTAGAAGAATCAAGGCTAAGCAAAAGAAGAATCTCCAGACGGATCCAACGCTCGTCATCGCACTCAATGCATTGCTTGACATGCCTTATAAAGACGTAATTCGTATCGCTGACGATGTATCAATCGTAAAAACCCTGCAGAATGCTATCGGTGATTTTCATCAGGCAGTTCTTGGAGCAGCCCATGGTTGGAACGATTCCGGAAGCAGCGGTGGAGTTTTCGACATCTACTCTGATGAGAAGGTTCCCCTGGCTGGGGATCGCAATGTCGTGGCAGAAGTAAAGATGCGCTACAACACGATTAAGGCCTCGGATGAAGCCAAGACCTGGGACAAACTAAAGGACGCAGTCAACTCAAGGGGTGGAAGTTCTCAATGCGTCGCATATCTGATTCAGATTGTCCCGAAAACTCAGGAATCATACGACCGCCCCTGGAAGGTTTCCGGTCGCAATCAACTACCATATATTCGCTGTATTGATGGCACCACTGCCTACCATCTCGTAACGGGAGAGCCCGACGCACTGAACCAGTTACTCCATGCACTCCCTGCGATCCTTAAAAAAATCATTCAAGATCCCTCTGACTTGGATATAGACCAAACCAGTTTGATCACTGATGTCTATATCGACCAATCGATACAGAAGAGCCTTCCACCCCGGTCGGCACTAGTCGAAGATAGTCGCTAGTACCTTTTCCTCAGGCTTAGCCTCTTCGTAGCCCTCGGGTACTTCACCGTCAAGCATCGCTTGGATACCGATTCCGACGTGGTAGGCCAAATTCACTGGCACAGCGTTGCCAATTTGCTTGTACTGCTGCGAAACACTTCCCTGGAAATCCCACTCATCGGGGAAGGACTGAATGCGTGCATACTCTCGCACGTTCAATGGCCTCGTTTCACTCGGGTGGCATCGCTCCGTCTGCTTCTGCGCTGGATTACATGTAAGCGTCAAAGACGGTTCATCCCAGGAAAGCCTACGAGCCATCCCAGTTTTCCCGCCGCCTAGGAAGAAGCTTGCCTTCATATACGACCGCTGAATATCTTCGGGGAGGTCGCGCCAGTTTCCTCCTTCTGGAACGCGTTCCATCACCTCGTGCTTCCAGTCGTTGTATTCCATTCCCGGCCCGGCCGGGACATCAGAAATAGTCTCCCTGAGGGAAAGCGTGTAGTTTTTCTCCTTCGGGAAGAGAACCGGCAGATCAAGATCTCCGCGTACTGCCAAAATAATCAAGCGTTCACGCTTCTGAGCCACGTCTAGGTATTGTGCTCGCAACAATCTGTAGGCCACTTTGTAACCAAGATCTTGAAGGATTCCAATCATGGTTCTCAAGGTTCGCCCGTTGTCGTGCTTTAGCAGCCCTCGAACATTTTCGCCCATAGCCACCTTCGGACGTGTTTCCCCTACGATCCGTGCGAATTCGTGAAACAGAGTACCGCGGGTGTCCGCGAAGCCCTTCTTGTTTCCTGCATAGCTAAATGCCTGGCATGGAAACCCGCCCTCAACAAGATCCAAATCCGGATAGCTATTGTCAAATGTGAGTTCATGAACGTCACCTTCGACAACATTCCATTCTGGACGATTAGCTCGTAGGGTTTGCGCAGCCCATTTGTCGATTTCATTAACTAGAACGTGCTCAAATCCTGCATTTTCAAGACCAAGCGCTGTCCCCCCGGCACCTGCGAAAAGATCGATAGCGGTGCGTCCGGTCGGTTTACTTTCAAAGACTTGAAAGCCTCGGCCAGTAGACTCCCCGCTAAGTTTCTTTGCTAGAAGTTCAATCTCATCGAAATCAAACTCTCGTTGACCACGAGCATTTCGGTAAGCCTTTACCAGACCTTTTTTCTCCCAGCGTCGGATCGTGTCTACCGAAACGTCCAGCTTGGTCGCTGCTTCCGAAATCTGGATTAAGCTCATTTTCCGCCCACCTGTCTGACCTATGCAATGGTTACCATAACTCTAGCCAGTCCTTAAGTCTCGGAGCAAACGTGCACTTCGATCCACATTCCGTTGACGCCACCCCTCCACCAACTGAAGTTTTCACGCGCGCGCAACCCACGCAGTCCTCTATAGTCAGTTGCATAAGCACGGCCACGGCAGACGTGGGCGTCATTAAGAAAAAACTCGCAGAAAGGCCAACAACGCCATGATCGTCACTACCACCAACACCGTCGAGGGCCACACCATTGGGCAGTACCTGCGCATCGTCTCGGGCGAGACGGTGGCCGGTATCAACATGTTCAAGGACATCGGCGCGGGCTTCCGCAACATCACCGGTGGCCGTTCCTCCGCATACGAGGGCGAGATCCTGCAGGCTCGCGAGTCCGCGCTGAAGGAGATGGTGGATCGCGCGCTGGAGATGGGCGCGCACGGCATCGTCGGCGTGGACGTAGACTACGAGTCCCTGGGCCAGGGCGGCATGGTGATGGTCAGCGCGACCGGCACCGCCGTCACCTTCCAGTAGAACCCTGGTTACCGGGGTGAACCCGGCGCGACAGACCCGCCGAGATCCCGAGCGCCAAACTTTAGACCTGGTCGAGCGGGCGGATCATGATGGACTCCACGTCCATGTGGCGGGGGCGATCCGCGATCCAGCGGATAGCCTCGCCGATGTCCTCTGCCTGTAGGTTTAGCTTGTCCGCGTAAACCTCCTCAGCGCGCTCGGCATCGCCCTTGAAGCGGTTCAGGCTGAAGTCAGTGGCCACCCGGCCCGGGTCGACCTGGCATACGCGCACGCCCGCCTCGGCGAACTCCATGCGCATCACGTCGGTCAGCGCGGTCTGCCCGAACTTCGCCGCGTTGTAACCCGCACCTCCGCGGTAGGCGCCGCGACCGGCAACGGAAACCACGTTGATTACCTGCGGCGCGTCCGCAACCTGCAGCTGATCGAACAGCGCGCGCGTGACCTCCAGGGTGCCCATCACGTTCGCCTCGAACATCCAGCGCCAATCCTCCGGATCGGCTTCCAGCACAGGGTCGAGCCCCCGCGCGCCACCTGCGTTGTTGACCAGCAGGTCTAGCTTGGAGCCCGTCAGCTCGGCAAGCGCTGCGGTGAAGTTATCTATTGACGCCCTATCCGTCACATCCAGCACAAGGGGCGTAGCCTTGCCGCCCTCCTGGGCGATCGTTTGCGCGACCTGCTCTAGCTTTTCTGCACGGCGCGCGGCCAGCACCACATGCCAGCCGTCCGCGGCCAGCAGCTTAGCGGTGGCCTCGCCGATGCCCGCGCTCGCGCCGGTGACGACGGCGACGCGGGAGTTGGTTGGTGGGGTGGGCGTGGCCTGTGCATTTGTGGCCTGTGCATTTGTGGACTCTGCATTAGTAGAACTCATGAATTCCAATGTAGCGACCAGCGCAGACAGCGGGGGCTATTTACTTCTGGTTGGAGGCAATCCCTGCAGAACACTGCAATAGAGAAAGCTATGCATTAACCTTTTCCTTTAGTAAAGGTTATGGCATACCCTTAAGGAATTCTTATGACTAATAATTACGGAGGCGGTTACCCCGGATCCGGAGACGGTTCCCAGAACAACCCAGGCCAGAATCCGAATCAGCCCCAGAATCCCTTTGGTCAACAGGGCTACGGCAATCAGCAGTTCCCGGGCGGCCAGAACCACGGTCAGCAGGGCTACGGTCAGCAGGGTCAGTCTGGTTACGGTCAGCAAAACCAGCAAGGCTTTGGCCAGCAGGGCCAGCAGGGTTATGGCCAGCAAGGTTTCGGTCAGCAGGGTTATGGCCAGCCGGGCCAGCCGGGGCAGAACCCATTCAACTCGCAGCCCTATGGCGCGTACGGCCAGCCAGGCAACGCCGGAGGTAACGGTGGCGGCGGCAACGGTGGCAAGATCATCGGCATCATCGTCGCCGCAGTTGTCGTAATCGGCCTGATTGTTGGCGGCTACTTCCTCCTGGGTAAGGATGACGAAGAGAGCACGGATGCCTCCAGCTCCTCGTCGAGCTCCGAAGAGTCTGGCTCGTCGGAAGAGACCAGCGAGAGCTCCTCTGAATCCAGCACGGAATCCTCCACCTCAGAGACCTCGTCCTCCTCCAAGGAGCCCGCTAAGGCCGGCGACATCGGCGGCCCGGATGATTCAATGGACAAGACCTACGCCGACGCGATGCCCAAGAAGATGCAGGAACTGGTGTACGACTGCAAGAACGGCAGCTACGAGCTGGCCCGCGATAACAACCGCAAGGTCAAGGGCATGCAGTGCACCGGCGTATGGGATTCCGCCTGGGAGTTCAAGAAGGTCGACTTCGTTAGTGATGCGGCGTTCGTGCCCGAAGAGATCGACTACGTGAAGGAACAGGGCGCTGAGATTTGGTCCGATGACCCGAACAACTTCGCGGGCTACCTCATGGACGACTCCAAGCCGTTCGTATTCGTCATGAACAAGTCGAAGGGCATCGCCATGGAAACCAAGATGTACTTCGAAGACGAGTCCACCCTGCAAGAGGTCCTCACCCAGTTGGGCTACGAGAAGCCTTAGCCTCATCGCAGGGGGATTCATCCCCCCGCTATTCACCCCTTGTTCAGTAGAAGAATAACGAAACGGAACATCCCGCGGGGGTCGGACCATTCGACCTACCGAGCGCCGCGGGAAGGCGCCCCTCACACAGAGAGGGCGCTATTAGTTTCCCAGGCCCCTAATACCCAGAAAATGACGTTTCCAGAGAGTTAAGGACCTGTCCCCTCATGACGAACAACAATCCATTCGATAACCAGCCTAACCAGGGCGGCAATAACGGGGAGAACAACCCCTTCAACAACGGCTCCAACCCAGGTGACGAGACCACCCAGTGGGGCGCGAACCAGAATCAGCCGCAGGGCGGCCAGCAATACGGCGCACAGCAGCCACAGCCCGGGGGTTATGGCCAGCCCGGCCCGCAAGGCGGCTACGGCCAACCTGGGGCAAACGGTCAGTCCGGCCAGAATCCTTTTAGCCAGGGCGGTTACGGCCAGCCCGGACAGCCCGGCCAACCGGGCCAGAACCCCTTCGCTGGCGGTGCTGCCAGCGCCTATGGTCAAGACCTCAACTCCGGCGGAGGTGGCGGGGGCACCGGCAAGGTTATCGGCATCATCATTGCCCTCGCTGTCGTTATTGCCCTGGCGGTAGGCGGCTACTTCCTGCTGGCCAAGGATGATGAAGGGTCCGATTCCGACGAGACCTCGACCTCCCAATCCGAGGGTGCCGACGAAAACACTGAGGACAACTCCGAAGAGAACACCGAGGAGACCAGTGAGGAAAGCTCCGAGGAGTCCACTTCCTCCGAAACATCGAGCGCGCCAACCTCCACCGCCGCGAAAAGGGGCGACGTCGGCGGGCCAGATGATTCCCTCCCCGCCACCTACAAGGATGCAATGCCTGAGACGGTCAACGACCTGGTCAATAAGTGCGAGGACGGAACCTTCACCCTGCGGTACTACGACTCCTCCAAGGAGAAGCGCGACATGACCGGCGCGAACTGTAAGGGCGTGCGAGGTTCGGGCTGGGCCTACTGGGACGTGGACTTCATCAACGACAAGGAGTACATCGATCTCAAGGAGAAGGAATTCAAGGACGGCGGCGCGACGATCGTGAACGACAAGCCGAACGAATACGCCGGCTACGTTAAGGACAGGGGCAACACGATCGTGTTCATCTTCAACAAGGACAAGGACATCGTTCTAGAGTCCAAGCTCATCGCCCCGAAGCCCGGCGAGGTCAAGCAAGTATTCGACGAGCTTGGTTACCCCGGCGTTAGCGAGGACGCCTAACCCGCACCGGGCTAGCACCTAGCCCCCTTACAGCGGTTGGATCCAACCCTGCTGAACGGCGTGCTGGTAGCCACCTACCAGTGCCGCGCCCAGGGCAACCGCACCTACGATGCCGCCGACCCAGGCCAGAATGCCTGCGATCGGCGGTGCATCTTTTCCTAGGGAACCTGCGGGATCCGTGCTGCCCAGCGGGAAGGTCTTCAGCAGCCATTCGGCGCCCGGATTCGCGGATTCAATGCTGCCGGCTAGGGAGCCTTCGTTGTTGGCCTTCGGGTTGTTCGGGTTGGAATCTGGGTCGGCGGGCTGGGTGATCGGGGCGGTACTGGAGCCCTTGCCCTCGGACGGGGCGATAGCCTGCGCCGGGGTGGCTGCGACGGCGCTGATGGTCAGGGCGCTTGCGGTGGCCAGTGCGGTCAAGGACTTGGAAGAAGAAAAGGACTTCATAAGTCCAGTAGTTTAAAGCTGCTCCAGCGCCTGCGCGACATCTGCGAGCAGATCCTCCAGGTCCTCAATGCCGATGGAGATGCGCACCAGGTCGCGCGGAACCTCCAGCTGGGAGCCCGCAACCGACTGGTGGGTCATCGTCGCCGGGTGCTCCAGCAGCGATTCCACACCGCCCAGCGACTCCGCCAGGCAGATCAGCTTGGTGGATTGGCAGAACTTCAGCGCCGCTTCCTCGGAGTGGAAGCGTACGGAGATCATGCCGCCGAATCCCTTGCCGGTGGACTGGCGCTTGGCCACCTCGTGTCCCGGGTGCTGTGGCAGACCGGGGTACAGGACGGTGGCGACTTCCTCCCGCTCATCCAAGAATTCCGCGATGGCCTGTGCGTTCGAGCAGTGGCGATCCATCCGCACACCCAGGGTCTTCAGACCACGGGCATTCAGGTAGGCATCGAAAGGCGAGGCGATCGGACCCGCGCCGCCGAGTAGGAAATCCAGATCCTCGTCCAGCTGTGCATCGTTGCTGACGATCGCACCGCCGACCACATCGGAGTGCCCGCCGATGTACTTCGTGGTGGAGTGCAGCACCACGTCCGCGCCGTGATCCAGGGGGCGCTGCAGGTAGGGGCTGCAGAAGGTGTTATCCACGATCAGCTTCGGGCGCGTAAGGGCGTCATTACCAAACTCGTCGGCGAGCACCTCGGCGATGGCAGCGATGTCGGTCACGGCGAGCAGCGGGTTCGTCGGGGTCTCCAGCCACACCAGCTTCGTCTTCGAGGTCAGCGCCGCACGGACGGCCTCGGGGTCGGTGGTGTCCACCACGGTGAAGTCCACATTCCAGTCCTTGAAAACGGACGCGATCAGGCGATATGTGCCGCCGTAGGCGTCATGCCCCATGATCAGGTGGTCGCCGGGGCGCAGCAGCACGCGCAGCAGGTGGTCGGTGGCGGCCATGCCGGAAGCGTAGACGCGGCCGTGCTCACCACCTTCGAGGGCAGCGATCGTGCGGGCCAGCGAGTCAACGGTGGGGTTCGCCACGCGACCGTACTCGTAGCCTCCGCGCAGATCGTTCGGCGCATTCTGGGCGAACGTGGTGGAGGCGTAGATCGGCACGTTGATGGAGCCCATGAACTCGTCGGGCTCGTAGCCTGCATGGATGGCATCTGTGTTGTGGGCCATGGAAACTCCTCTTCGAACTAGTGCTTGGTAGCGCATCTTTGTGCTTTTCAGCGCCGGGAAATCACAGCCCGGTGCGCATCGTTTCAACGATTATAGACCAAGCAGTCTAGTTTTCGGCAACAATGGGCCAACCTTGGCGGGTTTAGGGCAATAGCACCACAATGGCTACATGGATCGAAGCGCACAGAGAATCGATTTCACTCAATCCGCCGACGTCGTCGCCCCTCTTTTGCTGGGCGCGGTCTTGCGCCACGGCGGAGTGGCTATCGAGTTGACCGAGGTCGAGGCCTATCTAGGGACTGCAGACGAAGCCTCTCATGCCTTCAAAGGCCCCACCCCTCGCTGCGAGGTTATGTTTGGCCCTCCCCAGCACCTCTACGTGTATGCCAGCTACGGCATCCACCGTGCCGGAAACCTGGTCTGCAGCCCCAACGGCGAGGCCGGAGGAGTACTGCTGCGCGCAGGGAAAGTAATCGAGGGGCTCGATATTGCCCGCGCCCGGCGCGGCCCAAAGCCCGCGGATGAAGCACTAGCGCGTGGCCCGGGAAATCTGGGCGCAGCACTCGGTTTGAACTTGGACCTTAATGGTTCGGCTGTTGATCAAGTGTTTTCTGGTGCAGGCGATACCTCGCCCACTTCTGCCCCGTTTACCCTGACCCCGCGCACGACTATCCCAGAGATCACCCGTGGCAAGCGCATTGGGATCACAAAGAACGCGGATGCCTTGCTGCGCTTTTGGGTGCCGGGCGACCGCAGCGTTTCCAGCCCTCGCGGCCGGCAACTGGGAAGCCCTCTGCGCACATCCTCGTAGTGGGCTGCTAGCAGCGACCGAGTTCGCGCTGGATCGCCTCCTTTTCTGCCTGCGTGACCCACAGCTGGTACTCCGCCTTCACACGCACCTGAATGGAGACATAGGTGCAGCGGAAACCCTTGTTCGCCGGCAGCCACGTCGCAGCATCGCCCGCACCCTTTTGCATATTCGACGGCCCGTCGACGGCCAACAGGTTCATCGGATCGTTGGCGAACTGCTCGCGCCGCTCCGGGGAAAGCTGCTGCGCGCCCTTTTGCCAAGCATCGGCCAACGCCACCACGTGGTCGATCTGCACCGCCTGGCTGGTCTTCTGCCCACGGACGAAGTGGATGTGCTGGCCGGTATACGGATCCTGCAGGTCACCGCTGAGCACTTTGCAGCCCTTCGGCGCCTCCACGTTGGTGAGGTCGCGCGCGAGGATGTCGTTACGCTGGTCGCAGCCGTTGCGGTCGATGTCCTTCCACCGCTGACCGAACTCGTCGCGGCTGTAACCCGTCTTCGGCGCGCGCCCCTTGACTGCTAGCGTCTCCAGCAGGTCCAGCAAGTTCTGCTGGTGCAGCGACCGTTCCGGCGCTGCGGGTTGCTCTTGTTGCTCTGGTTCTAGCTGCTCTGGGGGCTCGGATTGTTCTGGCTGTTCCGGCACCGTTTCTGTGGTCGGTTCTACCGGTGCTTCCGAGCTTTGTGACGCCGAACTTCCGCCCTCTAGGAACTCCGCCCCCTCGGCGCACCCACCGAGCAGCAAACTCACGCCCACTAGCAGCGCCGCTGCACGGGCGGATACACGCCCACTTACCCTCTTGCTCATAGTCCAACACGCTAGCAATTGCCCCGGACAGCCCCGGCGAGAATCCGCCCTAAGTTTCGATCACGCGTGCGAGGCGGCGCGGGCGTAAGGGCGTCAATAAAAAGAGAATACTTTCATACCTTCTTGCCGCTGGCGGTCTCGCGGTAGCATAAACGCATCATGAAACCTCTGAAGAAGATTTACCGCGCACAAATGAAGGCAGTACCGGCCTTCGCAGACAAGATGATCGAGAAGCCGAACCGCATGCGGCGCATGATGAACCTCTGGCCACCGCTGCTGTGCTCCGGCATTAAGATGACCCGCGTCTCCGAAGACTGGGAGCACGCGCGCATCGAGCTGAACCTGCGTTGGTGGAACGCCAACATGCACGGCGCAGCTTTCGGCGGAACGCTGTTTTCTATGACAGATGTGCTGTTCGGCACCCTGATCGCCCGCCGCCTGGGCACCGAGTATGAGGCCTGGACCCGTACCGGCACCTTCCAATTCCTCAAGCCCGGTCGCAGTGGGGCATACATGGACGTTGACCTCACGCCCGAGCTGATCAATTGGATCACCGATACCGTCGAAGAGGACGGTTACTGCAACGTGCCGTATACCTCCGTTATTTACAACAAGGACGGCTCCATCGTGGGTATCGGACAACAGGATCTGCACGTCCGTCCGCGTGGTGGCGGCAAGCGCGCCGACCGTCCGAAGCAGGCCCTGCAGCCACGCGGCCTAGTGCTGGAATCGCTGGCAAACGCCGTGGTCTGGCACTGCTTCAAGGATCAGCCGGAGATCCTGACCGTGCTGATGTCCGAACAGCGCCGCATCCCCGATCCCGAGGATCAGATGCGCCACGTGGTGAAGGTAGCGCTAGAAAAATCCACCAAGTCCCGGGAGGACCTGGTGGCTCTAGATATTCCGGAAAGGTACCTGGACGCTTAAGTTAGTCCGATACCTAGCTCAAGCTATTAGCCGAGCACCTTGCCGCAGTTCGGCCAAGCGCCTGCGCCCTGCTTTGCCAGGACCTTCTCGGCGATCTCGATTTGCTGTGCCTTCGTGGCCTGGTTAGCGGTCGGGGCGTACTTCGTGCCGCCGAAGCCAGCCCAGGTCTGAGCACTGAACTGCAGCCCGCCGTAGTAGCCGTTGCCCGTGTTGATGCTCCAGTTGCCACCGGACTCGCACTGCGCAACCTGATCCCAGGCGCTTACCGGTGCGGCCTGTGCGGCCGGGGCTGCCACAGCTGCGGCGGCTGCCGGAGCAGCAACCAGGCCTGCGGCCATACCGATGCGGGCGAAAGCGGTCTTTACGGACTTATTCATGTAGACGAAAACTCCTTCTGCGAAGCCGGCCGGGTGGCTGGCCTCATATCGATTGTTTGGTGTCTACGCGGCCGCGCTTTGCGACTGCACGCTGGCAGTTACGCGAAGTATCGCGTCCCGGGTGTTTGCCGGGCGGCTGCCACTAAGCACGCAAACTTACGCACTCTCCCCCGGGGTGCGTCAACCGAAAAAGCGCCGAATTCCGAAAAAATCTCGGATTGATAACGAAATTTAAGGGGCTTCTTAGATCCGCTTGCTGGCTGGATTCCGCCATCTTAAGACCAAGAAAATGCCTCTCACCAGGCAAAGGCATCACTGCACCCCTTGATTGATGCTTTGATGGGGAATACTATTGTGTACATGCGCACCACAATCAATCTTCCTTCGAAAGTCCTAGAGGCGGCTAAACAGCAAGCAAAGCTCAACGACCTCACCTTGAGTTCCTACGTGGAAGAGGTAATTCGCACGGCTCTTAAGCAAGCTGAAAACCCCCCGCAACAAACAGACGGCACTTCTCTCCCAGTGTTCGACTGCGGCCCCATGCTCGTAGACATCGACGATAAAGATGCACTCTGGGAGACGCTCGATGATCGTTCCTGATGTCAATGTTCTGATTAACGCGTTCAGCTCCTCCGCACCCCGCCACAATGGAGCTAAGGAGTGGCTGCAGAAGGCGCTCTCTCAGCGAGAATCCGTCGGAATACTCGACGTGGTTGCGACCGGGTTTATCCGAATCATGACGAACCCTCGGGTTTTTGCAGTGCCTCTCACCCCGGAGCAGGCTACAGGAGCCATCAACTCAGTTCTCGCTTCCCCCAACGCAGTGCTTTTGCACCCCGCGAGCACCTCTTGGGACATCTTCGACGAGATCGTGCGACTGCATAAACTCTGCGGTAACGATATTCCCGACGCATGGATTGCCGCCGCGGTCATTGCAGACGAGGCAACTTTAATAAGCGACGATCAAGGTTTTGCCCGCTTCTCCAACCTACGCTGGAACAGCATTAGCGAAGGAAAGTAGCAGCTCCCGATTCGGATTGCTTTCCACGAAGGAAATCCACTGGAACAGTGGATTTATCGGCGCGGGCCGTAGACCGCAGCCGATTCGATGCGGGTAGGCACCACGTATGCGATTGCGGCGGTGCAAACAATCCCCGTGAGCGTGACCAACGTCCCCCAGTCGCCACTTAGCAGTCCGCCCGCGAGCACCCATGCGATCGCGGCGACTGATGCCAGCGCGATCACGGCCATGCCAAAGAGGTGCTCGTTGCCCGTACCGGAAACCGGTATGTACAGGAGCCCGGCGAGTACGCCGATGACGCCCGCAATCACTCCAGTTAGTACAGCAGGTCCCACGCCCGCGGACGCTTCACCCGGAATGAAGCTCACCAGGAGGTCCACGATGAAGACCGCGGCGAAAGTGACGGCTGCGGCTAGGACAGCGAGGACGATGAGGTTCATCGCGACCTTCTTGCCGTCGTAGCGACCGGCCAGCAAGCCTTCGCGGGGGTCTTGCTGGGGCTGGTTGTAGCCAGAGTTATAACCCTGCGGGTACTGCTGCTGGTTGTTGTAGCCAGAGTTGTAGCCGCCATAACCGCCATTGCCCTGCGTGTTGAACATGCGAGTCTGGTCGTCATTTCCTTGCGGGTACGTCACCTAACGCTCCTTTCACCGGCGTTTCAGGTGGCCTATGTTACCGGAGTGACTATTGAGTAGTCACCCCCTTAGCCTGCTCCGCCGCAGCCTCTACTTCTTCAGCCGATTTTCCACACTGGCGATAAGGCTACGAACGTTGGTGAGTACGCGCTCTTCCTTTTCCTCGACCGTCAGCGTCTCCGTCATCTGCGTGGTTCCCTCCGGGGTCTTCGTTCCGCGCACATAATCCACACACGCCAGGTCACTGCACATGTACGTACCGATACTGCCGTAGTTATCCTGCGCGGATTTCGTGGTGACGATCGACATCAGCGAGGCGCCACTCGAAGGGTGCAGCGTGCGGCAAATCTGGCACATACGCGCCCCGCCGCCGGTTGGGGCCTTACGGATCTCCATGGTGAGGCCCTGCAAACCCTGCGCGGTCTCCGCGACGAGGTATGCCCGCTGGGGCGCCTTGGGGTCAGTCCAACTGACAAACACCTGGCTCCCCCAATCCGCTCCCAGAACGTGTGCCGGAATGTTGATGCGCGCAGCGGCACCCTTAGAGCAGTTAATAAAGCTTTTCCGAATCGCCTTTTCAGAGTAGGTCTGCACGATACTCCACCTTTCCGTCGCGCGAATTGCACCAAACATGCAGGTACGGTGGCCAAGTGTAACAATCCTCGAAGGAGGCAGATCATGGGGCGCGACGGGGCTAACCCAATGGAACTACTCGACCAAGGGCGCAACGAATTCATTACATTCGGCGGTGAAGTAACCCAGGATGAGGTCACCTCACTCGAGCAAACAGACAACGCATGGACGGCCACTACGGCTGAGGGACGACAGTTTCCGGCTCGACAAGTACTCATGGCAACGGGCATTACCGACGAACTGCCGGACGTCCCGGGACTCAGTGAGCTTTGGGGATCACGAGTTTTCCACTGCCCCTATTGCCACGGATACGAGGTCCGAGGGCGCGACCTTGCCGTCATCGGCGGAAGGAATCTCGGGTTCACAACGCGCATGGTGCACCTGATGCGGAAGTGGACCGATCGCGTTACGTTCTTCACCAACGGGCTCTCCCTTGACGAAGCTGACCGCGCACTGTTCGAAAAGCGCGGTGTTGTTCTTATGGACGCCCCCGTCTCCGGCGTACAGCCCGACCCAGAATCGGAAACGGGAGTTCTAGTGAGCGCCACCGATCCCAACGAAGCTGGCGGCTCCGCCTCTACTACCCGCTCCTTCGAGGCGTGCTTCACCGGCCCGGATTTCCACCCCAATGATCAACTGCTGCTAGCCGCCGGCTGCGAATCCGACAATGGCTGGGTTGTACGACAGCCCAATGGCAAGACCTCCAAAGCCGGACTATGGACAGCCGGTAACGTCACCAGCTCCCCCGACCAGGTTTCTCAGGCGATGGGCACAGGCGTGGCCACCGCCATCGCGATCGATCAATTCTTGCTGGACGAAGAGCTGCAGCAGGTTCGAGGGCGGGCTAATGAATAACGAACGACCACGGAACGTAGCGTTTATTCTTTTCGACGGATTTGAGCTGCTAGATGTCTTCGGCCCTGCCGAGATTTTCTCCAAGGTTCCTGGCCTGCAGGTGAAGTTTGTATCCGCGGATAGGGAGCCGGTAGCCAGCTCCCAAGGTGTGAAGATTCTCCCCAACACAACCTTTGATTCCCTCGTGTGCGACACCGTTATCATCCCGGGCGGTCAAGGAACGCGAGCTCTCGTCGAAGATGCGGATTTCCTGGCCCGCATCTACAAAATGGCGAGCTGCGCCTCACTTGTCTGTTCCATATGCACAGGTTCGGCGGTTCTGGCCGCAGCTGGCTTGCTAGAGGGATACGCCGCCACCAGCAATAAACTTGCGTTTGATTGGGCCGCCTCTTTCGGCAACAACATCGATTGGAAAAGTTCTGCCCGATGGGTGCAGGACCGAGATCGCTGGACGTCGTCCGGTGTGGCAGCGGGTATAGATATGGCCGTCGCCTTCGTCTCCCACTTCTTCGGCGCTCCACTTGCGGAGAGAATCGCCCATGACCTAGAAATCCAAGTTAACAGCGACCCCGAGCACGACCCGTTCGCGGTATAACGTTCAACCCAACAAACGCCAGCTGAAGTGTCCCAGGTTTTGTTCCGTTTGAGTAGATGGGAAAATCTGGAACATGCCAAGGAAATTTGACCAGGATGCGAAGGACCGTGTGGTCCGTCTCGTAGAAGACCGCATCTTGGCGGAAAACATATCGATGCAAGCCGCGTGCCAGGCAGTAGCCCCAAAGCTGGAGGTTTCATGGCACACAGCCCGTCAATGGACTTAAGCCTGCCCGCCGTGCGGGAAACATCCCAGAACCCGTGCCTGAAGATCTGGCCGCCGAAAACGCGAGGCTTCGCCGTGAAAATCAAGAGCTACGCGACACCAATGAACTTTTAAAGGCTGCCTCAGCTTTTTTCGCGTCGGAACTCGACCCAAAACGTCGGAAATGATCCGGTTCATCGATGAATACCGGAGTAGATTTTCCGTCGAGTTCATCTGTAAGACGTTGAAAAATAACCGGGCTGGTGGGTTCATCACCTCGCGTGGGTATCGCCAGTCCAAGGCCCGTGGATTAAGTGCTCGCCGCCGTCGTGATGCTGTGCTGGTCGAACGCATTGGTGCTATCCATCGGGATATTTACGGCATCTACGGCGTGCGGAAAATGTGGCATGCTCTCCGCCGTGACGGAACCAATATCGGTAGCGAACAAGCTGTGGGTGTCTGACATTACGTATGTGCGCACGAAGAAAAGCTTTGTGTACGCCGCGTTTGTCACCGACGTTTACTCTCGACGGATCGTTGGGTGGGCGTTATCAGATTCGATGCGGACTTCAAGCGTTGCCGCTGCAAGCTCTCAACCAGGCGATCGCGTGTGCTGAGGAAACAACAGGTCTCATTCATCATTCGGATCACGGCTCACAGTATGTCAGCGTGGTCTACACCGAGCGTCTTGCCCAGCACGGGATTGCCGCTTCCACCGGAACTGTCGGGGATTTTTTTGACAATGCTCTGGCTGAAAACGTTGATGGTTCCTACAAGAACGAGCTGATCCATACTCGCAGGTGGAATGACGTTGTCGAGGTAGAAATCGCGACGTTCGAGTGGGTGTCATGGTGGAACGAGACTAGGCTTCACCAAAGCTTGGGATACCGAACCCCGGTCGAGGTCGAAACCGAATTTTGGGAGCAGCACCCGCCGCAAGCAATAATAGAAATCAAGGCAAATGCCTAGGAAAAACTCGGGGCACTTTAGTGGTTATCCACAGAAATCCACGTTGGTTGCAGTGTTCGATAGCGTTTAGGCGGGCATGTCGGTATGGGCCTCTTGACTTAAGGCCATGGGCTTTTTAGAAAACCTCCTCAACCGCTACACCCCACGCATGCCGGGCAAGCCGGTCTTTGCGGTCATTGATACCGAAACCACCGGCTTTAACAAGCGCTACGACCGCATTATTGAATTTGCTGCCGTGCGCGCAGACGCATACTTCAATCCCGTCGACTCCTGGCACACACTGCTCAACCCTGACACCAACGCCGTGTCCACTACTCGGGGTACACCCCCGCCCAACTCGGCACTCAACCCTGCTGTGGGGGTTACTCGTAGCGAAGCGAGCTGAGCATCCCGGTTTCCATGTGATAGGCGTTATGGCAGTGAAATGCCCACTCACCGGGGTTGTCAGCGATCAGGTCGGCGATCATGGTTTCACCGTGGCGGAGAAGGACGGTGTCCTTGCGTAGCCCGCCGCTGCCGGGCAGCGCCCACGTGTGGCCGTGGATGTGCATGGGATGGGGCATCATGGTCCTGTTGCGCATGACCATCCGCAGGCGCTGGCCCTCCTGCACGGTCGCGGAGGAGGATTGGCCGTCGGTGAGAATGCTCCATTCATACGGCATCATCTGCCCGCCCAGGTCGATGCTGACTTCTCGGTCTGGTGTGCCCTCGGGCAGGAGTGCACGGTCTGCTGGCTTCAGGGAGGACAGAAGCAGTCCGGTGGATGACAACTCGGGGAAGTCGACATCGGGGCGGGGGGCCTGGCCGCC